>Ga0075163_10004017_pt1 | contig 19754 bp, 24 predicted proteins | sample JI1023141ADNA_FD_71478 | JGI IMG/M metagenome (GOLD analysis project Ga0075163, IMG submission 71478) | Wastewater effluent complex algal communities from Wisconsin, to seasonally profile nutrient transformation and Carbon sequestration -... | ecosystem: Engineered > WWTP > Effluent > Algae...
CTGCCAGGGCGACGTGAAGCGGCGCGCGACGACGGCGTTCGAGGAGGCCAAGCGGCTCCACGACAAGGCGCGGCAGCGGCTCATCGACGGCCAGAGCGTCGACGCGGTGCGGCGCCTGCACGCGGCCATGCGGCGGATCAGCGCTGCTGCAGCGGAGATCGCCCGGAGCTGCGGTGAGGGGCAGATCGAACTCGGCATCACACCGCCGCACCTGCCGGTCCAGCCCGAGGACAGGGCGGAGATCGTCGGCGGCCCGGTGGATGCGAGGCCGTGAACGGATACTGGGTTACGTAGGAGGGGAGGCGGAGGGATGACGGATAGCGAATTTCTACAACAGGCGAAGACTCGGCTGCTGCAATTGCAAGGCGAGCAGAAGCAGCTTCACACCAAATTCGCCGAATCGTTCCATCGGATGAACGAGACCCGAGTCCGCCTGGTTGGGCTGTCCGGCGTGCTCGCCGCGGGCCTCGGACTCAGCATCGGCTACTTGATCACGCGGAGATGACCATGGCAGACATACTCACCAAATCGCAGCAAGACGTCGATAATGCGATCTTCGGCCTTACCGATGAGCAGCGGACGTTCGCCAAGAACTACGGCGAGACGATCACGAACCAGACCCGAGAGCTGCTCTTCGGGACCTTTGTGGCGACGGCGGCCGGCCTCGCGTTCGGGGGCCTCGTCGGCGCGGTCCTCGGCTACCGGAGGGGCTGACCATGGCGCGTTCAACGGACTGGGAAAAACTGGCGATGGCGCAGGGCGACCCCAAACCCACATGGCCGATGCCCAGCGTCAAGCCGAAGTTCGCGACGTGGAGCGTTGGCGGCGGGCGTCCCTCGGCCTGCACCGAGGACAAGTGCGAGCGGTGGCACGCTGGAATCGACCTGATCAATGCCCCCGACGGCGCCATCATCGTCGCCCCCGAGGACGCGCTGGTCGTCGGCATCGATCGCGGCTGGAGCGAGGGCGCCAAGGCGGCGTTCCTCCGCACGAACACGGGCCTTTTCCTGGTGCTCGGCGGGTTCAAGCAGGGGTCGCACAAGCAGTTCGGGATCACCGCGGGCCAGGCAGTGCGCAAGGGTGATAAGCTCGGCGAGATCCTCGGCTCCTACGGGATGGTCCACCTGGAGACCTACCTCGCGGACGACCGCAAGGCCAACTCGGTGTGGTGGAAGGACGAGCCGCCACCCGATGGCCTCCTCAACCCGGCGAACTACGTCGAGCGGATGGTGGGCGACACGGTGTCGCTGGTCCGGTCGCAGCAGCGTCACGAGGCGCTCAAGGCGATCGGCTTCTACAAGGGTGACGTGAACGCGGCGTGGGGCACCGCGTCGACGGAGGCGCTGCGCGCTGCGCAGCAGTCCCTCGGCGTTGAAGCCGACGGCATTTGGGGGCCGAACACGGAGGACGCGATCCAGCGGGCGCTGATCGAAAAGCAGGGCTGCACGGCCGACGAGTGCTCGGCGGACACGGGCGACGAGTCAGCCGACAATGCCCTCGGCAGCTCGGACGCTATCGGCGCTGTCGGCCGCCTCGGGTGGATCGTGATCGGCGGCATGGCAATAACCGGCGTGGCGATCGGCGTCACGCTCGGGCTTCGGAGGTAAGAATGGCGGACGGGAACCAAACCATCGGAACAGTTCTGGCGAGTCTCCTCGGGGCTGCTGTGGGCGCCGTCGCGGGCAGCGTGGTTACCCGCATCATCACGCGGGAACCCGAGGAGGACGAGTCGCCTCGTGCGCAGCTCATCCCTCTGGAAGGGAAGGGCCACTTCTACACAGGTCCCTCGAATTATTGTTGGGCCGACGATCTCTGCCTCTATCACCTGTTTCCGTCAGCGAAAGAGGTGCGTGAAGTCGCTGGGGGCTACAGCTTCAGTTTTCCGAACAACGAGCTCGCGTGGTTCCGCCATTCCTCCCTGACCGCGCCGGGGCAGGTCGGCCGTCTCTTCGAGGTGAAGGGGGGTAGCTCGGTGCACGCTGTGCTGAAGCGGTGCGCCATCCTGGCAGGGTCGGGCCAGGCTGAGGAGATGGCGGTGCGTTTCATCGGCGCGACCATCACTGAGTACGAGCGGCAGGTCGAGGCTGAAATGCACGGACAACGTGTAGGGGGAAGACGATGAAAGGAGCTACCATCGCTGCGCTTCTGACCGGGTCGGCGCTCGTCGGCGCGGGCTACCTGATGCGTCGCCGCGTAAAGCCGCAGGCGCTCCAGCCTTCGAACATCATCCCGATCATTACCCCCGTGATCGACCTCGGCGTTGCTGAGGACGTGCTCGAGGCGATGGGGCAGCTTGACGGCGGCGAGGTCACGCTCGTGCTGCACACGCCCGGCGGCTGCGTCACGTCGTGCGTGTTGATCGCCAATGCGCTCCGCGAGTTTCGGGTCTCGAGGGCCGTCGTTCCCTACATGGCCCTCTCGGGCGGGACCTTGATCGCGCTCAACGCCGACTTGCTGGAGATGGGCGCCAGCGCGTCGCTCTCTGCCGTCGATCCCGTGATCGGCGGCATACGTGCCCGTCACCTGCACGATGACAAAGAGCCGGGGGTCAAGAACCTCGCCAGCGAGTACGAGACGGCAATCGCGGGGTACCTGCTCGAGACGCTAAGGTCACGCCTCCCCTACGCGGACGACGAGACGCTGAGCCGCGCGGTCAGCACCTTCATGGGCGAGCAGGCACCCCACGAGTGGCCGATCCGCCGGCCGGACGTGATCAACCTGGGGCTTCCGGTCAAGCCCGCGACGCGCTCGTGGGGGACCATGGTCGACGCCTACCGGAAGAGGTGGTGGTGATGCGACCTGGCGTCGTTCATGTCGTCACCCTCGAGGCCACGCCGAGCGGCGACCAGCCGCGCGTCGAGATCATCGACGAGTCGCTGTGGTCCACGACCGAGATGCGCTCCGCCGTGCTGACCGGGGCCCTCACGTCCGGCCTACTCTGCGCGCTGGCCGGGCTCGGGGTCGGCTTTTACCTGGGATTTCGGGAAGGTAGGCGGTGATGCAGTTTTCCTTGATCAACCTACTGGCTGGCCAGCGGCATCAGCTCGGCGCCCTCGTCCTCATGCGGGGTGAGACCTTCATCGAGACGATCGACGAGGGCGGCATGGCGGTGATGGTGTTCCTCCGGGGCACGGCGACGATCTCGCGGCAGCGAGCCGGCGCGCAGGTGGGCCTGCACCTGACGCCGCGGTGTGGCGAACCCGTCTGTCTCACCAGCCCGGGGGTCTACTGCGTCGTCGCCAAGGACCACGTCGTCGGCGTGCGGGTGCTGAAGACCGGGGGGGAGCGATGAACGTCGGGACGATGGAGGGCTCGAACTACCGCTACTACCGGCGGATGGCCTGGCAAGTGCTCCGCGCCCGTTACGCCGCGGAGGTCGCGGGTGAAACGGACGCTGGGGTGCCCGCAGTTGAGGCCCGGCAGCGGGCGGCGCGTGCAGTCCGGGGCGAGCTCCGTGCGCTCATGGCGGAGCTGCTGACGCATGCGCCGGTCCCGGCGGTCATCGAGTTCATGGTGGCCGCCCGCGAGTGGGGGGAGAACGGCGAGCGCCTCCTCGAGCAAGGGGACGTGGTGGGCACCCTGATCGAGAGCGTGGAGCCAACGGTGCCATGGCCAGGGCCGGCCCCGCTTGACCGCGAGGCGGCCGAGGACGACGCGACGTGGTTGACGTGGGTGCAGACGTGGCTCGCGGCGTTTCGGTCGACTGGACCCGCAGCCGCGGCGGTGGCGCCACCGACGGCGCCTCCTGAGCCACAAGATTCGAAGCGGCGAGCCTGGGTCCCGTGGGCCCTCAGCGCCGCTGCAATCGTCGGTTCTACCGTGGTGGTAGCGCTGACCAGCAGGAAGTAACGAACGTGTGGGAGCGTCCCGTGCGAGGTCGGCCCCTCACACGTCGCCCCGAGGGAAGAGAAGGAGGGAGCGATGAAGATTTTTGATGGAGTTGAGGTGAATCCGGCCAAGCTAAGCCCCACGTGGCAGGGCGTGATCGGGGCGGCGATGCTCGTCGGGAACGTTTTCATGGAGGCCGACAAGGTCCGATGTGAGCGCGAGGCGAAGGACCCGGCCGAGACGTCTGCTGGACCCACCACGCTCGCGGATGTGATGGAGCAGTCGGGGCTTAAAATCCCGCACCTTCAGGACGCGCTGGCCACCTTCATGGGCGGCACCGACGAGGCCAAGGAGGTCGCGGCCATGATCGTAGACTTGCCCGATCCGGCGAAGCTCCTGCGGGAGTTCACCAAACAGTACCGGCGACAGTCCACGCCCACGACCGCGGCGGCGAACGGGCCGATCGTCACCCCGCCTCCGGCGTCGGCGAGCGGGCCGAGCGTCACCCCGGCCCCGGTGTCGGCGGCGGGGCCAGCACCCGAGCCGGCTGCGCCGACGACCGCGGCGACGCCAAAGCTGGCGACGTTCCGGCCCGAGTTCACGCCCGAGGGGCTCGCCGCCGACGCGGCCGAGAGGACGCCGGCGGGACCACGCCCGAAGCTGGCGACGTTCCGGCCCGAGTTCACGCCCGAGGGGCTCGCGGCGCCCACGGCGGCCGCCGCACCGAGTCCGAAGCTGGCGACGTTCCGGCCCGAGTTTACGCCCGAGGGGCTCGCCGCCGCCGGGAGGACCGCGAAGCCGGCCACGCCCGACGCGCCGACGAGGGCGCCGGCCGCGGTCAGCGAGGCCGCCCCGCAGACGACCGGGTCCGAGACGCCCGCTGGGCGGTCGCTGGCCGACGCGATCGTTGAGCGGCTCGAGTCGCTCGCAATTCAGCGAACCGCACACGAGGCGGACCTCGACACCCGCATGCGCTGTGCCGAGGCGGAGTTGGCGATGCTCCACGAGGAACTGCTCGCCCTGCGGGCGTTGGGCGAGCGCCCGATCCTGTTCGTGGTCCCACCTCCTGACGAGGCGGCTGCATCGACTGGAGCGCCCACGTCGGAGCCCGACGAGACGATCGATCCGGCAGGCGACGAGGTGATCACGTCGGACGAGGCCAGCCCGCCGAACGTCGAGGCGAGCACGCCGGCCTCGCCGGTCTCGAACACGGTCGACGAGGCCCGCCCGCCGAGCGTCGAGGCGCGCACGCCGGTCTCACCGGTCCCAAACACGGTCGACGAGGCCAGCCCGCCGAGCATCGAGACGAGCGCGTCGGCCGTCGGGGTCGCCGAGGTCGCCGAGGAGCCGGTGACCAACGGCGGCGACGAATCCGTGGAGTCGGCGAGCACTGAAGTGGACGTGCCCCAAACCGGCCCGACCCCGACCGGCGCCGAAGCGGTCAGCTCTGGCACGGAGCACACGCAAACCCCCTTGCCCGCCCCGAGTTCCGACGCCGATCTGGCCCGTGCCTTCGCCCTGGTTCACAAGTTCGGCGACGAACAGCAGGCAAGTTATGCCCGCGACTCGGAGCGCATGAGATCGCTGGAGCGGATGATCAGCACCCTGCGGGGCCAGGTCGAGAGCGAACGTAGTCGCAGATCGGCAGGCGGCCATGGCTAGCAACCTGGACATCGCCGTCATGGCAAAGAAGATTTATGAGCTGTCGACGCTGTCCCCCGAGCAGCTCGAGGCCAAGAAGTGGGAGGCGGTGCTGATCCTCAACGCCGTCATCAGCTCCGCGACCCAGGATGGGATCGCCAAGATGAACGCGGACAAGGAAGCCCGTTGGGGCGACCAGATCCGCAAGGAGGGGATCCTGTCGGCCATCCACCCGAAGTGGTTTCTCCGCAGCGACGACGGAAAACCGCCGATCATCAAGATCGCACTCGAGAGCGCACTCGACAACCCGAACCGCGACCTCCGGGTCCGCCTGCAGGCGCTCCTGATAATACCTCCCGATGAACGTGAGCCACTCTCGGATCTCGTGCGCGCGCTCAATGCGGATGCCTGGGATGGCGCCCTATCGGAAGCGCGGCTCGAGTACAGCGACGTGATGCGCAGCATCGACAAGTCTTGGACGAAGAGTCCTTGGTTGACCGTCCTACCGCACGATAGCAGCCCGCCGATCCTACTCCTGATCGACAATCAGGGCATCATCAACGATGGCAGCATGTGGGACAAAGATCCTTCCGATGACCCACTGCTCGCTACCGCATGGGACAACGCAATCCGCACATGGGATATCGACTTCCTTAGGGACAACCCACTCGCACAGTTCTACCTCACGGCAGAGGCGGTCGCGTCGGGCGCGGTCGATGCGGCGACGACCGCCGCAGGAACCGCCGCCGAAGCGGCGAAGGCCGCGAATTCCCTCGTGCTGGGTCTTGCCAAAGCCATCAAGTATTGGCCTTACGCGGCGTGTGGCGTCGCCGCGCTGGCCATCATCGTCGTCACACGCGACTAACGATCGCCGCCCTGGAGGCACCATGTCACTTCACAGATCCGCAGCTCGGTTCGTCCTCGGATACGTCGGTATCGTCGAAGGGACCGCCGCGCTGATCCGTTTCCGCGAGCGGAGGGCCGCGTTCGTAGCGGCCACCGAACGCGCGGTCGCCACGAACCGCCGGCTCGTCGTGATCGGGGACCCGGATGCCGGCATGCATACCCGCTTGATGCGTGCCTACGGGTGCGGCGATGTCTGCGTCGATCTCAACGGCTGCCCGGCGTGCCCGCTGACGATCGTCGCCGACATCACCAAGGGACCGATCCCCGACGTCGCCGACGACTCTGCGGTCGTGTTCGTCTCCTGCGTCCTCGAGTACGTCTCAGACCTGGAGGCCGCGCTCCGCGAAATTTCGAGGATCGCCGGGTCGCCAGACAACGTGTTCATCGTGACCGTGCAGCCCTGGACCCTGACCGCTCGGCTGTACCCGGGCGCCCGGTGGCGTGGGGCGGTCGGCGGCGGCGCCACCGTCAAGATGGCGCCGGTCAACCTCGAAGAGAAGTTGGTCGTCACCGGGGCTCTCGGTGTGGCTCTTGCAGCTGCGTTCTGGCCGCGGAGGTCGAAGTAATGGCGACCCCCAACACCGATCAAGCCCTCGAGCACGCCCGCGCCGAGGCCCGCATGTTGGCCGAACAGCTCCGCCAAGCCCGCGCCGACCTCCATCGCCTCGGAATCTCGGACCAGAACCGGGCCCTCGTCTGCGCGGCAGTTTCAGGCGCGGCCGGGATCCTATTCGGGATGGCGGTCGGCCTCAGTCTGCGCAAGCGATGATCCTCTTCGCATGACACTCTCAGCCATCCTGGACCGAGTCCTGCCTCGCTGGAGCGGACCTGCAAGCAGGTACGCCTCCTCGGGGGGCGTAACGCCTTCGGGCCTTCGGGCGGGTCGCACAGAGGCCGCGGGGTGGCCAGCGGGCGGACCAGGGGTGGCCTGCCAGTTGGCGATGGCGCCGACGTTGCGGCCTGCGGCCGACGGTGAGCCAGGCCGGCCCGAAGAACGAGGCGAGGTTCGGCGCGAGTGGTTCGGGGGCGCCGGTGATGAGCTGCGCGCCGCGGCGTTGCAGCCAGATCTTGTGGAGGGTCTCGCCGTCGGGGCTGGGGCGGGAGACGGCGAGGAAGATGCCCTGGTCGCCGGCGGCGGCGCGGCCGTGGGTGGCGTCGCCGACGATGACGGGATCGCCGTGGGGGCCGCTCTAATGGACGAGTTGCGCCGCGCCGACGACATGCCCAGCTACCTTCGTACGCTCGCCGTCCAGCTCGTCGCGGAGATAGACGGCGGCGAAGCCATCGGTGACGGCCGGCGCCCGTCCGCATGGCTGCCATGCGCCGGCTCATTGTTCACCTCGCTGTGGGCCACGGGCTCATTGTTCACCTCGCTGTGGGCCACGGTTGATCGGTACGCGCGCGGTCTGCGCGCCCGAGCATGAACCTTGACAGCATGAACCTTGACAGACAGCCGAGCATGATCGCACACTGATTTCCGTGAGTCAGCGGCCTGCGGTCTTCATCAGCTCGACCTGTTACGATCTCAAGCAAATCAGAGTTGATTTGAGGGATTTTGTTTCTGGCTTCGGATATGAAGCCATTCTGTCTGAGTTTCACGATTTTCCTGTGATGCCGGGTGATTCGACAGTTGATACTTGCCTGGCAGCGGTTCGCCGTCAAGCAACTATCTTTGTTCTAGTTGTTGGATGCCGCTACGGGAGCCTTTCCGGAGACAAGTCGATTACAAATCTTGAATACCTTGAGGCTCGAGCCAAAGGTATTCCGATCTATGTCTTCGCCGACAAAGAGGCACTGTCTATGCTTCGCCTCTGGGAAAAGAACCCCAACCTAGATTGCTCGGGCGTCGTGGACAATCCCGCGGTGTTTCAGTTTCTTTCAGAACTTCGGCGAAGCGCCAACACTTGGGTCTTTCCGTTTGAGCGCGCCCAAGACATATGTGATGGATTGCGGGTTCAGTGGGCTTTCCTAATGTCGCAGGCGCTTGAAGCAATGTCACGCGAGCGAGCGGCACCATTGCCTCCACCATTGGCATCCCTTACCGGTCGGGCGAGACGGGTGCTACTTGAACAAGGGGTATGCTGGGAGCACGAGTTGCTGGCCGAACTTCTGGATCAAGAACTCGCTTCGCGGTATGAGCTAAGACAGTCTGCTAAACATGGCTTCGTTCAGAGCGTAAGGCAAATCGCACCGCGTCAGTTTCCCCAATTGCATGTAGAGTCTTCATCGATACTCTGGGGTATGCTGAAGACTGCAAATGCACTATTCCCGCGAGCGTCAAGCGAGGCCCTTGGAATGGGCAACCGAGAGCCGGACGCTCAAGCAATCCTTCATGTCGCTCGGCAGTACGGAACTGTCTACGAGCAAGCCATGAACTGGAAGTTATATTGGCATGGCGTGAACTGCGAGGAAGCGAATGCCGTAGAACTTCTCGCAGTGCTTTCCACGGCGCCCGACAATATCATCAAGGAACTCGAGGCGTTTCCTGCAAAATTCCGCAAAGAAATTGAGTTCGCAAAAGAACAGATTCGTCAAGGCGTAGCTCCGTTCATCAATATATCTATTGTATTTGAACTGCCAGACGGATGGCCTGCGCGAGTGGAACAAGAATTGCACCAGTTACGCGAATGGATCTTGGCTAATCCAGAACCCTAGTGCTCATTATCTGCGTTATCAGTTCCGGATGCGCCGCGACCACCATGCCCGGCGACTCGGCCGACAACGCCACGGTGGACGGCTCGAATGCGGACGCCGACACCGTGCCGGAACGGGTCCTCTCCATGGGGATCCGGCGAACCCTATTGGTTGAATGAGCGGTTGCCCGTTGTACCGTTATTTTACCCCATTTCACGAGCGATAAAAGATCTTCACCTTGCCCCCGCATTGTGCGAGACGATGGTGAATGACGGCCAAGACCAAGACACCGCAACAGCTCTCCTTTTTCTTCTTTGATAGCTCTGTGCCCAACCAGACGATCCGGATCTACGTGGACCTCCTCCCCGACGAAGGCAAATTCCGGATCGTCGCAAGAAGCGAGGAGGGCCAGATCTTGAAGGACGTCCGTGTCAGCCTTGAGTCGGACCTCTTGCCTCCCGGGTTGCGGGAGATCTTGAACTTCCCCGGCTTCAGGGTGTCGGCCCTGACTTTGGAGAAGACCGATCCGGTATAGACGAGCGGTTTCATGCACTTGCAAGAAGGCGCCCACGCGCCTTGAATAAACCCGCGTCCACAACGTCTAGCAGCAAGCAAGAAGACAGATGCCCTAATGGTGGGGCACCTGTCTATTTTTGCTTCGTAAAAAGGAAATCAATATGAATAATGAAATATTTGTTGATGATATTAAAATCGTTTCAGAACCACCAGAAATGCTTTGGCATCCTTGGGAGAAGCCAAGGAAAAAGAGACCCAAGAAGCCTAAGAAGCCCTCAGGCGAGATCGGGCTTTTTCCCAAAGATCTTTTTCCCGATTCTGACAAGTAAATAACAAAGAAGGCCGGGCTCCCATGAGGGGTCCGGCTTCTGTCTTGGTTCCGAGCGTGTCGACGGGTTGAAGGGCAAGGCGATCTTGTAATCGTTTCGAGTGGTTGCACAGGGTGCTTGACCCCGAGCTCGGCGTGGGGTTCGATCTTGCTCATGCCGCAAGAATCAAATATTCGCCGCGTGATGGCCATTTCTCGCCTGGCCTTTCTGTCGCTTCTTTTAGAAGGCTGCGCAGGCTATATGCCATATAGTGGTCCCCAAGAAATTTACGGATATCGAACCCACTGCATGGACTCAGGGCAAGGGCAAGGCTATGCACCTGTGTGTCAGACAACCACGCTCACGGCGGCAGCACCCGGAGGCAATCCCGAATATGAAGAAGAGGAGAGGAAGAAACTTAATAAAATGTTGAAAGAGAAGGAAGAGCAAGAAAAGAAGGCAGAAGAGTATAAAGAACAAAAAGAGAGAATGGACGCATCGAGGGAGCTCGATAAGAAAATCAAGGTGAGTCAGGAGAGGAGACTCAGGTCGTCATTTGGCACGCTGATGCCCGGGGCGTGTAAAAAAGCCGCAAAAAGCCTCAAGGCCGAAAATCGAAGCGAGAAAGAGACCGTAATGCTTCCCAAAGAAGTTGCAGACCTGTGCGACTTTAATCGTATTACAGGCGAAAAGAAATGTGCCCCTTTTGAACATTACAAGCCGCTCATTGTAGAAGACGCAGAGGAAAACGGCTATCGCAAGGTGCGCTTTGTCGGCGAAGCTCAAACCGCTGGTTACATGTCGAGCGAACAAATCGAACAGTGCATTGATTCGAACTTCATGCAATTACGCAATTACGCACCACGATAAAAAGGGCTTGGATCTCTCCAAGCGGTCACCTTCTACTACCTGCTTGCTGAGCACGCACAGAAGCTCGACCAGTTCGTCTGAGTCGTTGCCTACGTTGGAAGGCACCCTGGCACCTGTCAGGGGGCCCAAGCCCGGCAGCAGATCGAGACCGTCGGGCGGGGGCCTCGTGGATTTCCCCGCTTGGGAGTGGTCCCATGGCAGGCGGCCCTGGCGGTGCCGAACACGCGCACTAGCTCTGCACGCGCCACGCGCCCGCTCCCGCAGCCGGACTGCCGCCCCGCCTCGGGGCGGTAGGTAGGGCGGCCCGCCGGCCCGACGATCGACGATCGGCGCCGAGCGCCGCGGTGAGTTCGCGGTTGTTGAGCGGCTGCGCTGCGCGCGGCGAGGCCGCTGGTCTCGCCTCCACGCGCACCAGCGGAGACGCATGGGCACACCAGAGTCGCGCATCTGCCGTCACACCCCCTCAGGGGCGTAACGCCTCGACGCGGGCCGCAGCAGCCCCGTAGCGGGCATCCAGCGGGCGGGCCACCGAGCCGGTCTACGGGCCGGGACGGGCGACGAGGCGCGCGGGTTCCGCAATGATTTCGACGACTTGATGAGCGGCCGTGGCGCCGGCGCGTAGCCGGGAACGCGTTGGGGCCGTCCGGCGGGCAGGCCAGCGTGGCCCGCCCGCTGGCCGCCAGGTGTTCGACCTTCGGCGGCCGGCGTAGCAATTTCGGCGATCTGGTGACCGGCGGCGAGCGGCCGAGCGGATGCACAGGCGGGCGAGATGCCCGCGTGCGCGAGGTCGGCTACGTGCCACGTCAGACGCACGAGTGCGTGTCGGCACCTCGCGGAGTTCCTGGGGCGCTGCGAGGAGCGGGCGGGGCCCCTTCCGCGTCCATCAGGACGGCGTGGAGGTCGGTCGCTTGGATGTCGAGGCCGGCGACTGGGTTTCCGCCCCCGCCTCCGCCACCAAGAGCGGAGTGATCTCGACCGGTGCAGGAACCACGACTGTCGTGAGCAAGAACTCTCCTGAAAATCCGATGCGAGTATATCGCATGACGCCATCGAGTGACTGCCCGTCTTCAATCCCCATGGTCGACGACGGATGTGCATGGACCTTGACGTTGTCCGTCAACTGATAAAAAGCCTGCATGTGGCGGTGGCCATGCGCGACGAGCACAGGTTGCCCAGTACGGCCAGCATATGCCTGGAGCAGGTTCGCGAACCTGCTCCCGTCGGATAGCATCATCAGGAGATTCTGCGCGGCACGGCTCAATCCGCTGCGGCCGTCTCCGCTAAAGTCACAGACGTGGTGGTGCAGGAACACCAAGCACGGCTCCCTGGCATCGGAGAGCAGCGACTTCAACGCCTGCAGTTGTTTCCGTCCCAGAGAACCGATCGCGTTCGAACCGAGCCAGCGTGAGTAGTATTGATTCGAGTCGAGAAAGATCAGGCGTACCGGAACTCCGGCGGTCTCTAACACCCGAGTCTTCGGCCACTCCGCGCCGCTCACTGGGCAGATAACATCGTCTGGCAGCCGCGCGTTCTCCAGATACGCGAGGAGGCGTTTCTCCCGATATTTCCCATCCAGATCAGGATCGTCCTCGCTGTTGATCGACAGATCGTGGTTGCCAGGGATCAGGATCACCCGCTCATCAAGGCCATGCTTGCCGAGCAGATATCTTACGGTTCTCCACTCCTGGGGTCTCCCAAGGTCGGTGATGTCGCCAGCGACCACCACGGGAACCCTGTCGTCTTTCGCAACAGCAGCGAGCACGGCGTCGAGTCGGGCGGACGTGTCGAGTCGACCGTGGGTGGCTGGCCAGAGGGCCGGATCTACCTGGACTTCCTTGGGGATCCCTGTTTGGCAAATATGCGTGTCGGACAGCATCAACACCAGTGGCCTCGTTCCGCTCAGCGGCTTGGGGGTCCATAAATTCGCACGCGGTAGGCGAACCGTGCGGACCATGACGGAAACTCCCCGAAGCAGTGCGCTCGGCAAGATAAAGAAGAACGAGATGCACAGCGCAAACACGAACGCAGCGGAGGCGATGATCAGCCCGACCGCTACCACAGCACCGAGCGGCGGCATCGTGAAGGCGATCCATGAGAGGACTAGGCCAGGCCCCCGGCGCCAACTCGAGAGCGTGCCCCCGGTCGATCCAGAGACGACCCCCGTGCACACCTCGATTCTATGGTGTGTATACCAGGTCGAACCCTCGACCCTTGGAGCCTCTGTTTGAGAGATCGTACTGTCACCAGGCCCATAGTAGGTCAGAGGATGATCTGGCCCGGTGATGAACTCCTGCGGACGCTGCAGGAATTCCAGCTTTTCGCACAGAGCGCCATCCGTGAAGACCTTGGTGAAAGTCGTTGTTTCGGCTGTTGATCGGCCCCTGTAGCTGTCCCGACGGGCGACGTTCGCCAGCAGGTATTTGGGATATGACCCCTCGGAGCTTGTTACGGACGAAAAGAGCCATCCGCTCAGCAGAAGGTAAAATACGAACGGTGTCGCCGGAATGGCGCTCTCGAGCCGACCGTTAGGCTTGGCCCTGGCCAGGAGAGGCTTCAGAAAGAACGATAGCGACAAGAACTGCGGGACTATGGCCCGTGCTCGGCGGTAGTAGGGTCTGAATATGTAGTTATATACTGCTCGCGCAGCCGTTGAATTCTTACTCGATTTAGACATGGTTGATTGCACCTAATCTATCCTAGACTGTTTTCACGCCTCGGCGTGAAATAGATCGGCCGATGTTCTTTCACAGTAAAGTGCGATAATGAGCAGCACACGCCGAGATGTGCGACGATCTCAGGTCCGTCGATTTTGGCTGCGGAGTTCGCCGACCACTCTCCGCGCCGCCGGGTGGAGCGGGTGGGCGATTACGTCGGGGTCGGGGTCGCCGGGGCTGTGCGAGGCGACCACGAAGGTGACGCGGAGTCTTCCGAGCTCGAGCTGTTCACCCTCGACTACGACGCGTAGGCACGTCTCGGACAGGCCGTGGTCGAGGTTGGCGGTCGACGACGAGCCGACCAGGGGCGTGCCGGTCTGGTCGGCGACTATCGCTGCGTCGAGGGCGTGGTCGTAGTGGGCGTAGACCGACACGACCGCGGCAAGCCGGGCGACGCCAGCCCGCGTCAGAGCGGCGGAGATCGCAGCCGGGTTGAACGCGAGCTCGCCGAACAACACGGGCGTGAGGCCGGGGCGACCAACGAAGCCATCGGTCAGCCAGTGTCGCCGCGGTCGGACACGGAGCATATGCGCACAGTAACAGGCCGGGTCGCGCTTATGGGGTTCAATGCGGGAATTTGGGGGCGGGTCGGCGGTCGGATACGAGCACAACCCGCCCTGAATGGGAGTGATCGTGTCCTCTGCCTCGCATCCGGGACGAGCGCAACCGCTCCCGTCCGGTCAGACTTCGCGCATGCCTCCGGCGCCGTGGAGCTAGACGTTCAACCCGCGCACGTTGCGCACGCGCGTTACTGACGGTACGATGCCGATCTCAGTCGATGGATGATGGCGATTGTGGACCCCAGTGTGATCGGTTAGAATGCGGTGGTTCGGAGGTGTCTCGTGACAATGAAATTCTCAAGTTGGATGTTGCTCGGGCTGTCGATCTTCGGGATCGCCTGCTCGCCAGTGCTCTCCCTGCGCAAGATGGGAGGCAATAAGATCGCCTATTACACTGCCGAGGGCGGTGTGGTCATTCAGGGCAACACACGCAGCAAGTATGGAATGTGCGTGATGCCGCCGGCCCAGGCCGTCCGCCAGCGGACCGGGAAGGGCTCGGGCAAGGTGGCGGGCAAGGGAGCGAATTCGATCGAGGTCGAGGCAGGGGGCGAGGGCGAGTCGCAGCACGAGGTCACCAAACTCTACGAACAGTCTCCAGCCACGATCTTCATGCAACAGGGCCTGTATCGTGTCTGCGAGATGGCGGCCAATGGCGCGTTCGATAAGTTCAAGGAAGGTGCCGAAAAACTCACCGTTACCGGGTTCGACGCGGCAGAATACCGAACGATGGTAAAGGAGGTGATGCGCCAATCCTATGCACTCGTCGAGGCCGAGGCCGAGGCCGCGCGCGCGCGCCAGATCGAAGCGCTCGAGGCGCTGGCCGCGACGCGAACGCCTGAGGACCAGGACGACGCGATGCGCGCCTTCGAGGCGATCACCGGCATCGAGAGTCGCCTCCGTGAGGCGCTCAAGGAAATCGCTGTCGCTAACACTGCCGATGGACTCGCCCCTTACCTCGACGATCCCGAGCCGCGCATACGCCGAGCAGCGAACCGCAAGCTGTGGCGATTGACGGACGGAAAATAGCCCGGCGGCGTGGAGCCTGTGCACGTAGACGGCTGTTCGGCGCGCGTCGAGGCCCCGCTGGCCGCGGTCGCCGCGATGTTCGGGCACAAGCACGACGACGACACAATGCCATGCCCACCTGGCGAGCCACGTCGTCCGGGACGGCTCGAGTGCCAGCCGAGCCCCGCAGCGCATCAACGCGTGCTGTATTAGGGCCGGAAGTGCGGAACGACCTGGGTCCCCAAGTTCACGTTGCACGTGTTCCCCGACATCGCTCCGGCTCCGATCGCCACTGAGGCGGCCCACGCGATCCACCAGGGCCTAACCGTAGAGGCTCGTCGCCTCTGGACTTCTCTGAGCGCGCCTGCACCGGCAACCCGTGCGTGACGCTGCGGGGCGGGGAGCTGACGCTGGCGCCCGGGGCCACGCTGGTGTTCGGCGGCGACGCGATCGACCGCGGACCGGCGGGGCGCCGGGTGGTGGCGGCGCTGCTGGCGGCGAAGCGTCATTACGATGACCGGGTGGTGCTGCTCGCGGGCAACCGCGACATCAACAAGCTGCGGCTGCACCGCGAACTCGCCGGTCGCCCGCCGAGACACGCGTCGCCGGCCACGGGCGAGGCAACTGGATGCGCGGCCCGCTAAAGTCGTGATTCAGGCCCCAGCCCTGGTCCCGGACCAGTCGAGAGAAGCGACATAGTCGGCGAGGACGTCGCGGCCACGCTTGCCGCCGTAGCGCGGCGACACACGATTCCACCAGTGGCTGGTGGGGTGCGGGGTGGAGATGACGGGAATGGCGAACGAGGCCGTGGGTCGGAAGTTGCGACGTGCAAGCCGCGACACGAACACGACGGCAGTGGGCGCCAGCTGCTCGAGGTGCATGGCGAACGCAGCATTGGCGATGTCGATATCCTGCGGGGTCAGGTGCCCCGCGAGCGAACCGCCCTTCTCCGGCGCAGGTCGCAGGAAGAAGTTGACGAATGCGATGTCGTTTGCAACCTGACGGGCATCCGCGTACTGCGGACCGGCCGCGTTGATGACCTCGAAGGCGTTCTTCCAGATCCAGTGTGCCTTGCGTGGGAACCCCTGCTTGCACGCATTGGCCAGAATACCTGCCGTGTCGAGCCAGCGCGCCTCCTCGGGTTTCAGGGTCTGTCGGTCGCCGCCGTACCAATCCGTAGGCTCAAGGTGCTGGGTCGCGCCGTGGGGCAGGTAATGGCTCTCGCCGACGAGCAGAAGCGAAGGACTGGTACGGCGGTGATAGTTGTCGCCGACGTGGGGAGCCATCATCGGGTAGCGGGTGTAAAAATCCAACATCGTTGCCCTTTATCGTCGAAACCGACGCGGTATGCGACCTGGCGCGATCAGCAATTTTTCGCCCACAATCACTTTAGCACCGCCACGCGTTTTTAGTTGTCCACAATCGAGCTTCAGCTCGTGCTCGGCTGCGACCTCCTGGGCCGGCGGCGGGCGCGGCGGCGCTGCTCGTCGACCGAAAGCTGAGGGGCCGACGCCGCGGAGTAGGACGTGCGCCCGCTCCTGCCGGTTGAGCAGGCGGGCTTCGGCTCGTGTTGACGACGGTCAGGATCCGCAGCGCAGCGCCGACGAGGTCTGGCGGCAACAGATAGCCAGCTGATGATCGGATGGCGAGTCTCGGGCTACGACGAACAGGATCGTCGCCCAGGCCGAGGTCGGCCATGAACCTCCGCAGCGCGGTGTGCTCGGCGAACGCGTCGGCGAGTATCCCGGCGAGCGGCGCCTCCGGCGGCGCGCCCGGGCGAGCACATGCCTGTTGCCCTAGCGTTAAAATTTCGCCCTGAGCATTGACGCGCCTGGATCCAGAGCTAAACCGCTCGCGGTGACGATCACCACGAAGACCTTTTGGATCACTGAAGTCGACCAGCCGAATGGCGGTCCCATCACGAAAGTGTGCGCCTTCGACTTGTCGGAGCGCCCCGTCCAGATCAAGTCCTACAAGCGTGAGCAGGTCGTCCAGGGCCTGAAAATCGGCACCATTCTCTGGACCTGCTACCTGTCCCAGGATGGGACCTATAAGCGAGGCGCCCAGGTCAGGCTGACCCAGGACCGGAACTTCATCACGACCAAGCCCAACGACGAGCTGAAGGACAACCTCGGCGAGCTGCCGGCGTGTACCTGCTGAACTGCGGAAAGCCGAGCCGCTCCGCCATCCACGCGACCAGCTCGGTCCACGATGCCGCGGCCGCGCGTCGCCTACGACGCCGTCGTACTCGCGGGCGGCGACGTGCTCGTCGTCGTCGGGCTCGTGCTGCCTGCGGGTGCCCGAGTATACGGGTCAGGCACCTTGTGCGTGCTTATCCTACCTACTCCGTCGGTCGCCGCCCGCGGCAGCTCGCGCCAAGCCGGCGGAACGTGCGCTGAATCACCAGCGCCAGCCACCTTTCACTCCATCTCGAAACCAGAATAGCAGAAGAGCGAGTCCGGTTTCACGGCCACACAGGAGCAATGCGATAGCACCTGCGAGAGCGAGAAAATCGAGTGCAGTCCAAGGCCGGTGCCACGGCCATTTAGGGCCGCAGGGTGCTGGTGGGCCGTTGGACGGCTCCGGCCGAATCGCGGGAGAACCACCAGGCGGAACTGGGGGAAGTGAGGGAGGACCGCCATGTGGATCTGTGACCACGACGGTACATGTTGCAAAAGGTCTAAGGGCGATTTTGCCCTTTGCACCAGAAGGCTCGACCATACGAATCCTCCACGACATAAAAATGTCGCGCTGCGAATCGTTGATCGAACGCTGTTTGGGCAGCCGCTAAACCCTATCGTTCGAATTGTTAGCTGTGTTCGGACAGACGAAGATTGCACTAGCTCTCAATTAGATTTGCGGCTTGGTACTCCGGTAGCAACGTGATTACACGGGCGGCCGGGCCTGGGCGGCCTCGGCATTTGTGGGTGTCCGGATGGAAGTCGTGGGGGGCCAGCGCTCATCTTCGTGACGGCAGTGGCCGTGGGTAGCGTCCAGCGCCACCACTAGTTAACTGTAGCAGGTAATCTCGGATTCGAGCTGGGCGATAAATCGTGATCTAAGTCCCATTGGCGGGCCACCCCGTCCCGCCCGCTGGCCACCATCAGGCCGCTGCGACACGTCACGCCTCCGACCGCCCGTGACGGCCGGTGGAGCAGTCTCGCTACCGACCGTCTCCAGGAGTCACCGTGGTAGCGAGACCCCAGCAGGGCCTACACGCTCTTGGGACATGCCCTCGGCGAGCGGGCGGCCAGCGGAGCAGCGCGAAGCACGTGCTCTAGTGCGGCGAGGAGGTTGCCCAGGAACCTCTGCGGTGTCGGGTCAGGACAAAAGAGCGCTTTCGCCCCATGATCTGGAATAGATCACGGGCGGTCTTGACCCCGACCTCGGGGTGGGGTTCGATCCCCCGCTCTCATGTCCAAAAAAGATCGTGATGCAGGCTCCAAGAAGGTAACCATTTATTACGCGTCTCAGCTCATTCCCTATAGTGGATATGTGACTGAGCATGTACAGTTCAAGGAGCTGATAGAAAAAGACTTTGACACCGGCAAGGTTGTCCTCCCGGTCGTCCGCAGAAAGCACGGGCGAGCTTATATAGCTTTAGGTCTTGGCCGCGGCTCTGAGCCTGTCCTCGTTGAAGGTTGGCAACCCGAATATAACAGCTTCGACATCAAGCAAGCGGGAAAGGTGACGACCAAATCGCCACGGTTCAGCACCGCGAAAGAATGGAGTGCGGATTTTGATAATTTCTTCCAAGGCTTGATGGCCTCGGGAGTGCGGGTTGTCGCTGATTACCGAGGACATGAACTTGGTTGCGTTTCGTTGTTAGGCATGAACAGGACGACGCCCCGGTCGCTCAGTCATCCTAAACCTCCTCCGGTACTCATCACCCCTGAGCAGATCTATTCTGAAGGAGCGACGTCAACGGTGACGCTTGACAGGTACGAACGCGATCCACGGGTCCGAAAAGCCTGTCTGGATCACTATGGCCGGACTTGTCAGATCTGCAGGGTGGATTTCGCCTTTCGCTATCCAGGGATCGGCGACGGTTTCATTGAAGTTCACCATCTGAAGCCTTTGAGCGAGATCGGCGAAGCCCATCAAGTTAATCCCGTCACCGACCTTGTGCCTGTTTGTCCAAACTGTCATTCTATGCTGCATCGACAGAGGGGAACTCCATTTACCCCGGCTGAAGTTCGAGCGATTCTTAAGCTTGGAGAGGCTGACGCGTCAGGAGTGTTGCCATCGGACGAAGACGTGCCCTTTTGAGGCTTGCAATCGGCGAGCGCGCCAACCACCCCGACGGGCGTCACCTCGCTGTTTCGTCTCGGCTTCGACCGCGACGAGCTGGTCGAGGAGCGCCTCCTAGCCCTCAAACGCGGAGAGATCCACCCCGAGTACGCGCTCCCGACCTGCGTCCTGTGCTCCGTGTGCCAGACCGGCCTGGATCCTCTTTGCGTTGGCGACAGCGAGGGCAACACCGACCCGACCAGTGCCCGGACCGTCACGCCACGTCGGTGGCGTGACGGTCCTACGCGGGTCGTAGCGGCCTCCTGATGGCCCGCGGGCGGGACGGGGTGGGGACGCGGGTAGACGCGGGGCTGCCGGGAGGGGGTGTGACGACTCCAAACGGGAGGCGAAGGTGCCGGAGCGGGTGTCCCACGGATTGGCTAGGTGGCCCGCCGGCGGCCACCCGGGTGAGCGCCATCGACAGCGCGATTCGCCGACTTGTGATCGGCAGCGACCGGCGGGGCGGATGCAAAGGCGGGCGC
>Ga0075163_10004018_pt1 | contig 19750 bp, 12 predicted proteins | sample JI1023141ADNA_FD_71478 | JGI IMG/M metagenome (GOLD analysis project Ga0075163, IMG submission 71478) | Wastewater effluent complex algal communities from Wisconsin, to seasonally profile nutrient transformation and Carbon sequestration -... | ecosystem: Engineered > WWTP > Effluent > Algae...
GTTTGCTATGCGGCATTCGCACGCAAGAGATCAAGAAGCTCCGTTGGGATGACATCAGGCTCACCACCCGGCAACCCGTCATCAGAATCAGAAGCGAAGTAGCCAAGACCGGCGTATCGCGTGTGATCAAGTTGTTTGGGCCGATTCCCTGGTTTGTCAGTGCGCTTGAGTGGTTCAAGCTCGTGCCGAGCCATCTCCGCGTCGGAAAAGTATCCAGTGCCGACTGGGACCATTTAATTAAAGATCTTCGAAATGACGCAGGCGTGCAGTCGTTTCCACGAAATTGTCTTCGCCATAGCTTCGCAACCTACCACTCTGCCGCGTTCGATGACGCGCAGCTAACGATCAAAATCCTCGGACACAGTGCCGCCATTCTGAGAAAACACTATGATGCCGTCGTGGACCCAGAGGTAGCGGAGGCCTTCTGGGCAATCCGCCCGGGAATCTCCGAAGAGCAATTGGCTCGGATTCAAGATGCGGCTTAAGAGGGATGGCTTGAGGCCAGGTTGATAGCGATCGGGTCAGATCTGTTCGGATGCTGATGACTATCGATCGGGGCTATTTGTCCGCATTGTTCCGCCCGGTACTGCGTGTCCTATCACGTTAAAGGTTACGACCGACTCGCGTCGCAGGCAATAGGCATGGATCGTCATACATTAAAACCCCAGGTGTCCACGTTCCCAAAACATGCACGGCCTCCGGACGTTTCCTGCCAGGGAGCCGATGCCAAACCCGTGGAAACGGGAACCGGCTTATCGGAATGGCGGCACGCCCTTCTTGCCGGGTAACTTTGATATCATTTGGGCATCTGGCTTTCCGTTAAGGAACCCGCTTCGGAGGAACCAGCCCTTTCATCGCTCTGACGGAGAGTCGAGGATTCCAGTACCGTAGGATACGCAGCAGCCGGTTCGCAGCACCCAAGCGCATCACTTCCCTTGTCTTACCGATAACTATTTTCACAGCACGGGTAGACCCTTCGAGATAGACTGATACAAATGTCCCGTCGATAGCGCGAAGATGAAATTTAGTACAAATGGGCTTTTGAAGGAGACGAGTTGTGAGCTGCGCCTGAGCTAGCCGGTCAAGCTTTCGGATTTTTTCTCGAAGCATTGCCAGCGTCTGCCGTTTGCGAGGTCGGGGCTGAGCGGGTGAATGCAGTGGCCGGGTTTTCATGGTTTCAGAATATCGGGGTATTCTAGGGATATTACTCCGATCCGGGATTCAGGCCTTTCGCTTTCTGTAATGAAAGCGCCACATTGCGCGACAAACGGGTGATGAACGCCTCGTTTTTTGAGCATGTTAAGCGCATTAGTAAGAGACCGTCGAATTTGCGGCATGCCTGGCAACTTGGCTTTCCGCCCCCGGCGTCGGAGTAATCCTTCCGAAACCCACTCCTCAAGCTTTCCACGCAATCTCGATGTCGTGATTCGACCCGTTCCGGCATTGACTGCTTCCAAGGCTGCCAACACCGCCTGGTAAGGGGGATCATACCGGTCAAGCACACGTATTTGCTCCAAATTATAGCGAGCGTGCGCCGGCAGTATCTCCTGCAGCAACAGGCCGAATCTTGCATGTAGGTGCGCCAATCGCTGGTAGGTCGTGTGAGGGAGAGCTCGTTGTCTTAGGAATCCTGCAAATGGCTGCCCGATCCGCTCGCAATATTGCCGGAGAGCTAAAGCTGCCTGCCCACTTTCTGGGTACGGAGCTTTTAGGCTGCGGATCAGATCATTGAGGGCAGGTTCTCCAGGCTGCTGATTAGTATCTGCCTGATCGCTCATGTTAATTCACCCTCCATGTGTGTCTGGGGACTTCTAGCAAAATTCTGTATCCGGCTTCGAACGTAGGTGTCCGCCAGTCGCTTTATCCAATCGTTACAGTGCCTTCTCTCTGTTGATAATTTCCACTGTCCGACCTGCTGGAGCATCCTCTCGAAGTAGCGCTTCGGTTGGGTACGGCCAATCCACTCGATCAGCAACTTTTGTTCAGGCCCTAACTCTTGACCTTCGACGTGATTGACCGGAGATGGATAGGCCATGCCCCGGACAATCCGTCGGTCTGCCATCCGGAGTAACATTAAGAAAAAATAAGCGGGTGGTACATCGGCTAAGCGATATCCAATTCGCTCTTCGACGTTTGCGCGGTCTTCAACGTCAGCATGCAACGCCTGCAATATCCGCCAAAGGTTAAACCTTGAGAACTGCAGCCATGCTTCTGACTCTTCCCCGACATCGATCAGCCGTACGCGTACCGGACCTTTGTGGATCACCAGCAAACGTTTAACGGTTATAAGCTCCCAGTTATGGCCATCGAACCCGTCGATATTTAGCATATCGCCAGGAGCAATGTCGGCTATGCACACCCTACCCTGGGAAATAATTTCCAAAGGACTCCGCCAGAGATTCTGTGACCGCACGAGCAGCCCCGCTTGCGGATCGAAGTCGCCAGGTAATTGAACTCGTCCTTCAGCTACATTGAGTGAATGACTTTGTTTTTTCCAATAGTCCCACGATTCGAGCGGCTGGCCTGCTGCGATTAATTTAGGGTCACAGCGGCTTTGCTTCTCGACCCTCTTTGTTAGCCCTCGTGGTCGGGCGTTCGTTTTTCCGTCAGCTAAGCTGAGGGCGGTGCCGTCGACTGAGATCGATATCTTGCCGACCGGCGGATTTAGGTGGAGACGGTCTTCGTTGGTTTGTTGTAATAATGTTTGCACCGTAGATTATTCCCGAAAGGAGAACTCAATACTACGGCGACTTTCGTTTTTCACCGCGTACGGATGCTAAGTCTCGCTGGCAGCTATGGTTAAAGGCCCATTTTTTTGAGCGTTAACTCGTTTTAGCGCCGAAAATGCCGGTTTTTTAGCTAAATCCCGTATCCCTATTGTTGGCTGCGGATGTGTGTAGCGATCAGTCCCAGCGAGCTTCCGACCCGCAACAAAGTCACGCGTCATCTAGCAACGCAGGATAGCAAACAAACGGTCTTTGCCGGTACACAAGATGCCTTGGCAGTCCATTCGTTGAAACCGCCAACAAATTTGTTTGGGCCTTCCATCACACAGCATGCTGACTTACGTTGTTTGAATCAGCGATGGCGTGAGACTTTGTTTCCCCTGAACCGAACGTTTCCCATCTTTTGTCCGGACGATATGTTGCGATGGGATCGCAAGTGATTCACCAAACTCACAAGGTGTTTAGTCGGTTGGCCAATGAGATAAGTAAGCGTCGTTCACGGCTAATCTGTCTTGCCGTCAAACTTTGCCACAACTCCCATGGCAATTGGCCACGCATAACGTTTACTCGATGAGCGCAAATTCTAATAGAACTTAAATTAAGTTTACCATGCATACGAAACGTTGGAATGCGTGATCGAATGATGGCGCATCTCCTCTTCCAGCGGGTGCGCCGTAGTTACGCCCATCATATTTCCCATACGCAATGATCCCGCTCATTGGACCGATCGCAAAATCTGCTGCGCCCCTCGATGGGTTGGGTCAATTGCCAGAGTTCTATTAGCCGCAGCAGCAGCACCTATGCGGTCACCCAAGCGCAATAAGACCGTCGAGGTCGCGTAGGGGTAGTCTGAAATCGATGGAGCCTCAGTTTCCGCCCTTTGAAGTGCTTCCCTTGCCTCCACAAGGCGGTTTTGTCCGGCATAGAGTAAACCGAGATTGTACCAGGCTCTGTGAAATCGGACATCGCGGGCTATAGCCAAGCGAAAGGCATTCTCCGCATCCGCAAGGCGATCAGCTTCCGCAAATGCGAGGGCAGATCGGAAGGCGGCAAGCGCGTCGGTCGGCTGCAATTGTGCAGCTCGATAGAATTTCTCCGCGGCCTCTCCCGTCCTTCCCAATGAAGCGAGCACAAATCCGTATGCATCCAATATTACCGGCGAATTGGGATCCCATGCAGTTGCAGTCGCCATGTCATCGCGGGATTTATCCAATTGTCCCCGGTTGGCAAAATCCTGTCCGCGCCTCAGGCGCCCGGCCGGCTGATCAATGGAAGCATCCAAATAGTCGTCCAATTCTTTGCGCGACTCCGAGCCCACCGGAAGCTCTCGTGTGAGAGCCCAAGCAGCTTCAAGCCGAACCAACCTTGTCCCGTCTCCCAAAGACGTCTTCAGCTTCTCGTCGGCACTTGAACCGCCGGCGACCAGCTGGACCGCGGCCGCCCGCTCCAGCGGGTCCGCTGCCTTCAATGACGCTTCCGCAAGCGCCACAACACGTGAATCACCTGGATACCCCCGAAGCAGTTGAAGATAGGTGGCCCGCCAAGCGGGAATGTCCTCACGCTTCATCAATTCGAGTAACGAGTCGACCGCTCCGGGCTTTCCCACCTGTGCAGATGCAACGGCACGCGCACGAGCCCGCTGCATAGAATCAAGTTTCCCTCCATACCACTTGCCCGCCCACTCAATCGCCCAACTCACGGTCTTGTCCTCATGGCACCGGTTACACGCATTGGGAATACCAAGTTCTTTGGTCATCAGCGGATCGGGCTTAAGCCAACCGTGGTCATGCCTAGGGGCCCGTTGCATATACGTAGTCGTGGGCATGTGGCAGGCTACGCACGAATTGCCGGCGCTCCCGTCCGCGTGATGAGAATGCGCCGGAGGATCGATGGGGATTGCACGAGTGCCGCTGGCCAGCACTCGCACAGGCGAGGCATGACACTGGAGACAAAGCTGATTGTTAGCAGGCGGAAAAACCGTCTTAGTCGTGTGTGGATCATGGCAGTCCATGCAGGTCACACCCGCGTGGCCCATGCGACTGAGCAGCACAGAGCTCCAGTTGAAGTCCTCATCACGCTGCTGCCCATCGGGCCAGAATCCTCCGGGCTCAACTGGCAGGGTGACGCGATAGTGATCGTAATAGTTGTCGCCGGGCTTGAACCTGAGGGTGAGCTGTTCGTTGCGCGCATGACAGGGTGCGCACGTCTGCATTGCCTTCTGGCGATCATTCGTGAACAAACCGGTTTGTTTGGCAGTCTTCACTCCGTGACCCGCAGGGATCGGGCCGTGGCACTGCACGCAGCCTATTCCCTGCTCGGTCCAGGTCGAATGGTAGGAATCGGCGGCGGCATCGTAGCGCTTCTCAAATCCAGTCATGTGACACTGCGCGCACATCGAATTCCAATTCATACCACGACCGGTCCAATGGCCCCATTCACCGGCTTGTCTCTTCTCGGATCCGAACACGTTAAACCATTCCTTGTGGGCAGGATCGTAGGCCATCTCGTGCGCCTGCCACCGTCCATTTCCCCATGGAATCAACGGTTGCCATAACGGCTTGCTCCCAAGCACCTGCCCCGGCGTCGGGGTTGTAGTTGCTTCAGTCAGCCGGCGAAAACTCGCCATGGCATCCGCGTCGGCAATCGGATCAACCTGGCGATTTGCCCGCGCATGGTCGGTCGTGCGCCATGCATCGAATATCTCTTTGTGACATTCGCGACAGGATTCGGAAGTTTGCTCCGAACCTCCGGTCGCTTTGGCAATTTCACCAGGATCCGCTCGGCGACAGCCGCCCACCATCAGCACTAGACAAATCGCGAGCATCGCAAGCGATTTCGACCGCCCAAAACTGCCTCTGAAGGGCGGCCTCATCAGGGGGCCGAAGTCATAGTCCGATTGAACCTCCAATATTGATTATCGGCCCGCGCGGTCACGAAGAGATCCTGCGCCCGCGCCACCAATTCCGGGTGCCGAATGGCTACGTCGGCTTGCTCCCGGGGATCAGTGTGCAGATCGAAGAGTTGCACTGGCGCCGCCGCTGTTTCCAGGCGGATCGCTTTCCAGCGCCCATCGAGCAGCAGGGCCTGGCTAAAACCGCGTTCGTACAATTCCCAGTAGAGGTACTCGTGGGCAGGCTGGTTATTTTTTCCCAGCAATGTCGGAATGAAACTGATGCTGTCCGTGTGCGCCGGCAGCTTCCCCCCGGCCAACTCCGCCCAGGTCGCCATCAGGTCGCCAAAATAGGCGACGTGATCCGAAGACGCCTCGGCGGCAACCTTGCCGGGCCAGCGCACGATCATGGGTTCGCGAATGCCGCCTTCGTAGAGATCGCGCTTGATCCCGCGCAGCGGCCCGCTCGCGTGAAAGAATTCCGGCGTATAGTCCGGGCCACCCTCGCTATGCGGGCCGTTGTCGCTGGAAAACATCACGATCGTTTTCCCGTCGAGCTCCAGCTCCTTTAATTTCTTAAGCAGCTGCCCGATTTGCCGGTCCATCCGCGTGATCATCGCCGCGTGGCCCTTCTGCGAAGTATTCCAGGGGCGGTCGTCGTAATCCGCATATTCCTCGATAGGGACCTCGTTGCCATCGCCCAATTCGCGGGCGCGCTCGTTGTTGGCATGGGGAGTCGTCAGCGCGAGATACAGGAAAAACGGCCCGCCGCGATGATTCGTGATAAACTTCTCCGCGTCCGCGAAAAACAGATCATTCGCGTAAGCCAGTCGATTTTTGGAATAACCCGTTCCCTCGCTCTTGCCGCTCCGCACGATGTCGTTCGGCAAGCTGACACGCTTGCCGTTGCGCCAGAGAAAATCCGGATAATGGTTGTGCGCATGCGTCTGGCTGAGAAATCCGAAATAATAATCAAATCCCTGTTTCTTGGGCTCACCGGCGTTCGTTTCCGAGCCGAGCCCCCATTTTCCGATCAAACCGGTGGTGTAGCCGGCGTCCCGCAGCACTCGTGCCACGGTCACATCTTCCGATTGAAGCGCCTGCGCCTCGGGTAGATCGCGGCCCGCATTCCCGCGCACGCGGGTGTGGCCGGCATGCTGTCCGGTCACTAAAACGCTTCTCGAGGGAGCGCACACCGAACTTCCCGCATAGAACCGCGTGAATACCATCCCTTCCTTCGCCAGATTATCGAGTGCCGGCGTCAATATCATCTTCTGACCGTAGGCGCCGACCTCGCCGTAGCCCAAGTCATCGGCCAAAATAAACAGAATATTGGGGCGCTCCGGTTCGTTCGCGGCGCTCAGAATGCTGGCACCGGCGAAAAACCAGAGGACGCCGCCCAGAAGTAAGCGCAAAGGTTTCATTGCGATTCAGATTTGCTGCCAGCTTTACTCCACCGGCGTCCGAAGCCAAGTTCCCAAACCAATTACCATCGTTGACAGAATGAGGAGACCGATGCCGAGCAGCAGAAATCTAATTGCCCGGCCGCTGGCCCCCTTCCACTCCTTGAAATACCATCCCCACGCCGTGCTGAAAATGATGATGCTCGCCATGTGCAGCGTCCAGCTGGCAAAGCCGTATTTGCCCATTTGCGTCTCGCCCATGGTGTAGAAGAAGAATTGCAGGTACCAAACCGTCCCGGCCAAAGCGGAAAACAGATAATTTGTCAGCAGCGGCACAGCGCTCTCCACGTTAGTCGCACTTCCGGAGCGGTCACCCGCCGGTATGTGCTCCCCGCCACCACCGCTGAGTCCCGCGTGATCCGGCAAGGCCTGGAGCGCAAGATACTGCCGGCCCGTGCGATGTTTGATATTCAACATCACACACCACCCGCAGTTGGTCGTGAAGCCACCCAACAGCACGACGACGAGCTTCGGTAATCCGGTCCACAGCGCCGGCGTTCCGGCCGCCAGGGAAGCGTCGCCGATTGGATTTCCGGCGGTCAAAGCGAACGAGAAACATGCGCTCATGATTCCCGAAAACGTCGCTACCAGCAGACCCTTTCGGAAATTGAATTCCGCGATGGCCTGCTTCTTTTCCGCCTCCGGCATTTCCCGCTCCTTTCGAAGACCGGCAAAAGCCGCCACCGCGATGCCAGCCAGGCAAATCAGCACGCCCGACAAGGTGACCAGACCCGAACGCGTGGCGGCAATCTGCCCGATGGTTTCCGCCACAGGAATCGCGGGCATGAACGTCTTGAAGATCGGGGGCAACAAGGTGCCGAAGGCCGCGCAATAACCCAGCGCCACGCCCATGCCGAGCGACATCCCGAGATAGCGCATGGTCAATCCAAACGTCAGTCCGCCGAATCCCCACATCGCGCCGAAAAAGTAGGTCCACCACAGCGTGGCGCCCGTTTGCTGCTGCAGCACGCCAAACAGATCCCTGGTCAGCAGACCGGCGAGCAGGACCGGACAGACGATCCAGGAAAAGAAACCCCCAACGAGCCAGTAGGTTTCCCATGACCATTTTCGCACCGCCCGGTACGGGACATAGAAAGATCCGGAGGCCAAGCCGCCGAGCCAATGCAACAAGACGCCGAGAACCGGACCGACACCCATATAACCTTCAGCGCCCTGCTGTCAGCTTCAACCACGCAGCGGCCATGCGGCGGCCGATCTCCTCCTGCGAAGGCGTATCGTAGTGCAACTTATCGCCGATGTGCCCCGTGAGATCGCGTGAATCCACGCACATTGAGAACGGCACCCGCTTTGGTAGATCGAGGAGAGCCGCGTTGACCTCGCTCCGATAAGGATACTGTGTCTTCATGGCTTCCGTGTCCTGCACTGGACCGGCCGTCGATGCGATGAAGGGGAGCTCGGGTTGTCCCAGGTCTTCGCGCATCGCGCGAATCATCCCGTCAAGCTTCTGCGGGTACGCAAGGGCGCGATCCTTCTCGCGTGCCTCCCGCTCGCCTTGGATCCAGAGAATCCCCCGCAAGCGCACATGTCCCGCGGGACCCTGTGCGAGCGCGAGCCGGGCCCGTTTGATCGCTGCCTCGTAAAGTGGAGCGCCCTTGACCCAGCGCTCGATGCCTGAGCCGCCCACCGCTCCAGGCACCAACGCGATCCGCCGCCGGGGATACTCCGCCGCGATCCGCCGGGCAAAATCCAGCCCGGGCCCCACCCCGGCGTTTTCAGACCCGCCGAGCGGATTGCGTCCGTCCATCCCGTGCAGCGGATGGCGCGCATAATACCACCGGTCGTCCTGCAGATGCATCATGACGATCCGCGGATCGTCGACTTGGTCCGCGGGCACGGTCCCCCGGCCCTTCATGTTGGATTGGCCGAGCAGCAGGAAGACGTCCACCTCCTCCGTTCCCTCCGGCAGGACCTTGATGTCGACCGCGTGATAATCTGCAATCGAGCGGCCGGCGTGCGCCGCCGCCTTTCCCGGCTTCGGGGCAGCGGCCTCCGGCGCGGCGATCGCGGTCCCTGTGCCGAAGCCTCCCAAGACCCAGGCCAGCGCGATCAGGCGATACCGGCTCGCCAACTTGGGAGCGGCCGACAGTAGCCGCGACAGGCCGGAGACCCGAGCGACGTTCACGTCGCGGCGGGAAGCCGCCACGACCGGAAGGAGAGAGCGTAATGACATGGAATCGATTTTCCCGGACGGGTTATTTCTGATCGGGCAGTGCAAATGCGATGTAGGTGTCGCCGGACTTGGTGCCCATCTTGCCGCCGCCAGCGGCAATCACGACATACTGGCGGCCGCCGACGGCATAAGTGGCCGGCGCGGCGTAGCCACCCGCGGGCAGCCGGGTTTCCCAAACGAGTTCGCCAGTTCGTCGGTCGAAGGCGCGGAATTTTTCATCCTTCGTCGCGGCGATGAACAACAGGTCACCGGCCGTGACGAGTGGGCCGCCATAATTCTCAGTCCCCGTGGGCGGCAGGCCGGCCGCCGTGAGTTCCGGCATCTCGCCGAGCGGTTTGCGCCAGAGATACTCCCCGGTGTTGAGATCGATGGCGTTCAGCGTGCCCCACGGCGGCTTGATGGCCGGGTAGCCGTCCCCATCGAGAAAGCGATTGTAGCCGGTCGTCGTGTAGGGGATGTCGGAGACGCTCAGTTCGTCGCCGGTAGGTTCGAATTTGCGTCCGGCCTCAGTGGGCACGCCGGTGGCGGCGGTCGTCGCCGGGACCTCCAGCAGATAGTCGAGCAAAGTCTCTCGCTGGGCCGGCGGCAAAAATGCAAACGCCGGCATCATGCCCTTGCCCGCATGGAGGATCTTCACCACGGCGTCGCGTGGCTGGCGCCCGGCGAGGCCGACAAGACTCGGGATGTTGCCCGCCGGATTGCCCCGGCGCTCGGGGCCGTGACAGCTCACGCACAGCTGGTTGTAGAGAACCTGCCCGCCGTTGGCACCGCGCGGATGGATGGGCACCATCTGGTGGATCCATGGCATCTCGTTGCTGTTGACATACAGGATGCCGCCGGGATCGACCGCCGCCCCGCCCCACTCGGCGCCACCATCGAAACCCGGCAGGATGATCGTGCCGCGCTCGCTCGGCGGCGCGAATGGCAAATGCGGATCGAGTTCGCGCAGGCGCTGCACGACCGCGGCGTGGATGGCGGGAGTGCGGTTGCTCGCCTCGGCCTCCGTGAACTGCTGCCGCGCATAGGGTGCCGGTTTAAGCGGCACGGGCTGCGTAGGCCAACTGACTTCGCCAGCGAGCGCGGTCGCGGGCACCGGTCGCTCCTCCCACGGGAAGAGCGACTCGCCCGTTTCACGATCGAATACCCAGACAAAACCGGCCTTCGTGACTTGGGCGACGGCGTCGATGAGCCGGCCTTCCCGCCGAACCTGACAAAGCACGGGCATCGCCGGAGGATCCCGATCCCAGAGGTCGTGGTGAGTAAATTGAAAATGCCATTTGCGCTCGCCCGTCAGCGCGTCGAGTGCGAGCAAACAATCGGCGTAGAGATTCGCGCCCCGGCGGTTGCCGCCCCAGAAATCGAAAGCCGCGGACCCCGTCGGCACGAACGCCAGCCCGCGTTTCTCGTCGATGACGAGACCGGTCCAGTTGTTCGCCCCGCCCGCGCTTTGCCAGGCATCGGCCGGCCAGGTCTCATGGCCGGCTTCGCCCGGATGTGGAACCGTGTGGAAGATCCAGCGGCGCTTTCCCGTGCGTACATCGTAAGCGCGAATATGGCCAGGTGCCGCGGGACCCGGTCCCTCGCCCACGCGGGTGGAAACGATGAAAACATCGCGATAAACTGCACCGGGGGACGTCCCCACAAGATAGAGCCCTTGGACATCCCGATCGAGATCCTGCAGCAGATCGACCCGCCCGCCCTGACCGAAGCCCTCAACCAAAGCACCGGTTCGCGGATCGATCGCGTGAATGAAATGCCCCGCGGTGTAAAGCAGACGCTGCTCGCCCCCCTCCCGCCAAAGCGTCACGCCGCGGTTCACGCCCCGCTGACCCGTGGAGTCAACCTCGCCGCCAAAAGGATCGAACCGCCACAACTCGCGACCCGTGGCCGCATCGAGGGCGAAAAGACACAACTGCGGAGTGGTTCCATAAAGGACCCCGTCGACCACCAGGGGATTGCACTGGATCTGCGTGTTCTTGGCCGCCCCGCCCGCGTGAAAGGTCCACGCCGGCTGCAACTGGCCGACGTTGCTGCGGTTGATCTGTTCGAGCGCAGAGTAATGGGTCCCGTCGCGACCGAGATACGTCGGCCAGTCGTCCGGACTCGCGGTGACCGCCACGGCCAGTGCCGGGAGGCAAGCAAACCACGCGGATCCTCCCAGCGCGCGTGTCATTTTGAATACCCCGTGCCGACGAGTGATTTTCATGAGACTAGAGATTGCCGCGTTTTAGCTCTGCCACCGCGAAGTCCGCGGCACGCGCCGTCAGCGCCATGTAGGTAAGGGATGGATTCACGCAGCTGGACGAGGTCATGCACGCGCCATCGGTGACGAAGACGTTTTTAGCATCCCACACCTGGTTGTGCGCGTTCAGCACGGAGGTCTTCGGATCGCGACCCATGCGCGCCCCGCCCATTTCATGGATGCACTGCCCGAAGACGTAGTTTTCGTCGTTGGTATGCACCTCGCTCACGCCGGCGGCTTCGAGCATTTCGCCTGCATCCGCCCGCATATCCCGGCGCATCCTGCGTTCGTTCTCGCGCAGCTCGCAATCCATCCGAAGGACGGGCAGGCCCCACTTGTCCCTCTTCGCGGAGTCCAGAGTGATTCGATTGTCCTGATGGGGCAGAATCTCGCCGAATGCGGTGATACCCATCTGCCACCGTCCCGGTTCACAAAGTTCATCCTTATAGCTGGCGCCCAAACCGAGTTCGGCCACCTCACGCTGCCAGCCGAGGCGGTTGGCGCCTCCCTGGTAGCCGAAACCGCGCAGGTACCCGCGATTCTCATTCTTTCTCAGATTGCGGTAGCGTGGGATGTAGATGCCGTTGGGACGGCGGCCGTTGACGATGCGATCCTGAAAGCCCTCGACGATCCCCCAGGCGCCCACGCGGTAGTGATGGTCCATGATGTAGCGCCCCAGCACGCCGCTGCTACTGCCCAGCCCTTCCGGCCACACGTCGGTGGCGGAGTTCATCAGCACCCAATTCGAGTTCAGGGCCGAGGCGCAGACGAAGACAATCTTCGAGTTGAAATTGTAAGTCTGGTTCGTCTCGGCATCGAGCACCTCGACGCCCGATGCGCGGCGGCGGTCGCGATCGTAAAGCAAGCGCGTCACGATCGAGAATGGACGCACGGTCAGGTTCCCCGTCTTCATCGCGGCGGGAAGCGTGGACGACTGGGTGCTGAAATACGCCCCGAACGGGCAGCCGAGCCAGCATTTGTTGCGGTACTGACAGTTTACGCGATCCTCGTGCGGCTGCGTAATGTTCGCCGTCCGGCCGATGATCATGCGGCGCGCGTCGTTGTAATGTCTGCGCAGACGCGCCGAGACCTCCTTCTCCACGCAATTCATTGCCATCGCCGGCATGAACTGACCGTCGGGCAACTGGGGCAGCCCCTCGATCGAACCGCTGATCCCGGCGAAGCGCTCCGCGTGCTCATACCAAGGCGCGATCTCGGCATAGCGAACCGGCCAGTCGATGGCCACGCCCTCGCGGGCGTTGGCGGTGAAATCGAGGTCACTCCAGCGGTAGCTCTGACGGCCCCACATCAGCGAGCGTCCGCCCACCTGATAGGACCGGAGCCAGCCGAACGGCTTGGTCTCCTCGTAGGGACTGTCGAGGTCACTGCTCCAGAAGGGACTGTTAGCTTCGGATAAAAAATTCGAGGTCTTGGGCGCCAGGTGTTGGGAACGGATGGCGGGGGTCAGCTGGCGTCGATGCGGAAATTCCCAGGGCGCCTTCAAGGCGTTCACATAATCCCGGATATGCTCGATGTTGCGGCCACGATCCAACAGCAGCACCTTGAGGCCTTTTTGCGTGAGCTCCTTCGCGGCCCAACCGCCGCTGATCCCGGAGCCGACGACGACCGCATCAAATGTTCTGGGCTGATCAGCCAATGGAAGACTTCCCGCGGTTCTCTGGGGACATTCAACGCCGCCCGTCAACGCACCTCGACAAACCAATTGCGGTCGCCTGGCTTGTACGGAGCGTTGCCGTCGTAGCCGCCCGGCACTTCCACGAAACGCAGCGCCTGCGTGCAGCCGATTTCCGACGTGAAGTAACCCAGCAGGGTGAGTTCCTTCAAATGACGGAAGCAGCGCCAGTCCTTGGGCTCGTTCTTCCGTGAAGCCCGCGTGCTTTTTCGCGGGAGCGCGCGGTTATACTCGTTGAGAAACATCAGGCGTTCGGCGGGTTTGCCCTGCACGAAGCTCGTTCCGAAACGCTTTTCATAGGCGCCCGCGATATCCGCCAGCCCGGCCGTGAACACGGCTTGCTCGTCGTCCTCGAAACAATCGCGCACGATCACGGCGATGCATTCGCCGGTCTTCGCCGCCTTCGCCCCCGGGACCTTCGTATCAGGGAGGATGGTGTCGGCGATCTCATCAAGCAGCGCGATATCGCCCCGGGAAAAATCCAGCCCGCCCGGGCTCACCCCATTCCTGAAGCCAGCGGATAACAGGCGGGGACCGACAAACGCGGCGCCCATCGCGACCGCCATTCTCACCAAAGCCTGACGACGTGTAATTTCCATGGGATTAAAGGTTGCCGCGTTTTAATTCCTCCACCGCGAAATTCGCCGCCCGCGCGGTCAGCGCCATGTAGGTGAGCGACGGGTTCACGCAGCTGGAGGAAGTCATGCAGGCCCCGTCGGTGACGAAGACATTGGGGGCATCCCAAACCTGGTTGTGCGCGTTGAGCACGGAAGTCTTGGGATCGCGGCCCATGCGGGCGCCGCCCATCTCGTGGATGCCCATGCCAAAGGTATAGCCCTCGTCCCGGGACTGGATCTTTTTTATGCCGGCCGCGGCGAGCATCTCGGCGGCGTCCGCCTCCATATCCTTGCGCATCGCCAGTTCGTTGCTCCGCATTTCGCAGTCGAGCTTGAGGATCGGCAGGCCCCACTTGTCCGTTTTCTCCCGGTTGAGGGTGATGCGGTTATCCTTATGTGGGAGGATTTCGCCAAAGCCCGTGAGGCCGATCTTCCATTCGCCAGGCTCGCACAGCGCGTCCTTGAACGCGGCGCCGAGATCGAGTTCCGCCACGTCGCGCTGCCAGCCAAGCCGATTGGCGCCTCCTTGGTAACCGAAACCGCGCAGGTAGCCGCGATCCTCACCCGAGGCGAGATTACGATAGCGCGGAATGTAGATGCCGTTGGGACGGCGGCCGTTGACAATGCGGTCCTCGAAACCTTCGGCCAGGCCCCACGCGCCCACGCGAAAATGGTGATCCATGACGTAGCGGCCCAGCGCGCCACTGCTGCTGCCGAGCCCGTCGGGCCAAACCTCGTTGGCCGAATTCATCAGGACCCAGCTCGAGTTGAGCGCCGAAGCGCACACGAAAACGATCTTCGATTTGAATTCGTAGGTCTGATTGGTCTCGGCGTCGAGGACCTCGACGCCCGTGGCCCGCCGCCGATCGCGATCGTAGAGCACGCGCGTCACGATGGAGAACGGACGCAACGTGAGGTTGCCGGTTTGCATCGCCGCCGGCAACGTCGAGGACTGGGTACTGAAATAGGCGCCGAACGGACAGCCCAGCCAGCATTTGTTGCGATACTGGCAATTGACCCGATTCTCCAGCGGTTGCGTGATGTTGGCCGTGCGGCCGATGATCATCCGGCGACGGTCGTTGTAGTGCTTGCGGATGCGGGCGGCGACGTCCTTCTCCACGCAATTCATCTCCATCGCGGGCATGAACTGGCCATCGGGAAGCTGCGGCAATCCCTCGATCGAACCGCTGATGCCCGCGAACCGTTCGGCGTGATCGTACCATGGCGCAATCTCGGCATACCGGATCGGCCAGTCGACCGCGATGCCCTCGCGGGCGTTGGCGGTGAAATCGAGATCGCTCCAACGATAGCTTTGCCGCCCCCACATGAGAGACCGTCCTCCCACATGGTAGGAACGAAGCCAGCTGAAGGGCTTGGCTTGTTCATAGGGAGTGTCGATTTCGCTGCTCCAAAACGGGCTGCTCCCCTCCGTCAGAAAGTACTCCGTCTTGGCCGCCGGATGGGTGGCTTGAACCTCTCGGGTAATCTCGGTGCGATGATCGAACTGCCAAGGCGCCTTGAGCGCGTTAACGTAGTCCTTGATATGCTCGATGTTATGCCCGCGTTCCAAGAGAAGCACTTTAAGCCCCTTTTCGGTGAGCTCCTTCGCAGCCCACCCGCCGCTGATGCCGGATCCGATTACGATAGCGTCGAACGCTTGAGGTTGAGTCGCAGTCATCTATTTGAGGGGCTTAACTATAGTGATTTCCCGGGAGTTACAGCGTTAGTATTACCGTATACAGACCGATATTGACAATGTGTCAATGTCGCTCCTTTCATCGTGGCAAGCTTTTTTGGAAACGCTGTCGGCGTCGAAAAGCTTTTGGCGTCGGTTTTCCCCCTTCCCCGTTCCTCGGCAACCACCCTCCATGAAAAAACACCTGTTGGCCATCGTCTGCGTGCTCATTGCCACCCGGCCTCTCCTTGCAGTTGATCGGCCCAATATCCTGTGGATCGTCAGCGAGGATAATTCCTATCAGTGGATCGGGTGCTACGGAAACAAGCAGGCCCAAACGCCGCACATTGATGCTTTGGCGGAGGACGGCATCCTTTTCGAACACGCCTACTCAAATGGTCCGGTGTGCGCGGTGGCGCGGTCCACGCTGCTCATGGGTACGTATGCGCCGACGCTGGGCACGCAGCACATGCGGAGTCGCTATGCGGTCCCCGAGCGCTATCGCCCCTATGTGGAGTACCTGCGTCACGGTGGATATTACTGCACCAACAACGCCAAGACGGATTACAACATGGCCGGCAACGACAACGCGTGGTGGGACGAAAGCTCGCCCAAGGCGCATTACTCCCATCGGCCCGCGGGCGCTCCCTTTTTCGCGGTGTTCAACATCATGCTCACCCATGAAAGCCAGCTTTTCGCGAATCACCCGGGCCCCCAACGCCTCTCGCCGGCCGCCATCGATCTTCCTCCTTACGTTCCCGATCTGCCGGAGATGCGTTCGGACTTCGCCCGCTATCACGATCGCATCACCTCCATGGACCAACGCGTCGGTGAATTGATCGGCGAGCTCGCCAAGGCCGGACTCGCCGACGACACGATCATCATTTACAACGGAGATCACGGCGGCGTGACTCCCCGCGGCAAACGCTACCTCGAGGAAACGGGCGTCCGCGTTCCCCTCGTCGTCCATGTGCCCGCCAAGTGGCAGCACCTCGTCCCGTTCGCTCCGGGCACGCGTGTGAATGAGCCGGTCGCCTTCGTTGATTTCCTGCCCACGTTCCTCTCGCTTACCGGGCTCAAAATTCCCGCGCACCTTCAAGGCCGCGCCTTCCTCGGTCCGCAGCGTCAGGAACCTGCGAAGGACGAGATGGAATTCCTCTATGCCGATCGCTTCGACGAAGTTTACGGTATGCGCCGGGGCCTGACCAACGGCGTTTGGAAATACATGCGCCGGTTTACGCCTGATCTCCCCGCCGCCCCGTACAGCTTCTACGCGTACGGGGTCCCCTCATGGGCGGCGTGGGAACGGGCTTGGAAAGACGGAAAACTTTCCGGCTACCATCGCGCAATCTGGGAGTCCGCCCACGACACTGAAGAACTCTACGATCTCACCCAGGATCCGTGGGAGATGCACAACCTCGCTCATGACCCGAAACATCGTGACAAGCTCGCGGAGCTGCGCGAGCGTCTCAGAGCCACGATGAGCGCCGCCCGCGATACCGGTATCGTGCCCGAGGCGCTTTTCGGCCCTCTGAGCGCGGGCGGTACACTGGCTGATTACGTCCAGAGCAGCCGTTTCGACTACGACAACGTACTCGGTATCGCCTTCGCAGCCACCCAGCGCGATGTGAAAGCGCTGCCCAAGCTCAAGGCGGCGCTCACGGCAAAAGACCCCGTCGCCCGTTACTGGGCGCTTTGCGGCTTCGCCATCCTCGGAAAAGCCGCCGCCGACGAGGCCAAGTCCCTGACGCCGCTGCTCAACGATCCCGTTTCCGTGAACCGTACCGCGGCCGGCTTCGCGCTCTGGAAAATCGGCCGGCCCGACCTCGCCAAACCCGCGCTCCTCGGAGCGGTCGCCAAGGCCTCCTCCTGGGATTTGTTGTACCTGCTCAATGCCTTGAAGGCCCTCGATCTCGTCAAGGAACTCCCCGAGGGCTGGGAAAAGGGAAAGACCGGCGACGGCAGCAACACCGACTACATCAGCCGCTTTTCCGCTCGCCTTGAAAAGGTCGCTGCCGAGGAGAAATAACGACCGGAGCAATTTCGAAGCCTTCGATCAACATAACCTGCCTCTCGGTTCGCTTGGTTTTCTTGGGAGGAACCTTGCCGGCGATCCGACGCGCACGCCGACCATCATCGCCAGGCATCGCCGGCACAGCCAAGCTGGCACCCGTCAGCGGAGCCGGCGTGAAGGCTGAAGCTCCAGGGCTTAGAGCCCATAATGAATGACACCGGTCCCCTTTTCGCCAAGCTTCCGGAAGCCTGCTCCTTCCTTGTGAAAATTTCCGCTCTCGTTTCACCCGTCGCGCTTGTCTGCCTCGCGCTCGTCCTCGTTGCATCGCTCCGCGCCGCGTCCGCCGGGCCCCGTACGGAAATCCAGTATCTTTCCGGCCGCGGCCCCGGGGACGTGGTCGCATGGGACTTTGAAGTGACGGGCGGCCGCCGCGCGGGCGAGAAAACCACCATCCCAGTGCCCTCGAACTGGGAACAGCATGGATTCGGCACCTACAACTACGGTCAGGAAGAAAACAAGGCGCGGGAGCATGGTCTGTATCGCACCCGCTTCCGCGTCCCTGACAGCTGGCGGGGGCGCCGGATCAATCTCGTCTTCGACGGCGTGATGACCGACGCCACGGTCACCTTGAACGGCCAGCCCGCCGGGCCCGTGCACCAGGGCGGATTCACCCGCTTTCGCTTCGATGTCACGAGCCTGGTGAAATTCGGCGAGAGCCCTGAAAATCAAAACACCCTCGAGGTGGATGTCGCCAAGGTCAGTGCCGACGCGAAAACCGAACTCGCTGAGCGCGGCGGCGACTATTGGGTTTTCGGCGGCATCTATCGTTCCGTGTTCCTCGAAGCGCTGCCGGCCCAGGCCATCGACCACGTCGCCGTCGATGCCCGCGCCGACGGCACCCTCGCCGCCGAGATCACCTTAGGCGCTCCCGCCGGGGGCCGCACCGACGGCCTCAAACTCGTTTCGCAACGCATCGAAGCCCGGGTCATCGACGAGAAGGGACACCCCTTCGGCGCGTCCATTTCCCGGATGATTCCGGCTGGCGGATCCGGCCGCGTGCGAATCGAAGGCCGGATAGCCAATCCTAAACTGTGGACCGCCGAAACTCCGCACCTTTACACGCTGCGCGTAAGTTTGTGCGAGGGCGCCGAAACGCTGCATACCACCGACGTGCGCATCGGCTTCCGCACCTTCGAAGTACGCGACGGCGAAGGGCTGTTTCTCAATGGCCGCCGCATTCTGCTCAAAGGCGTGAACCGACATAGTTTTCGCCCCGAAACCGGACGCGCCCTGACGCGGGAGGATTGCTACGCCGACGCGCGAAAGATCCGCGAATTAAATATGAACGCGGTGCGCATGTCGCACTATCCTCCCGATGAGGCTTTTCTCGAAGCGTGCGATGAACTCGGTTTGTACGTCATCGACGAGCTGAGCGGCTGGCAAAAGGCCCATGGCACCCCGATCGGCCGGCTGCTTGTGCGCGAGTTGGTCGAGCGCGACGTCAATCACCCTTCCATTCTTTTTTGGGACAACGGCAACGAGGGCGGCTGGAACCCTGCGCTCGACGGTGATTTCTCGCTCTACGACCCGCAACGCCGGCGGGTCCTTCATCCTTGGAATCTACACGATGGCATGGATACCAAGCACTATGTACCGTTCGATCAGTTTACCGCGCTGCTGGCCGGCCCAAACCTCGTGATGCCCACCGAAATCCTGCACGCGCTCTATGACGGCGGTGGAGGGGCGGCGCTGGAGGAGTACTGGGAGGCCCTCTCCACCTCAAAGGTCGGTGCGGGGATGTTCATCTGGGATTTCGCCGACGAGGCGATTCAGCGGACCGATCTCGGCGGCAAACTGGACGCGCATAGCAGCTATGGAGCCGATGGCATCGTGGGACCACATTTCGAAAAGGAAGGCAGCTACTATGCGATCCGCGACGTGTGGTCGCCGGTGCAGTTCGTCGCCCCCACGCTCGATGACCGGTTCGATGGGACGATCGCGGTGCGCAATCGCTACGACTTCACGTCCCTCGCCGCCTGCCGTTTCACTTGGAGTCTCTTGAAATTTGCCGACGGGAAGATCGAGGCCATCGCGAGCGGATCGACGCCTCCGCCCGATGTCGCGCCACAAGCCACCGGCCACCTGCAATTGCGCTTACCGGCCGACTGGACCCAGGCCGAAGCGCTTTCATTGACGGTCACAGGCCCCGACGGCTCCGAATTATGGACCGCCGTCTGGC
>Ga0075163_10004019_pt1 | contig 19749 bp, 12 predicted proteins | sample JI1023141ADNA_FD_71478 | JGI IMG/M metagenome (GOLD analysis project Ga0075163, IMG submission 71478) | Wastewater effluent complex algal communities from Wisconsin, to seasonally profile nutrient transformation and Carbon sequestration -... | ecosystem: Engineered > WWTP > Effluent > Algae...
TTGTCCTTGTCCTTGCGGAACACACCAAGCTCGAAGGGCAGGACGATGGCCGTGGCAACAGCTGCCACTGCCGCAAGACCAAACATGGCGTAGCCAGCATTTGCAGGCGTGCGCACGGACTGCACCTGATCGTCGCTACAGCGGTGATGGCAGACGTTGTTGAGCAGGTCGGAATAGCGCGAGTTCGCCACGCCCATGCCAACTCCGCCAAAGATCAGAAACAGCGCCGTGCTGCTGCCCAGAATCACGCTTCCCACGGGAAACTTGCGCGCGGGCGGCGCCGGTGGTGGTGGCGGCGGCGCAGCGATGGGCTCTGGCACTCCGCGCAGCTGGCGGTCGAGCCTCGTGACCTCATCGCGAATGCGGTCGCTCTCGGGATCATCGGGGCGCATCTTCAGGAACTCGTTGTAGTGCCCGATGGCCTCTTTGATCCGGTTCATCTTGACCTCGCAGCGCGCCAGGTTGAACACCAGATCCGGCAGCGGTGCGATCTCGTAGGCCGAGCTGAACTCGATCCAGGCTGCTTCGAACTTTCCCTCTTTATATAGCTCCTGTCCGCGGTCGAAGAACTTCTTGGCCGCCTGCATCTGCGGCTTCGACGGTCCAGCGGAGCCAGCCGGGGGCGCCGTCCCCTGATCTGCGCCAGCCAGATGTGGGATGCTCACCAGCAACGCAGCGGCGAGGAGTAGGCGCGAAGAGAAGTGCGTTGGGAGTCTCATTAACAAGGCCTCAGGTGCTCGCAGTTCCAAGAAGAAGGACCCAGCGGGTCTCGGCGACGCCGATGCCGATAAGGGTGTATTGGGGATCAAGCAGGCTGGCGCGATTCTGCGGACTCTTCATCCAGCCGGCGAGCACTGCCTCGGGTGTGCTGGCGCCCTTGGCGATGGCCGGCATCACCTTGCCGGGAAAGCCGTCGCCCTTGGCCAGCGCGTCGGGGCCCTTGCCTTCGGGATTGGTGAAGGCGAAAAAGTCGCGCCGCGCCATGTCGTGCGCAAAATCCTGCGCGACGCTATTGAGCAGCGAAGACTGCGCCAGGGCGGGGGCGCTGGAGGCTGCGCGCTGGGCGTTGATGAGCTTGAGCAGCTCGCCGCGCACTTCGGGTCCAGCCTCGGCATTGGGCGCTCCGAGCAGCAGCACCCAGGCGCCATCCTTGGATGCAATCGCGAAGTCGCGAAACTGCGGATCGAGCAGGTTCTTGCGGTGCCCTTCGCTGCCCAGAAACAGCTTCAGCACCGCGTCGGCGCTGGTCTGCCCCTTGGTGATTGCGGGGAAGACGCGGCCTTTGTAGCCGCTCTCTTTGATGCGTCCGGTGATGCCCAGGACGCCGGGATGTTCGTAGGCCAAGAAGTTCTTCGCTGCCATGTCGGCGGCGTGCCCTTCGACGATCTGCTCCAGCGTCGGGTTCCAGCGCAGCGGCGGCGCCTTGGCATCCCCGCGCTGCACATTGACCAGACCGCCCAGGTCGGACTTGAGCTCGCTGGCGCTCTTCTGGACCACCACCGCTGTCGCGGCCGGCAGGCCCAGGATCATCACCCACTTGCCCGCGAACAGGCCCGCGCCCAGGCAGCGGTTCTCGGCATTCAAGAGCTGCGAGTTCAGCGCGGCATTGCCGGTCCACTTGGCCAGCGCCTCTTCCGGGGTGGGAGCTTCGGCGAGGAAGTCGCACACCCGCGCCTTGTAGTCCACCTCGGCCGCCCGCTGCGTGACGTCCTTGCCTTCGGGCGAGGCGCCACTGAAGTAGCCGCGGTTGGCCATGTCCAGGCAGTGCTTCTGCGCGACATAGTTCAGCTGCGGGTTCAGCTCCACCGGTGGGATCGAGTAGGACGCGCGATGCTTGTTGACGAGCTCCAGCAGCTGGCCGCGCAGCGGGTCGCTGATGACCTGCTCGGGCGTGCCCAGAAGCAGCGTCCACACCCCATCGAGCACACCGACGCCGAACTCGTAGTGGTCGGGGTCGACGATGCCGGCCAGCGTCGTGGGATCGGCCAGCCAGGTCTGCACCGCCTCTTCGGGCGTCATGCGGCTGCGGCCCAGGTTCACGCCGATGCGGCCCTGATAGCCCAGCTTGCGGACCCGCGCCTCGATGCCTTCGCTGCCGTCGGCAGCGGTGTAGTTGAAGTAGCCGCGACGGACCATGTCCTCGCTGTGCTCCTGCGCCGCCTGCACCAGACGCGGATTGAACTTCAGGTTGCGCAGGTTCTTGCCGGCGCGCGCTTCGTTCAGGAGCTTCTGCACCTTGTCGGTCACGCCCTGACCGGCAATCACGGACTTGGGCGGAGTCGGCGAGCTTGATTGAGCTTCAGAATCTGGGGGCGACTGAGCCGCGTCATCGGACATCGCGAGTAATCCTTTGATGTTGGGCAGAGACTTGCGCCTTTATCGTAACACGGTCAGCGGCGCATGGGGTGCCTGTTCTCGACTCCTGCAAGCCGGCAGCTGGGGCCAGCAAGCCGGGTCCGGTTTGGCTTTGGCCATGGGACGATCCTCAGCTTGACCTGCTGACGACCGACGCATAGCATCAACCCCGGAGGTGCCTCCTTGGTTCACAAGCCCCATCGGCCTCGTTTCGTGCGTCTGAGTGCAGAGCACAGTCGCGCCCTGCTTGGCGCTGGCGTCGATCTAGAGCCCTGGATGGTCATCAGCAATGGGCGCTTTGTCGCCAAGCAGCGCATTACGATGATCGGGCCACGCGGCCGAATCGATGGCGTTGCAGTGGTGGGACCGGTCGTGAGCGAGACCGAGGTCTCCCTGGCCGCCGAGGATGAAGCGCGGCTGGGCCTTCACGCCGACCCCGGACGCGGCGTGCTTCTGGTTGGGCCAGGCGGCGAAGCCAAGGTCGTGGCTCCGGAGTAGGCACCCATGGCCATCCGCATCAATCGCGTCTACACCCGCACCGGCGACCGCGGCGAGACTGGCCTGGTCGGCGGCGAGCGGGTCGGCAAGGACGATCCGCGCATCGACTGCTACGGCACCGTCGACGAGCTCAACTCGACCATCGGGCTCTGCCGCCTGCACAGCGCCCAGTTTGCCGACTTTGACGCAATCCTGGCGCGTGTGCAGAACGAGCTCTTCAACCTCGGCTCGCTGCTCGCGACCCGCGCCGAGGATCTGCGTCCGACCCAGCCGGTCATCAAGCAGCACCACATCGACCGGCTGGAACACGAGATCGACCAATACAATGAAGGACTTGGCGAGCTGCGCAGCTTCGTGCTTCCGGGCGGCGGCGCCTTGGGAGCCCACCTGCACCTGGCCCGCACCGTCTGCCGGCGAGCCGAGCGGCTGACCGTGGCCCTGGGGCGTCACGAGACGGTCCAGGACGAGGCGGTGATGTATCTGAACCGACTGAGCGACGCACTGTTTGTCTGGGCTCGCTGGGCGGCGCACGCCACCGGCACCCCGGAGGCCCTGTGGCAGCCCGAGAAGACCTGACCCCCAAAGGCCCGACCCGAAGAGCATCGAGCGAGCTGCCGGTCATGGCCGACGATGAAAACTTGCGACAGGACTCCGATGAGGAGCTCATGCGTCGCTACCAGGATGGCGAAGCGGCCTGCCTGCAGCAGCTCTTTGCCCGTCATGCTCGTCGCGTAACGGCCTTTTTCTGGTGCATGTTCGACGACCTCGCCCAGGCCGCGGAGCTCAGCCAGCGGACCTGGCTGCGCGTGCATCGCAACCGCAAGACCTTCGCCAAGACGCCCCTGCTCTTGCAGTCGTCTAGCTCAGCCTCGCCCACGACGACAAAAGGCGACGGCAGCGAGCGCTTTGTCACCTGGCTCTACAGCCAGGCCGTGCAGCTGCGACGCGACTCGGCGCGCGCCCCGGTGGTGCAGGCCAGCCAGCCCGGAGCCGCGCGAGCCGTGACCGACGCTGCGTCGCTGGTGCGCGCCCTTCACGACCTGCCCGACAGCTATCGCGAGGTCGTGGTCCTTCAGAGCCTGATTGGCCTGTCGCTCGCCGAGATTGCCGCGGTGCTCGGCGCAACCGAGTCCACCGTCGAGCAGCGCCTCCAGCAGGGCTACGAACAGCTGGCCGCCAGCGATCCCCGCAGCGGCAGCGGCAGAGACGGCGCGGACCTCGACAAACAGGCCATCGGCAAGGCGCTCATCTCGCCCGAGCTGCTCGACCGCGCGATCCTGCCCAAGCCGCTGGAGCTCAGCGCCCGCGCCCTGATCCCAGTCGTGGCCCACGACCTTCGCCCGGCCCGTCCGACCTGGCCCCTGTATCTGGCGGCCGTGCTGGTGGCGCTCGTCGTCATGTTCGTGCGCCACCATCTTTTCCGCTAGCCACGTCCGGCTCCAGCCGCACTACACTGGAGCCATGTCGCTGCCCAGCACCTACCTTTTTGAAACCGAGGAGCATGCGGCGCTGCGCCAGCAGCTGCGTCGCTTTTGCGAACAGGCGATTGCCCCCAACGCCACCGCCTGGGACGAGGCTGAGGAGTTCCCGCGGTCGCTCTATTCCGACTGCGCGGCGGCCGGTGTGCTGGGCGTGGGCTATCCCGAGGAGTACGGCGGCTCGGGCGGCGACCTCACCCACGCTCTGGTGGCCGCAGACACGCTGGTCTATCACGGCCGCTCCGTCGGCACCGCAGCCAGCCTGGGCAGCCACGCCATCTCGCTGCCGCTGATCCTGAACCTGGGCACCGTCGAACAAAAGCAGCGCTTCGTCCCCGCTGTGCTGCGCGGCGAGATGATTGCCGCCCTGGCCATCACCGAGCCCGGCGCCGGCAGCGACGTGGCCGGGCTTGCGACCCGAGCGGTCCGCGAGGGCGACTCCTACGTCGTAAACGGCAGCAAGATGTTCATCACGTCGGGCTGCCGCGCCGATGTGGTGGTGGTGGCGGTGCGCACCGATCCCGCCGCCGTCAAGCGCCACCAGGGGCTGTCGCTGCTGCTCGTCGAGCGGGGCACGCCGGGCTTTGCCGCCAGCCGCAAGCTGCGCAAGACCGGCTGGTGGGCGTCGGACACCGCCGAGCTCTCGTTTCAGGACTGTCGCGTTCCCGCCGCCAACCTGCTCGGTCAGGAGGGCAGCGGCTTTTTCTCCATCCTTCAGAACTTCGTCTCGGAGCGGCTGCTGATTTCGGCCCAGTGCGTGGCAATCGCGCAGCTGGCTTATGACGAGTCGGTCGCGTATGCGCGCAACCGGCGCGCATTCGGCAAGCCTCTTACTGGATTCCAGGTGCTGCGCCACAAGCTGGCCGATATGGCCACCCGCCTCATCGGTGTGCGCGCGCTGGTCAGCGACATCGTGGTGCGCACACGTCGCGGCGACGCCGGCATGGCCGAGGTCGCGATGTGCAAGAACGCCGCAACCGACATGTGCTCGTTTGTGTGCAATGAAGCGGTGCAGTTCCACGGCGGCGCCGGCTACATGCGCGAGACGCTGGTCGAGCGGCTAAACCGCGACGCGCGCCTGTTCCCCATCGGGGGCGGCACACGCGAGATCATGAATGAGATTATTGCGCAGGCGGAAGGATACTGACGGGCGGAGCGGTCGCAGAGCTACTGGTTGACGATGGACTCGTTGCGCAGCAGGCGGCGGTCGTTCGGATCCGTCGAGTAGCCGTACCGGGTCAGGAAGTCCGAGCGGTCGCTGCGGCAGTCCCACGAGTTGTTGTTGACGGCTAGACGCTTGGGGCAGTTGGCTTGGATATAGGCGAGGTCGGTGAGGCCACCAGTGGTTTTGCTATCAGCGGTGACCCAGCGGGTGTGGCGGATGCACTCGGCGCCGCTGGGGGTCCACTCCGCTTCCATCTCCCAGCCGGTGTTGGTCTCGGTCTGGATGCCGAACACGTCCCAGATGTTGATGCTGGTGCCGTTGCGGGTATGGGGGACGCCATCGCCGCAGTAGTCGGCGCGGACCATGCGGGTACAGGCGGCATGCCACTCATCCAGGGACTGGTATTTGCAATCGCGGCCGCTCCTGCACTCCTGCTGGTAGCTCCAGGGCTTGTAGCCCCACACCACGCACTTGCCCAGCGCCGCATTGGTGCAGGCGAACGTGAACAGGCTCTCGTCAGGAGTGTAGTCGCCGCTGAGCGCGTCGTACTTGCCAATAATGGGCACGGCGGTGACAGGGGCGCCGTTGGCGACACCGCAGAGCGGCACCCAGGTTCCGTTATCGGCGCCCAGGGAGACTGCGTACTGGTACAGACGGGTGCTGGAGTCGTAGCTGACGGAGTCGATGCGCACAGGGATGGTGCTGTTGTTGGATAGCTGGCCCTTGAGCTTGGCGCCCGCCAAGTCGGAGCCACTGCGGCTGCGGCCGGAGCTGTCCGTTGCGACTAGCTGGCTGGACGATAGGGTGGCGCTGGAAGTTCCGCTGCTGCTGTAGCCACTGCCGTTGAAGCTGATGCCGTTGAAGCTGATGCCGTTGAAGGTGATGCCGTTGAAGGTAAGGCCGTTAAACGTTAGGCCATTAAACGTTAGGCCGTTAAACGTCACGCCATTAAACGTAAGGCCGTTAAAGCTTAATCCGTTTGCGACTAGCTCTCCCTGCCCCAGAACTCCGGTATCAAGTGAATCGGTACCGCAGGCCGCCAGGGCGAGCATACCAAGCAACGACAAACTAAGCAGTGAGTAGCGCATAGAACAGACTCCTGTCCCCAGACCACGCAAGCCCAATGCCGACTCCCGCGGCGCCGACGCCAAGAGCCCCTGTCAAGTGAAGCCCAATCGGCAAGGTCACTTGGCTCTGCCTGGGCTAGCAAGACCGGCAACGGCTGGGGACAATTGACCCTGTCATGGTGGGGTCAAGAGACCCATTCTGTGCCCTGGCGCCACGGTCGGACCACCAATCATCCCGAGCTCGCAGCCCGCAGGTCCGACCTGTCTTATATCAAGATTAGAATTATGTTGGAATCTATTTCTTGCCGGATTTATCAGCTGAACTGATACATATGCGGATGCCAACCCCGGGATCGCGGAATCCGGGATCAAAGACATTACGGTTCGTACTGTGCTGGGTTACTTCACTCATGAAGTAACCGCCACTGCGCACCAGGGTTTCATCTTTCTTCATGCGAGAAACCGTCCACTCAAATACGTTGCCGGCCATGTCGTCAATGCCGAAGGGACTGCGCGATAGCGGATAGGAGCCGACCTCGTCGGGGCCCACGGCAGCGGCGTCTTTTCCGTAGGTTGCATCAAAGTTGGCGTCGCCGGAATCCAGCTGGTCGCCATGCGGCCATTCGCGATCATCGGCTCCGCGGGCGGCGCGCTCCCATTCAAACTCATCGCACAGGCGGGCACCGGGAAGACGACCGCTGCTGCTGAGCCACTGCGCATACGCCTTGGCATCATCCAGAGCCACGCCGCCGACGGGGAAGCGCAGCCAGTTCTGCTTCGCGCGGACCTTGCGGGCGCTGTAGACCAGCGGCTGATCCGACAGAGCGGTGGTCTCTTGCGTGACCGGCTGCAAGACAATCTGCCACCGGCCCTGTGGCATCTGCCGCAGCGTGACGGCGCCCGCCAGGTTGCCCTTGGCCGTACGGTTGAGCAGCCGCGTGCGCTCGCTCTCGGGCAGCGCATTCAGATACTCAAACCAGTCGGCATAGGTCGTCTCGGTTCGCGAGATCAGGTAGGCACCGGTCTGGAGCGGATGAATCGGCACCGTGCTCAGGAACGACTTGCGAATCGCCTCGTCTGCGGTGCCGAACAGAAATTTTCCCGGCGGAATGTAGGCAAATCCGGCGGGAACATCGGCGGCCGCAGGCAGGAAGATCTCGATCTTTTCGCTGCTCGCGCGCTCGATGACCACCGGATAGCGGACCTCGACCCGCCCCGGCGCCGAGAGCGTCAGCAGGTACGAGCCCGGCTCCAGGCTCAGCTCGCTGATGGGTGTGGTGCCAAGGTCGCGCACGTTGGTCAGCGGCCGCCGCTGCTGCGCATCCTTCTCGTAGCGCCCGATGAGCACGTGCGCGCCCGTCGGCGAGGTCATCAGCTGCAGCGTGCCCGGCGCGGTCCAGCGGCTGCGGTGCTCACCGGTCACGTCATAGACCGCGAGCCGCTGTAGCAGGTCCTCGATCTGCTGGGGATGGTGGTCGCGCTCGGCGATGATCGCCCGCCGGTAGAGCGTGTCGGCCAGCAGCGAGCGCGCGCGCACATTGCTGTGGTCCGCGGCCAGCGCCGCTTCGAAGCGCTGACCGGCGCGGCTGTAGGCGCGGTCGGCATCCATGGACAGCGTCAGGACCCTGTTCCACAGATTTTCGCCCTCGGTCGCATCCTGCTTGTCGAACGCCGCAAATGCGCGCGCCTGAAGCTGCACGTTCTCGGCGTCCTTGCGCTCGGCGGCCGCAAAGTCCAGGAGGCCCTTGTCGATGAACTGCGTGACGCGCATCTCCAGATCGCGCCGCGCCATGTAGCGCGCGGTGCCATAGGCCATGGCGATCACCAGCGGCACGGCCACCAGCGCCGCGGTTCCGATGCGCTGGCGCCGCTGCGCATGGCCGCGCGAGGCAGCGATGAACTCGCGCTCGCGCGGTCCGATGGCATCGGACTCCAGCAGCGCGACCTCGGCCAGCTGGCGCGAGCCCCACAGCGCCTCGCGCGCCCGTCCGAGCCGCCGCCACTCCGCAGCCGAGCTCTCCAGTCGCTGCCGGACGGCGCGGCTCTCGGCGTGCTCCTCCAGCCACTGCCGCAGCGTCCCCCAGCCCTTGATCAGCGCCTCGTGCGCGACCTCATACGCGGTGCCTTCGGCGGTGTCGCGGGCCACCAGCAGGCGCCCCTTGACCAGCGCCTCCAGCACATCGCGCGAGCGATTCTGGGAGCCGCGCAGCTCCTCTTCGTTGCGACGGGCGCGCGTGCCTTCCAGCGTGACCAGCGCCATCAGGATCCGCCGCGCCGCGGTGCGCTGCTCGGGTGTCATGCCGCTCAGCACATGGTCGGCGTGGCGGGCCAGCGCGCCCGAGACGCCGCCAATGGTCTCCAGCGCCGCGGCGGTGATGCAGTTGCCTTCGCGCGCCTCCCACAGCTCGGCCAGCGCGAACTGGAGCAGCGGCAGTCCACCGTCGGTGCGCGCAGTGGAGTCGACCAGGCTGGCGACCAGCGCCGGGCTCTCGAACAGCACCCCTTTGGCGTGCGCCGGCCCCACCACGACCTCGCGCAGGCGGTCGGGACCGAGCGGACGCAGGATGTACAGGCAGCGGGTCACCGCGTCGCCGATGCCGGGCAGCGTCGCAACGCGCCCCAGAAAGTCGCTGCGGGCGGTCATGAGCAGGCGCAGGGCCGGTGTTCTCCCCAGCATGGCCCCCAGCGCCAGCCCCACCTGCTGCGCCTCTTCGGTGTCCGCGATCGTGACCAGCTCTTCCAGCTGATCAATAAAGATGAGCAGGCCGCGTCCGGCCGGCAGGCGGTTGCTGATCTCGTGCGGCAGGTCGGCGGGCTGCTGCTTGAGATGCTGACGGATCGCGGCCTCGTCCCACGACAGCGCCTGCGCCAGCGCCTCGGCCAGCGAGCGGGCCGGCTGTCGCCCCGGCACCAGTGAGACCACCTTCCACTTGCGTCCACCGCCAAGCGCACCCTCCCCCACCATCGGCAGAAGACCGGCGCGACACAGCGAGGACTTGCCGACGCCCGACTCCGCAGCGACGAGGATGCACGGCTCGGTGCGCAGCCGATCGAGCAGGGTGCCCATCTCGCTGCGGCGGCCGAAGAACAGCGCCCGGTGCTCGGCCTCAAACGGCAGCAGGCCGCGATAGGGATTTCCCTCGGGCAGCTCCTCGGCCTTGCCGCTCGACACCAGCAGCTCCAGCGCTTCCAGTAGCTGCTCGCCCGACTCGAAGCGCGCCTGCGGATCCCGCTCCAGACAGCGGTCGATCACCGCCGCAAAGCGCTGGTCCATCGCCGGCACCCGACCACCGACCGACCGCACCTCGTGGGCACCCGAGATGAGCGGCGGCAGCTCCTTGCCCGGCGCTGCCCCCGGAATCACACCGGTGGCCATCTCGTAGAGCACGATGCCCAGCGAGTAGATGTCCGAGCGCGGCGTGTCCGCCTCTCCGCGCGCCACTTCCGGGGCCCGATGCAGCGCCACATCCTTGGCGTGCGGGCTCAACATGGCTACCGGAGGCGCCTCGCCGCTCTTGTCTGCCACCAGCTTCTGCGCCAGTCCAACGGCAATTGCGTCGGGATCCACGACATCGACCAGGCCAAAGTCTAATAGCTTAATCTCGCCATCGGTGGAAATTAATACATTACTGGGTCTGATATCGCCATGAAGAACGCCTTTGCGGTGAGCTGCGGCCAGTCCCCGAGCCAGTCCGATCGCATAATCATAAAGCTGTTTCCAGGGAATCGGCTTGGGAATCGAATCCAGGATCTGACCGTGCACATATTCCAGGATCATGTAGGGCCGGCCGGCGGCCTCGCTGACGCGATAGACGGTCACCACGTTTGGATGCTGGACGCGCACGGCGGCGCGAGCGTCGGCAAAGAAGCGCTCCCGCATCTCGGTGTCCGCCTCGGGAATCTTCACAAACCGAATGATGACGGGCCGATCGAGCACCGTGTCGTGGCCCAGATAGACCGCACTCCGGCTACCCTGGCTCAGCTCCATCACAACCCGATAGCCATCGAACAGCTTCGGCGGGCTCCAGTTTGTGTTTAGCATCTCTGACATATGAGCACCATTTCTTTTTGACAGCTAAAGGCTCAGTTTTGCGACACTGTCATTATCAATTAAATAAATGCCACTTACGGACTGTTGGCCGCTTTTGTCAAAGTCAAATTACGCTCCAGCTCAGCGCCTCTGCCAATGACAATTGGCAAGCGCAAAGTCTCATATCCAGGAGCACTGAAAATAAATACATAGGGGCCGGGCTCCAGCTCGATGCTGGCCAGCGGCGTGCTGCCCAGGCTCCAGGTCGTGACCACCGACCAGCGCTTCTGCATGTCGTTGGCGCAGCGCGTGACCTGCACAGCCGACGACTCGGGCACGCTGAGCAGCGTCACGTGGCCGGGCCGCGACCAGCGCTGCCGGCGCAGCCCGGAGTCGTCGTAGAGCGCCAGCCGCTGCAGCAGATCCTCCAGCATGCTCTCCTGATGGTCCGCTTCGGCCGACAGCGCCCGCTCATAGAGGATGTCGGCCAGCGTCGACCGGATGTCGGTGCGGCCGCCGTCGATGCTCAGGGCGGTCTCCAGCTGATGGCTCGCCCGCCCGTATGCGCGGTCGGCCGCCAGCGCCGCGGTGTGCGCACGCGCCAGCAGCTGATCCACTTCGTCGCCCTTGCCGGCGTCGAAGGCGGAAAAGGCCTGCCCGCGCAGCAGCAGCAGCTCGGCCTGGAGGCTGCGCGCCACCATCAGCTCGCGCTGGCCCTGCTGCACATAGCCCGCTGCCCGCTTCTGCTGGATGCGGTTCGCGCGCAGCTCGACTCCGACATACGTTGCCGTCGCCAAGAACGCAATCGCGACCAGGATCCAGATGCGGACGGTGCGCAGCCGCGCCCCGATGCTCGGCAGCATCGGCATGGAGCCGCTCTGCAGGTCCGCCGAGGGTTTCAGGCCCGCGCCGGTGGTGGGCTCGATCAGCCAGCGCTGTAGCGTCGGCCAGTTCGTGGCCAGCAGGGCGTGCGCCAGCTCATACGCAACGCCGTCCGCCGTGCTGCGCACAAACAGGATCCGCGAGCGCACCAGCGTCTCCAGCACCGCCGGCACGCTCGGGTCGAACCGCAGGAGCTCGGGCTCCTGACAGCTGCGCACGTGCCCATTTACGCCGACCATCGCGCACAGCAGCCTGCGCGCCAGCAGTCGCCGGTCGGCCAGCATGCTGCCGATGACGTGGTCCGCGTGCCGGGCAATGGCTCCGGCCAGTCCGCCGATGGCCTCTAGCGCCGTGGCCGTGATGCTGCTGCCCTCGCGCGCCTCCCACAGCTCGGCCAGCGCCAGCTGCAAGAGCGGCAGGCCGCCGTCGCTGCCAACCGAGGAGTCGATCAGGGTGGTCACCGTCTCCAGGCTCTCGAAGTGCGAGCCCTTGGCCTGCGCCGGCCCCAGGATCGTCTCGCGCAGCCGCTCGGCCCCGAGTGGGCGCAGCACGTAGACGCAGCCCTGAAGCGCCTCGCCGAAGCCCGGCAGCGACGCGACGCGCGCGACCTGATCGCTGCGCACCGCCATGAGCATGCGCAGGTTCGGCGAGCGCGTCAGCAGCGACCCCAGCGCCACCGCGACCAGCCGCGCCTCGTCGGCCGAGGCGTTGCTGCTGCTGATCTCTTCCAGATGATCGACAAACAGCAGCAGGCCGACGCCCGGCGGCAGGATCGTGCTGATCTCCGTCGCCAGGCTGCCCGGATCGCGCAAGATCTGCTGCTGAAACGGCTGCTCCTCGAAGGGAACCACACCCACCAGCGCTGTCAGCAGCGAGCGCAGCGGCTGCCGCCCGAGCGCGACCGTCGCCACCCGCCACGAGCGCCCGCCTTCGAGCAGCCCGTCACGCACCAGCGGCAGGAGTCCGGCCCGGCACAGCGAGGTCTTGCCGATGCCCGAGTCGCCGGCAATGGCCACGCACGGCTCGCTGCGCAGCCGCTCCAAGAGCGTGCCAATCTCCCCGCGCCGGCCGAAAAACAGCGAGCGGTGCTCGTCTTCAAACGGCCACAGCCCGCGATAGGGATTGCCCTCGGGAACAGTCTCGGCCGCACTGGGCAGCAGCACCAGCAGCGCGTCCAGCAGCTGCTCGCCCGAGGCGAAGCGCTCGGCGGGATTGCGGCGCAGGCAGCGATCGATAACAGCGGCAAAGCGCGGCTCCACCGATGGCGCAATGTGGCTGAGCGGCGGCGACTCGCGGCTGGGCACCACCGACTGGAGCTGCTCGATCGGAATGTCGTAGTTGGGTGGGACCCCCGCACACAGCTCGAACAGCAGCGCACCGATTGAGTAGACATCCGACCGCCTCGTGGCGGCCAGACCGGTCAGCACCTCGGGCGCCATGTACATCGGCGTGCCCTTGATGCTCGACGCCACTGCCATGCGCCGGAAGCCGCCGCTCGACAGGCCCTGCTCGGGAAGGTTGCGCAGGATGCGCTCGCCCGGACGCGGCCGCTCGACGCGACCCGCGTGCGCCATCCCATGGCCGGCGGCGATGGCCTGCTGCTGCTGCTTGAGCCCCGCCTCATTGGCGATGGAGGCCGCGCGCGCAATCGACGCCGGATCCGTGATGTCGATCGTCGGCGCCACCGTCTCTTCGTTGATCTCGACGTGGCTCGGCGGCACCGGCAGCTGGCCGCTCCACTCGATGCACTTGGCCAGACCGAAATCGAGCAGCTTGATCTCGCCGTTGTCGGCGAGGATGGCGTTGCCGGGCTTGAGGTCCCGGTGCAGCACGCCGCGCCGGTGCGCCTCTGCCAGACCGCGCGCAAGCCCGATGCTGAGCTCCAGCGCCTGCTGCCACGGCAGCGGCTTCTGCACCGACTCCAGCGTCTGCCCGCGCACATACTCCGAGACGATGTACAGACGCCCGTCGATCTCGCCGACGCGGTGCACCGTGACCACGTTCGGGTGCTGTAGCCGCGCCGCCGCCCGCGCCTCGGTCAGGTACTGCTCCTTCATCTTGTCGTCGGGAGCGACGGTGCTGATGAACTTGATGGCCACCGGGCGGTCGAGCAGCTTGTCGTGCCCCAGGTAGACCTCGCCCATCCCGCCCCGACCGAGCAGCCACAGCAGCTGGTATTCCGCAAACACAAGTGGCGGAGTCCAGTCCTTCTTCGCGACTGGGTTCGTGGGGACCATAGGGGGCGCTGCTCCAGCGTGGATGGAGCACCGCACAGGATCGCACGAAGACGAAGCCGGGATCAATCGCGGCCCGGCCCATAGTTTGGCGAGCCGGCAAACTTTTCAGCTCTTTTGCGTTAACTGTAGGGAAGCCACCGAGGTTGGCTTGCCCAGACGGCGGATCTGCGGTAAAAAGACCGACCTCATGGCCATAGAAACTCCCCCATCGCCGCCGTCTGGCCCTCCCAGTACTCCCAGCACCCCAGGAGCAGCTGGAGCCGCTCCCCCGACCTCCATTCAGGTCCATCAGATTCACGAGGAGATGAGCTCCTCATTTATGGACTACGCGATGAGCGTCATCATCGCTCGCGCGCTTCCCGATGTCCGCGACGGACTCAAGCCCGTGCACCGGCGCATCCTGTTCGCCATGCACGAGAGCAACAACCTCTACAACCGCCCGTATGTGAAGTGCGCGCGCGTCGTTGGCGAGGTGCTCGGCAAGTACCATCCGCACGGCGACGCCTCTGTTTACGACGCGTTGGTGCGCCTGGCGCAGGACTGGAACCTTCGCTACCCGCTCGTCGACGGTCAGGGCAACTTCGGCTCGGTCGAAGGCGATCCAGCCGCCGCCTACCGATACACCGAGTGCAAGCTCCAGCGCCTCGCTGGGGCCATGCTCAGCGACATTGAAAAAGAGACCGTCGATTTCGTCCCCAACTTCGACGACAAGGAGCGCGAGCCGACCGTCCTGCCGGCGCTGCTGCCGAACCTGCTCGTCAACGGCGCCGCCGGCATCGCCGTCGGCATGGCCACCAACATCCCGCCCCACAACCTGGGCGAGGTGCTGGACGCCACCATGGCCCTCCTCGGCAATCCGAACCTGACGGTCGCCGATCTGATGAAGTTCGTGCCCGGTCCCGACTTCCCGACCGCCGGCTTCATCTATGGTCGCGCCGGCATCCGCCAGGCCTACGAGACCGGCCGCGGCCACGTGGTCATGCGTGCCCGCACCGAGATCGAGGAGCTCAAGAACGGCAGGTCGCAGATTGTGGTCACAGAGGTTCCCTACCAGGTGAACCCGAACCGCCTCATCGAGCGCATGGCCGAGATGGTCCATGAGAAGAAGCTCGAAGGCATCAGCGATCTGCGCAACGAGAGCTCGCGCGAAGGCATGCGCCTGGTCATCGAGCTCAAGCGCGACGCCGTGCCGCAGGTCGTGCTGAACCACCTGTTCAGCCAGACCAGCCTCCAGATCAGCTTCGGCGTCATCATGCTGGCGATCGTTGACGGTCGGCCCAAGATCCTGAGCCTCCGCGACGCCCTGCTCCACTATCTCGACCATCGCCGCCAGGTCGTGACCCGGCGCTCGCTGTTCGAGCTCAAGCAGGCCAAGGCCCGCCGCGAGATCGTCGAGGGCCTCGGGCTGGCGATCGATCAAATCGATCGCATCATCGCCATCATCCGCGCCGCCAAGGATCCCGCCGAGGCCAAGGACAACCTCATGGCCGAGCCGCTCACCGGGCTCGCCGAGTTCCTCCGCCGCGCCGGCCGTCCCGAGGACGAGATCAAGGCGCGCCTCAGCCACAACGGCGGCCGCCCGGTACGCTTCACCGAGCCGCAGGCCAAGGCCATCCTGGAGATGCGCCTCCAGCGCCTGACCGGCCTGGAGCGCGACCGACTCGCCGAAGAGTTCCGCGAGCTGTGCGGCACCGTCGAGCGCCTCGAAGCCATCCTCTCCGACGAAGGGCGCCTGCGCGAGGTCATGGCCAGCGAGCTCAACGAGCTGCGCGCGGTCTTCTGCGCCAACGACAAGCGCCGCACCGAGATCCTCGAAGACGCCGGCGAGATCCGCATGGAGGAGCTCATCGCCGAGGAGCCCATGGTCGTGACCCTGTCGCGAGAGGGCTACCTGCGTCGCGTCTCGCTGACCGAGTACCGCGCCCAGGGCCGCGGCGGTCGCGGCGTCATCGGCTCCAGCACCAAGGAAGAGGACCTCATCCGCCGGGTCTTCGTCGCCTCGACCCACGACTACGTGCTCATGTTCACCAGCAAGGGGCGCGTCTACTCCAAGCGCGTCTTCGACTTCCCCGAGGCGGCCTCGCGGTCGGCCAAGGGCAAGGCGCTGGTCAACTTCCTGGAGCTTCAGCCCGAGGAGCGCGTCGTCGAGATGCTGCCGCTGCCGGCCTTTGACGCCGGCAAGTTCGTGGTTCTCTCGACCCAGAACGGCGTCATCAAGAAGACCGAGCTTGAGGCCTTCTCCAGCATCCGCTCGACCGGCATCATCGCCATTGATCTCGACGACAACGACGATCTCGTCGGCGCCCAGGTCACCACCGGCCACCACGACGTGGCGCTGTGCACCCGCGACGGCTACGTCGCCCGCTTCAAGGAAGAGAAGGTCCGCGCCATGGGCCGCACCGCCCGCGGCGTCCGCGGCGTGAAGCTGCGCGAGGCCGATCGCGTCGTGGCCATGCAGGTGCTCGACCGCGACCTGCCCATGACCCTGCTCACCATCTGTGAAAAGGGCTACGGCAAGCGCACCCCGGCCGCCGACTACCCCACCAAGGGGCGCGGCAGCCAGGGCGTCATCACCATCAAGACCAACGACCGCAACGGCAAGGTCGTGGGCGTCCAGCTGGTGCACGACACCGACGAGCTCATCATCGTCACCAACACCGGCCGCGTCATCCGCATCCGCGTTCGCGACATCCGCCTCCAGGGTCGCAACACCCAGGGCGTGCGCCTCATCCGCCTGACCGCCGACGAGGTCGTGGTCGCCGTGGATGCCCTGAGCGAGCCCGCCAGCGAGGACGGCCAGGTGCCCGAGGGCGACGCCACCGCCACTCCCGTCGAGATCCCCACTGACGAGCCCGAAAGCGAGGAGCTCGAAGACACCGACGAGGATGAAGACGAGGATGACGAGGGCGACGAGGACGAGGAATAGATAGATGCCAGCAGCCGCGGCGCAGGCCGGGCGCCCCGGCGTCATTGAGATCTACAGGCGCAGCCTGAAGCCCAACGATCTGCGCTTCAACAACTACGCCTGCCGGCCGCTCGCCGCGGTGTTCGTCTACCTGCTGTACTCGACGCGCGCCACCCCCAACCAGATCACGTTCCTGTCCCTGTTCGTGGCGCTCCTGGCCGATGCCGCGCTGCTCGGCTGCCCCGGCAGGGTCGGTCTGGCGGCGGCGGCGCTGCTGCTCTACCTGAGCTTCGTCCTCGACTGCACCGACGGCCAGCTGGCGCGCGTCACCGGCCAGTCGTCCAACGTCGGCTCGTATCTCGACTTCCTTATGGACGAGATCAAGGCCGTGGCGCTCATTGCCGCGGTGGCCGGTCGCCTCGCCATCGACCAGATGGCGCTGCCGGGACTGTCCGACGCCGGGCTGCCCGCGAACATCGCCTGGCTCGCCTTTGGCCTCTTTGGCGTCGTCATGGCCGCCAGCGGCTGCTCCATGACCACCTTCATGCGCCGCCCCGAGTACTTCGAGTCCGTCACCGGCCAGAAGTCCGAGCGCGTGCCCGGCTTCACCGCCCTGCGCGCCGCCACAGTGCAAGAGCCGGCCGAGTCTCCTCTCCCGCTTGCGGGAGAGGGCCAGGGTGAGGGAGCTGTCGCTCGTTCCCCCTCACCCAACCTCTCCCGCGAGCGGGAGAGGGGTCGCTCGTCCCCCCTGCGCAAGCTCATCCTGCTGCCGATCCGCGTCGTGGAGTGGCTGGGCAAGCTCACCCTGCACTACCCCGCCTGGTTCTACATTCCGGCGCTGCTCGGCCACATCGAGTGGTTCCTCATCCCCTACGTCGCCGCCCACACGCTCTACCTCGGCCGCTCGGGCCTGGTGGTGCTGGTCAAGCTCGGGCGCCCCAGGAAGCGGTAGCCATGCGGCGGCGCGACGCTCTGCGGCTGCTCGGCGCAACCGCCCTGCCCCTGTGTCTGTCTCCCCTCGCCCGGGCCGCCCAGGCAGCAGAGCCGCCCCTCCAGCGCGGCGTCGGGCTCGGCCTGTTTTCCGAAGATCCCCTGTTTTCGTATGCCGAGCTGCTGCGCGAGATTCGCGAGCTCGGCACCACCCACGTCGCCCTGACCGTGGCCTGCTATCAGGAGCACGCCCGCAGCACGTCGATCTACCTGCATCCCCGCTTCAGCCCGCCGGATCTGACCGTTGCCCGCACCCTGCGCGAGGCGCGCGAGGCCGGCCTCAAGGTGATGGTCTTCCCGATCGTGCGCCTCGACCACCCCCGCAGCGACAAGGAGTGGCGCGGCACCCTGGCCCCCGAAAACCCCGCCGCCTGGTGGCAGAGCTACGAGACCATGATGGTGCATCTGGCCCAGCTCTCGGCCCGCGAAGGCGCCGCCGTGTTCTCGGTGGGCAGCGAGCTGTCGACGCTGGACACCGCCCGCGAGCGCCCCCGCTGGGCCCGCCTGGTCGAGAAGATCCGGCGCGAGTTTCGCGGCCTGCTCACCTACTCGGGCAACTGGGATCACTATCAAGACGTCGGCATGTACGAGCACGTGGATCTGGCCGGCATGTGCGCCTATTTTCCCCTCGCCGACCGCGGCTACCGGGCGCCTGCCGACATGGACACGCTCATCGCCGCCTGGCGAAAGAAGCGCAGTGAGCTCGAAGAGTTCGGCCGGCGCGTGGGTCGCCCCTTGCTGCTGACCGAGGTCGGCTACCTGAGCCAGCGCGGCGCCGCCGCCTGGCCGTGGAACGAGGGCGCCAGCGAGCCCATTGATCTGGAAGATCAGCGCCGCTGCTACCAGGCCTTCGCCGAGGTCTGGACCGGCGCCGCTGCCCTGCGCGGCGTCTACTTCTGGAACTACTACGGCTGGGGCGGCCGCATCTCGCGCGGCTACACCCCCCGCCACAAGCCCGCCGGCCAGGAGATCGAGCGCTACTTCCTGGCCGAGTCCGCTCGCCCCGCCCTCTAGCCCGCCGAATCCCCTTGGGGGCGGGCTCAGTCGCCGACGAACTGCTCGTCGCGGTAGTTGAGGCCGTTGTGCTTGCAGGCGTCGCTGATGACCCGCTGGTCAGCCTGCGACTGGAGGTTCTGGTAGGCGCGCGTGGCCAGGCGCTGCGAGCGCACGCTGCACGCCGCCAGTCCGATGAAGCGCCACGCCGAGTGCGCCGTCGGGCCGCCCCGCTCGGCAACAGCCTGCGCGACCTCGATCGCCCGCGCCCGCTCGCCGCGGACGTAGGCAGCCTGCGCCTCTTCCAGCAGATCTTCGTCCGTCGGCGCTGCCTTGCCGCCCTTGCGCAGCGCCCCCTTGCGCCCCGGCGGCAGCGGCGCAGCCTTGGGCGGCGGCGGCGCCTGCACCGCCTGCGCCACCACCGGCTTGGGGGGGGCCGGCTGGCCAGCGGCAGCCAGCTCGCGCGGGGCGCCCGCTCCGTCGCGCAGCGGCGGCAGACGCACCGGCGCTCCGCGACGCACCGGCCGGTGGTGGCTCTTGACGTTGCGCTTGTGCGCAGCATGAGCCGACACAGGTCCGGCCAAGACCGCAATCGAGAAAACAAAAAGGGCGATTCGCCATCGGGCCACAGGCTGAGCAGCCGCCGGGGCCGGGACATGCAATAAGGACATGGGCACTCGCCCTCATTATCGCCGGCCCACTTCCCCCAGTGCAAGGGACGTTGAAATCACACCTGCCCCCAGATCATCGCCGACCGGGTCGGAGATCATTGCCGACTTGGTCGGAGATCATTGCCGACTTGGTCGGAGATCATTGCCGACTTGGTCGGAGATCATTGCCGACTTGGTCGGAGATCATTGCCGACTTGGTCGGAGATCATTGCCGACCTGGTCGGAGATCATTGCCGACCTGGTCGGAGATCATTGCCGACTTGGTCGGAGATCATTGCCGACTTGGTCGGAGATCATTGCCGACTTGGTCGGAGATCATCTCCAACCAGATCGGAGATTGTCCGTCTCCTCTCCCACAGGGAGAGCAGGTGTGTCTCCGGTCAAGGGTTTATGTGGAGGGGAGCCAGGTGTGTCTCCGGTCAAGGGTTTATGTGGAGGGGAGCCAGGGTTTTTGGTCGCGGACCATGGCGTTGAGGAT
>Ga0075163_10004020_pt1 | contig 19748 bp, 12 predicted proteins | sample JI1023141ADNA_FD_71478 | JGI IMG/M metagenome (GOLD analysis project Ga0075163, IMG submission 71478) | Wastewater effluent complex algal communities from Wisconsin, to seasonally profile nutrient transformation and Carbon sequestration -... | ecosystem: Engineered > WWTP > Effluent > Algae...
TGCGGTCGAGGCAGGCAAAGGCAGCGCAGGGGTAAAAAAAGCCGGCGGACTCTACACGAAACACGCGGCCGCGGCGAGTTCGCGGACGCGCAGGCCGCCGCCGGGGCGCGGTGCTCCGGGCGGCGGCGAGGATCCGCGCCCGACGCGCTTTGCAGGCGCACGGGCGCGGAGAGGGGCCTAGAACTCGATCCAGGCCACGTCGCTGAGGTCGCCCAGGGCCGAGGCCTTGAGCCCGATGTCGGAGAGCGTGAGCACCTGCTCGCCGATCACCAGCGAGCGGCGGATCGGGGGCGTCCAGCCGAACTCGTCGGGCTGGGCCTCCAGGGCGTGCTGGATCTCGCCGACCGGGAGGATGCCGGCCTGCGCGTCGACGGTGTAGCCCAGCGCGCCGCTGAAGCTCGACTCGACGTCGTTGACCTCGTCCCAGCTGTACGACTCGACCGGGAGCAGCGCGAGCTTGCTCTTCCCCCAGTACAGGAAGGCGTGGTGGTCGAAGACGGCCTCGGACCAGCCGAAGGCCTCGCCGACCGGCGCGCTGTGGATGCGCTTGGGCGCGGCCAGGTTCGACACGTCGAACAGGCTGAGCTGCAGGCCGGTGAGGTCGCCCTCCTCGGTGCCGTCGAAGCCGACGCCGAGCAGCTGGCCGTCGGCGATCGGGTGGAGGTAGGCGCTGTAGCCGGGGATCTTCAGCTCGCCGAGGGTGAGCGGCTTGGTCGGGTCGCTCAGGTCGATCGCGTAGAGCGGGTCGGTCTGGCGGAAGGTGACGACGTAGCCGGCGCCGCCGATGAAGCGCACGCCCTGGATCTGCTCGCCCTTGCCGAGGTCACCGACCTGCCCGATCTGCTGCAGCTCGTCGCCGGTCTGGCGCAGCACGCTGACGAAGCTCTCGCTCGTCGCGCTGTCCCACGCCTGCTGGTCGGTCGTGGCGATCCGCAGGTCGCCCGCGTGCTCCGACAGCGACCACTGGCTGCGCACCTGACCGCGCACCGCGCCCGAGGCGACGTACTTGGCCTTCTCGGCGCTGGCGAGCGAGAACTTGTGCACATACGACGTGAGGCCGTCCTGCACGTCCTGCTCGGTCCACAGCTGCGGGCGCCACGGCGTGGTCGTCACGTACAGGTTGTCGGTCGAGGCGTAGACGGTCTCGCCCTCGGCGAACACGCCGATGCCCTTGCCGAGCGCGAGCGACTGCGCGAGGTCGACGGTCAGCACCGACAGGGTCGAGAGGCCGGAGTAGGTGCCGGGGTGGGCGACGTCGACGCAGTCGAGCAGGCGACCCGCGGTGATCACGGCCTGGCCGCCGGACAGGTCCTCGAGCACGAAGTGGGGCAGCCAGTCGTCGGCGGTCGAGCTCTCGATGACGGCGAGGTTGTAGAGCTTGGCCTGCATGCGGGCCTTGGCCCACTCGATCTCCCACGGGGTCTGCTGCTGGCCCTCGCGGAAGGCCGGCGCGTCGCCCTCGGGGGCCGGCTGGCCGTCGCCGCCGGTGCTGGTGCTCATGCCGCTGGTGCCGCTGGTCGAGGTCTCGGTGGTCGGGTTGGCGCCGGTGGTGCTGGTGTCGACGCCGGAGCCGCCGCCCTCGGAGGGGACGCCGGGCTCGATCGCGTCCCAGTTGAGGAAGTCGTACGGGCTCTTGAACTCGAGGCCGGTCGGGGCCGAGCGCAGGACCACGCGGGCGACGCCCTCGATCAGGCGCGCGTTGACGAGGTCGCCGCTGATGTAGAGGTTGCTGACGATGCGCAGCGCGTCCGGGTCGCTGATGTCGACCTCGATCAGGCGCAGCAGCGAGCCGGTGTTCTTCGGGAAGTGCTTGCTGAGGTCGAGGCCGGGCGCGGGCGCGGGCTCCTCCTCGGGGAACGGGAACGCCTCGTCGTAGACGCCCTCGCCCTCGCCGTAGTTGTAGATGCCGGTGCGGACCAGCAGCAGCGCGCGGTCCTCGTGGAGGAACATCTGCGCGTCCCAGGCGTCGCCGCCGAGCGCCAGCGAGCCGCGCTTGACCGGCGAGGCGCCGGACACGTCGACGAAGTGGAGGCTGCCCTGCGCGAGGGCGAGGATGCGCTCGCCGTCGGTCTTGATGAGGTCGGGCTCGTCGACGCCGGCCTCCTGGACGTTGGTGCCGGAGAAGTCCTTGCCGCCGCCGTTGTCGCCCTGCGGCACGTCCTCGCCGCCGCCGTCGCCGCTGTCGCCGCTGGGGTCACCGCCCTCGCCGCCGGACCCGGCGGCGCCGGTGTCACCACCCTCGAAGAAGCCGCCGTCGTCCTCCGGGTAGCCCCAGGGGTTGCCGTACTCCTCGACGATGTTCTTGGCGTTGGACTTGGCGTAGCCGAGCAGGTCGTCGCAGCTCTCGAAGTCGACGAGCACGCGGGGGTCGACGTCATCGGCGGGCGCCTCGCGCTCGGCGCAACCGGGGGCAGCGACGGTGAGGGCGAGGACGGAGGCGAGCGAGAACAGGGAATGGCGATGCATGTTCGGAGATCTCCAGAAAGTAAGGCCGCGCGGGGCTCGGACGGTGTGGGGGTCGGCCCGTCGCGGCGACAGCCCCCAAGCACGGGCCGTGCCAAGCGCCTCCGACGGCCTCCGGCGGGCCTGAGCGGGGCTCCGGCGCGCGGGATGGCCCGGGCCCTGACGCGGCCGCCAGACGGCCGTGCCGCGGCCTGACACCCGAGGAGTGAGCGCTCGCACGGACATGATTACCTGTCCCTTCGGACAGGCTCTTCGGGGGCTCCGGGCGACATGACTCTCATGTCGCGCAACGAGCAGGCGAGCACGCCTGCTCGCCTGCTCGCACCTGCTCGCCTGCTACGTGGCGAGGCTACAAAACGACTCGTAATCGATGAGCTCGATGTCCTCGGGCTTCTTGCTGCAGACCCGGCACTCCGGGTCCTTGCGCAGCTTGAGCGTGCGAAACTTGGTCCCGAGCGCGTCGAACACGAGCAGCCGCCCGGAGAGCGAGGTCCCCACGCCGAGGATGAGCTTGAGCGCCTCGTTGGCCTGCAGCGTGCCGATGATGCCGGGCAGCACCCCGAGCACGCCGGCCTCCTGGCACGACGGGGCCATGCCGGGCGGGGGCGGGTCGGGGTAGAGGCAGCGGTAGCACGGGCCCGACTCCGGGGTGGAGCCCGGCAGGAAGGTCGTCAGCTGGCCCTCGAAGCGGAAGATGGACGCGTGCACGACCGGCTTGCCGAGCTTGAGGGCCGCGTCGTTGAGGAGGTAGCGGGTCGGGAAGTTGTCGGCGCCGTCGACCACGAGGTCGTAGCCGGCGAGGATCTCGAGGATGTTCTCCGAGGTCAGGCGGGTCTGGTGGGCGATGACCTTGACGTCGGGGTTGAGGGCCTGCAGCGTCATGCGGGCGCTCTCGACCTTGGGCATGCCGAGGCGCTCCATGTTGTGGAGGACCTGGCGCTGCAGGTTGCTCTCGTCGACGAGGTCGTCGTCGACCATGCCGAGCGTGCCGACGCCGGCCGCGGCGAGGTACAGCGCGGACGGCGAGCCGAGGCCGCCGGCGCCGAGGCACAGCACCTTGGCGTCGAGCAGCTTGCCCTGGCCGAGCTCGCCGACCTCGGGGAGCATGATGTGCCGGCTGTAGCGCTTGATCTGCTCCGCGGTGAGGGTCCGCGGGCGTTCGAAGGCGTGGCCGGCCTGCTTCCACGCGCGAAAGCCCCCCGCCATCGAGCTGACCCTCTCGTAGCCGAGCTCCTGCAGCGAACGGGCCGCGAGGGCCGAGCGGTTGCCGCCGGCGCAGTAGAGGATCACCTCGCGGCCGCGCTCGGGCACGAGGTCCTCGATCTTCATCTCGAGGAAGCCGCGCGGGATCCACTCGGCGCGGGGGATGAAGCCCTGTTCGTACTCGTCGCGCTCGCGGATGTCGATCAACACCGGTCTGTCGGTCTGCGCCGCGCCCAGCACCTGGGCTTTGGTCTCGTCGACCGACACCTCGCGGATCGATCGTTTCACCTGGCTGAGGATGTCGCTGAAGCTGGCCATGTCCGCACCTTTCGTCCCGGCGGGTCGCTCGGCGCGCCGGCGGTCCCGGTTTTACCAGAAGATCGCCGGGCCCTGACAAACGCTGTCCGCGGCCCGCCTCGGGGGATGCGCTGGTATACTCCGCGCCCTCCCGTGCCGAGCGCCTCGCCGTCAGCTCCTCCCCGACCCCCCGCGGCTACCACGCCGTCCGCGGGCTCCGACGACCGCGCCGCGCTGCAGGCGCTCGCGCACAGCCGCGAGCAGCTCGTCGAGCAGCTGCACCGGCGCATCGTCGGTCAGCAGGGCGTGATCGACCTGCTGCTGGTGTGCCTGTTCGCGGGCGGGCACGGGCTGTTCGTCGGCGTGCCGGGGCTGGCGAAGACGCTGCTGGTCAGCAGCCTGGCGCAGGCGCTGGACCTGCAGTTCTCGCGGGTGCAGTTCACGCCGGACCTGATGCCCTCGGACATCACCGGCTCGGAGGTGCTCGAGGAGGACCACGGGACGGGTCGGCGGCAGTTTCGCTTCGTCGCGGGGCCGGTGTTCTGCAACCTGCTGCTCGCCGACGAGATCAACCGGACCCCGCCGAAGACCCAGGCCGCGCTGCTGCAGGCGATGCAGGAGGCGCGGGTCAGCGCCGGCGGGCGCACGCACCCGCTGCCGCGGCCGTTCCACGTGTTCGCGACCCAGAACCCGATCGAGCAGGAGGGCACGTACCCGCTGCCCGAGGCCCAGCTCGACCGCTTCACCCTACAAATTGTCGTGCGCTACCCCGACGAGGACGCCGAGCGCCAGATCGTCGCCATGGGCGTCGACGCCGGGCCGACCCTGACGCCCGTGCTCACCCCCGCCGAGCTGACCGCGCATCAGGCGTTGGTGCGAAGGATCCCCGTGCCGGCTTCGGTGGTCGCCCACGTCGTCGCCCTGCTGCGCGCGACCCGGCCCGGCGAGGGCGCCTGCCCGCCCGCCGTGCGCGAGCTGCTGCAGTGGGGCGCCGGTCCCCGCGCCGGCCAGCAGCTCGTCGCCGCCGCCCAGGCCCGCGCCGCCCTCGACGGCCGCCCCGCCGTCACCGTCGCCGATGTCCGCGCGCTCGCCGAGCCCGTGCTCGAGCACCGCCTCGTCCGCAGCTTCGCCGCGGAGAGCCGCGCCGTCGCCGTCGGCGAAATTTTGAAGAGGGTGCTCGAGGCGGTGCCGGCGTGAGCGCCTGTCCCCGGGGACATGTCCGTTCGGACCTGTCCTCGACGACCTGTCCCTGACGACCTGTCCTGAACGACCTGTGCTGCGCATGTCGATCGACCCCGCCCAGGCGCTCGCCGCCGTCGTCCCGCCCGAGCTGCGCGAGCTGCTGCGCGGGCGCCAGCTCGTGCTCGCGCGGCCGGTCGGGGGCCCGCACGCGGGGCGGCACGCCTCGGTCCGGGCCGGGCTCGGCGACCAGTTCCGCGGGCACCGCCCGTACGCGCCCGGCGACGACCCGCGGCGGCTCGACTGGCGCGCGGTGGCCCGCCGCGACCGCCTCGTGCTGCGCCAGACCGACGCCGAGGACGCGCTCTCGCTGGTGCTGCTCGTCGACGGCGGCGGCGGCATGGCCCACGGGGTCGGCGACGCCAACAAGCTGCGCCACGCCGCCGGGCTCGCGGGCGCGCTCGCCCACCTCGCGCTGCGCCAGGGCGACCGCGTCGGCTTCGCGTGCGGGCGCGCCGGCGCGGCCGAGCTGGCCCAGGTGCGCCCGCAGGCCGGCGCCTCGCGGCTCGCCGCGCTCGCCCACGCGCTGCTGCGCGCGCCCGAGGGCGTGTGCCCGTGGCCGGCGCTGGTCGCCGGCGCCGCGCCGACGCTGCCGCGCCGCAGCCTGGTCGTGCTGCTCTCCGACCTCCTCGACCCCGACCCGACCCGCCCCGACGCCGACGAGCAGCTCCTGCGCGGCCTCGCGGCGGTGCGCAGCCGCGGCCACGACGTCGTGCTCGTGCAGGTGCTGCACCGCGACGAGCTCGAGTTCCCGTGGACCGGCCAGGGCCTGTGGCGCTTCGAGGACGCGCGCGGCGTCCGGGCGCCGCTCGAGGGCCGCGCCGCCGGCATGCGCGACGCCTACCTCGCGCGCCTGCGCGCGCACCTCGAGCAGCTCGAGCGCGCGTGCGCCGGCGCCGGCCTGCACCTGCACCGCAGCGTCACCGACGCGCCGCTGACGGCCGCCCTGCTCGCCCTGCTCGCCCGCCTGTCCGGCCGCCCCGAGCCGGCGGAGGCGCGCCCGTGAGCCCGCACCTGTCCTCCAGGACAGCTCACGCGCGCCGGCCCCCGGGGGCCGCTCGCTCCCACCTGTCCTCGGGGACAGCCCACGTCCCCGCGCACCTGTCCTCCGGGACAGCTCGCCCTCACCTGCCCCGAGCGCCAGGCGCGGAGGCGCGCCGATGAGCCTGCTCGCGCCGCTGATGCTGCTCGGCCTGCTCGGCCTGGCGATCCCCCTGCTCGCGCACCTGCGCGGGCGCGAGCAGCCGCGGCTCGTCCGCTTCGCCGGCATGCGCTTTGTGGCCGCCAGCGACGAGGTCGTCACCTACCGCCGCGTCGTCCGCGACCGCCTGCTGCTGCTCCTGCGCCTCGCCCTGCTCGCGCTGATCGTCGTCGCGCTGACGCGCCCGGTCAGCACCGGCAGCGCGCGCGTGGCGGTGCTCGGCGAGCCGCACGACGCCGTGCTGCTGCTCGACGGCTCGTTCAGCATGGGCCTGCAGGTCGGCGGCGAGGCGCTGCGCGCCGCCAGCGACGACGCGGCCGCGGCGATCCTCGAGGCGCTCCCGGCGGGCAGCCGCGTCGGCCTCGTCACCACCGACCCGGCCGGCCCGCGCCTCGAGCTCAGCGCCGACCCGGGCCGGGTGCGCACCGCCGTCGCGGCCTGGGCCGCCGAGCCGCCGCGCGCCGGCGCGTGGACGCTCGAGAGCGGCCTGCCCGGCGCGCTCGCGCTGCTGCGCCAGGCCGGCGACGGCCCCGGTCGCCGCGTCGTCTACGCGGTCGGCGACTTCACGGCGCGCGGCCTCGGCAGCCTGCCCGCCGCCGCCGCGCCCGAGGTCCCGGTGCTCCCGGTCGCCGCCGCCGGCGACCTGGCCGCGCCACCGCCTGTCCCTTCGCACATGTCCCTCGAGTCAGCCGCGTGGACGCCCGCGCGCGACGTCGACCCGCGGGCCGTGAGGATCTCCGGCGAGGTGCGCGGCCACGGGCCCGCCGAAGGGCCCGCGCGGCGCGTCGCCGTGGTCCTGCGCGTCGACGGCGAGGTCAGCGCGCGCGCCGAGGTCGACGTCCCCGCCGGCGGCCTCGCGCCTTACGAGTTCACCCACACCGCCGCGGGCGCGGGCCCGACCGCCGCCGCCGTCGAGCTCGCCGAGCTGGACGGCGACCCGCTGCCCGGCGACGAGGCCCGTCACCTGTGGCTCGCCGGCGAGGACAGCGTCGAGGTCGCGCTCGTCAACGGCGACCCGAGCGAGATGCGGGCGCACGACGAGGTGTTCTTTTTGGCGACCGCGCTCGCGTCGGGCTCGGCGGCGCAGCGGCTGCGGGTGCACAGCCTCGCGCCGGACCAGCTCGAGCAGCGGCTGCGCGGCGGCGACAAGTTGGCGGACGTCGACGTGCTGGTGCTGGCCAACGTGCGCGCGCCGGCCGAGGACATCGCGCCGGCGCTGCGGGCCCGCGTCGCCGAGGGCATGGGCCTGTGGATCTCCGTCGGCGACCGGGTCGAGGCGCGGGCCTACAACGCGCGGCTCGGCGAGCTCCTGCCGCTGCTGCTGCGCGAGCCGCTGCTCGTCGGCACCGCGCCGGGGCGCACCGAGGCGCGCACCGAGGGCGTCGCGCCGCCGAACCTCGCCCACCCGGTGCTCCTCGGCGTGCAGGGCGAGCTCGGCCTGCTCGGCACCCGCACGCGAAGGATCTTCCTGCTCGAGCCCGACACCACCCGCGGGGCCGAGGTCGCGCTGAGCTTCACCAGCGGCGCCCCGGCGCTGCTCACCCGCACGTACGAGCGCGGCCGCGTCGCGCTGCTGACGACCTCGATCGACCGCGACTGGTCCGACCTGCCCCTTCGACCAGGTTTCGTCCCGCTCGCCGAGCGCCTGCTCGGCTGGCTCGACGCCAGCCACCCCGGCGCCGCCGCGGCCCAGATCTTCGCCGGCGAGCCGCGCGTCATCCCCACCGACCGCCCGGTCACCGTCCACACCCCCGACGGCCGCGAGCTCGTGCTCCCGCCCGAGCGCGAGGGCCAGGCCATTTTTAAAGACACCTACGTGCCCGGGCACTACCGCGTCACGCGGCCCGGCGGCGACGCGGTGACGTTCGCGGTCCAGCTCGACCCGGCCGAGAGCGACACCGCCGTCGTCCCCGTGCGCCCGCCGACCCTCGACGGCGACCAGGTCCTCGCGGCCGCCCAGCACCCGCGCTGGCGGCCGCTCGTGCTGCTCGCGGCGGCGCTGCTGCTGCTCGAGACGCTGCTGCGCCTGCGCCGACGCTAGCTCGCGCGACCGCGCGACCATCGACGCACGAAGGGCCGCGGGGTTGTCCCTCGCGGCCCTGCATGTCACGCGACCCGGGTCGCGCGGCGGTCACTCCGCGGCGGGGGTCTCGGCGCCGGCGGCACCCTCGGCGGACGCGTCGCCCTCGGCGGCGACGTCACCCGCGTCGGCGTTGTTCGGCGGGGTGCCGAGCTTCGGGAACGCGCCCTCACCGGAGAACGCGGCCTTGAGCTCCATGATCGTCCCCTTGGCCTCGTCCGGGATCGCCTTGACCTTGTTGACGGACTCCGGGATCGCGCCCTTGACCTTGACGGTGATCTCCGGGATCGCGGTCAGGTTGGCCTCGAGCGACGCCTTGGCCTCGGCGCTCGCCTCGGCGATCTGCTTCTTGAGGTAGCTGGTCGCCTTGGCGCCGAGCCCCGGCAGACGCAGGGTGATCTTGCTGATCGCGCCGGCGGCCTTGGGCACGCGCTTCGGGATCGTCAGGACGGCCTCGCCGGCCGCCTTGATCTTGCCGAGCAGCGCCTCGACGTCGGCCTTGGCCTCCGCGGAGATGCCGGCGTCGACCGAGATCTCGATCTTGCCATCGGTGAACGCCGCGCTGGCCATCCCGCCGAGGGTCTTCGCGTCGATGCTGTACTTGGCCTGGATCGCCGTGAACTCGTCGCCCAGCGCGCTCGCGTCGCGCAGCGGCTGCGACACCCAGTCAACCTGCGCGTTGATCTGGTTCGGCAGGTCGTTGAGCTCCGCGAAGGGGTTCTCGTACTCGGGCGCGGCCGGCGGGGACAGGGTCGCCTTGCTGCTCGAGCCGCCCTTCTTGCAGCCGGTGTCGGCGATGACGAAGCCCCCGAGGAGCACCGAGGACAGGAAAATGCGGGTGAAGATCGATGTGCGTGCCATGGTCGAGCGCGGACCTTACTGGAAAGTCCAACGGGGTCGTTTACCCCCAAATGTGACCCAGCGCGTACTGCGGCGGCGCTAACTCGCGCCCGGCGACACCTGCGCACCCGGCTGCACATGCGCGGAACAGTGTCCCGCCGTCCACAATCGCGGAAACGCCGGATGGCCGCTGGGGACGACCCGCGCGCCCCCCGGACGAAATTTTCCCGATCCCGAGAGGGATCTCCTCTCTGGGCGGGGTGGCGTGCGACCGCCGGAGCGTCTGCGCCGCCCGAGCCACGCGACTGGCGCACGACCCGCGCGGTCGGACCCGAACTTCGGGTGGGAACGCGGACCTGCGCGCTCTACAGTCTCCCCCGCGCCGCAGCTCCGCCGCGTCGCGCCCGGAGCTCTGGTGATCCGCCGCTCTCTCTTCCTCGACTTCGATCACGCGCAGTGGGGGCGCTTGCGCGCCGACACGCCGCTGACCCTCAACGACGCCGACCTCGACCGCATCCGCGGCCTCAACGAGTCGGTGTCGATGCCCGAGGTCGTCGACATCTACCTCCCGCTGTCGCGCCTCCTGAACCTGCACGTCGCGGCGAGCCAGGAGCTGTACGCGGCGACCTCGACCTTCCTCGGCCACCCCGAGTCGGTGCGCGTGCCCTACATCATCGGCGTCGCCGGCAGCGTCGCGGTCGGCAAGAGCACGACGGCGCGACTGCTGCGCGAGCTGCTGGCGCGCTGGCCCAACAGCCCGCGCGTCGATCTGATCCCGACCGACGGCTTCCTGCTGCCGAACGCGACGCTCGAGCGGCGGGGCCTGATGCGCCGCAAGGGCTTCCCGGAGAGCTACGACGCCCGCCGCCTGCTCGCCTTCGTCGCCGACCTGAAGGCCGGACGCGACGACGTCAAGAGCCCGGTCTACTCGCACGAGAGCTACGACATCCTGCCCGACACCTTCATCACGCTCGGCGCCCCGGACATCGTCATCATCGAGGGCCTCAACGTCCTCCAGACCCGCACCGACCCCGACGCCCCGCAGATCTTCATCTCGGACTACTTCGACTTCTCGATCTACGTCGACGCCGACGCCGGCGACCTCGAGCGCTGGTACCTCGAGCGCTTCCTGACCCTGCAGCGGACCGCCTTCCGCGACCCGAAGGCGTACTTTCACCGCTACGCCCACCTGTCCGAGCCCGAGGCGCGCACGGTCGGCGCGGGCATCTGGGCCGAGATCAACGCGCCCAACCTCCGCGACAACATCCTGCCCACGCGCGAGCGGGCCGACCTGATCCTGGAGAAGGGGAGCGACCACTCGGTGCGTCGCGTCCGCCTGCGCAAGCGCTAGGCACGCGGGGCCCCGCAAGGCCCTGGCTGGCGCGCCGCGAGATCCAGTACGATGCGCGGATGCGTCGCGCCTCGCCTCGAAGCCTCGGCCTGCTCCTGGTCGCCCCCCTCGCCTGCGGCGAGCCCGTCGCCAGCGACGACGCCGGTGACACGAGCGCCGCGCCGGGCACGTCGACGATGAGCAGCGGCGGCGACCCGCCGACCACCGGCGGCGCGACCGACGACGGCACCACCGGCGACGACACCGGCGCGCTCCCCGAGCCCGAGGGCATGCCCGCCGCCGCGCCGCTCGGGCAGTGGGTCGACCCGTTCATCGGCACCGGCGGGACCGGCTACGGCACCGGCAACGCGTTCCCGGGCCCGCAGCGCCCGTTCGGCCTGGCCCGGCCCGGGCCCGACACCGCGCTGCCCGGCGGGCTCGCCCTCGGCTTCGCGCACTGCTCCGGCTACAGCATGCAGGACAGCGTCGTGCTCGGCTTCAGCCAGACCCGCATGCACGGCACCGGCATCGTCGACTACGGCGCCGTCTCGTTCATGCCGACGCTCGGCTTCGACGCCGCCAAGGCCGCGCCCAAGGGCGTGATGCAGGCCTTCGACAAGGCCAGCGAGCGGGCGCGCCCGGGCTCGTACGCGCTGACGCTGGCCGACGGCATCGGCGTCGAGCTGACCGCGACCCCGCGCGTCGGCCTGCACCGCTTCACCTTCCCGGAGGGCCAGCCCGCGGCGATCGTGCTCGACCTGGGCCGCGTGCTGCCCGACGTCGAGGTCGTCGACGCGAAGCTCGAGGTCGACCCCGACGGCGCCGGCGTGCAGGGCTTCATGCACGTCAGCGGCGGCTACTCGAAGCGCGCCGGCGGCGTCGCGATCCACTTCGCGGCCAGGCTCTCGCGGCCGCTCGCGGGCCACGGCGTGTTCGCGGACGGAAAGGTCGCGCCCGGCGAGACCTCGCGCCAGGGCCAGGCCGTCGGCGCGTACTTCGAATTCGCCGGCGACGAGCCGGTCGTGCTCGGCGTCGGGCTCAGCTTCGTCGACGCGGCCCACGCGGCGATGAACCTCGCCGCCGAGGCGCCGGACCTCGACTTCGACGCCGCCCAGGCCGCGGCCGAGGCCGAGTGGGAGACCCTGCTCGGCCGCGTCGAGGTCCACGGCGACAGCGAGCGCGACTTCGAGATCTTCTACACCGGGCTCTACCACGCGCTGCTGATGCCGACGCTCGCCAGCGACGTCGACGGCAGCTACCGCGGCCTCGACGGCGAGGTCCACACCAGCGCGACGAGCTACTACACCGACCTCTCGCTGTGGGACACGTTTCGCACCGAGCACCCGCTGCTGACCCTGCTGTACCCGGAGTATCAGGCCGACTTCCTGCGCTCGCTGGCGCAGATGGCCGCGGACGGCGGCTACATGCCGCGCTGGCCGCTCGGCACCGGCTACACCGGCGGCATGCTCGGCGAGAGCGCCACGATCGTGTTCGCCGACAGCTACAAGAAGGGCGTGACGATCGAGGCGCCGGCGGCCAAGGCCGCCTACGCGGCGATGCGCAAGACCGCGGTGGAACCTGTCCCCCAGGACAGCCCCTACCCCGGCCGCAGCGGCGTGCTCGACTACATCGCGCTCGGCTGGGTGCCGATGGAGGCCGGCGGCTCGAGCGTGTCGTGGACGCTCGAGTCGGCCTACGACGACTTCGCCATGGCCAGCCTCGCCGCCGACCTCGGCGTCGCCGCGGACGTCGCGATGTTCAGCGCGCGCGCCGGCAACTACCGCAACACCTGGGACCCGAAGACCGCGATGATGATCGGTCGCCACAAGGACGGCAGCTTCGTCGCCGATCTCGACCCGCTCGGCTGGCAGGACTTCTACGCCGAGGGCAACGCGATGCAGTACATGTGGTACGCCCCGCACGACCTCGCCGGCCTCGCCGAGCTGATGGGCGGGCGCGACGTGATGCTCGCCCGCCTGCGCGACCTCTTTGAAAAATCCGAGGCCGAGAAGGTCGACCTGATGCCGCAGAAGTACTACTGGCACGGCAACGAGCCCGACATCCACGCGGCCTTCATCTTCAGCGCGCTCGGCGAGCCGGCCGAGAGCGCCCGCTGGTCGCGCTGGATCTCGCGGGAGCGCTACGGCGACGGGCCCGACGGGCTCGCCGGCAACGACGACGCCGGCACGCTCAGCGCCTGGTACGTGTTCGCGGCGCTCGGCCTGTTCCCGATCGCCGGCACCGACGAGTACCTGATCGGCAGCCCGCGCTTCACCCGGGCCACCCTGCACCTCGCCGGCGGCGACCTCGTGATCGACGCCCCCGCCACCTCGGAGAAGGCGATCTACGTCGACGCCGCGACCCTGGGCGGCGCCCCGCTCACCGCGGCGAAGCTGACCCACGCCCAGCTCGCCGGCGGCGCGCTGCTGCGCTTCGACATGTCCGATGCGCCAGGTCCCTGGGGACAGGTCCCGTAGGCCAGGTCAGCGCGGCGGCGGCTTGCCGAAGCGGTGCGCGAACACCCCGGCGATCGCGAAGAACACGGTGTGCTGGTCGAAGCCGAGGCCCTTCGCGTCATCGGTGATCGCGGCGCCGCGGTAGAAGAACCCCGTCTCGCTCAGCGAGCGGTCGTAGCGGTACTCGACGCGCAGCAGCAGGTTCTCGGCGATGCGCACGTCGTTGGTGTAGGTGCCCGCCAGCAGCGTCTGGCGGACCCCGAAGATGTGACCGTCGCGGTCCCAGAACAGCTCCGGGCGCGCGGCCATGTCCCACGTGCGCCGGGTGCCGAGCACGCGCCAGCGGGTGAACAGCGCGGCCGCGGCCCACATGTTCCACGGCTTGCCCGGCAGGTCGGTGCGCCGCTCGCCGGCGACGTCGACCACGCCCGAGACGCCGAAGCGCTCGACGTTGTAGGTGAACTGGGTGTCCGAGAACAGCCGCCACGCGCCGAGCCTCAGGTCGGCGTTCTCCGGGCCGGTGTACGCGTACTCGGCGAGCACGAAGCGCGGGCTCGGCATGTAGGTGTAGGCGAGCATGATGCTCGGCGCCTTGTTGTTGTCGGCGAGCGTCTGCCAGCCGTTGACGACCCACAGCTGCACGCCGTGGCGCTCGTCGATCGGGTGGACGAGCTTGACCCCCGCGAGGTAGTACGGGACGCCGTCGAGCTGCCAGCTCGGCGTGTAGTTCCAGTTGTACGGGGTCCAGTGGATGCCGATCCCGATCGGTGACAGCAACATGCCGGCGCTGACCTCGGTCCCGCCGCGGGTCTTGAGCCCGACGTTCGCGCGCGCGAGGTGCTTCCACACCTCGACGCCGGCGAAGTGCGAGGCCTCGCCGCCGGGCGTCGGCTCGTACGCCATCAGGGCGTCCGCCGCCGGGCCCGCCTGCAGCGCGAGCTCGAAGGTCGGCGACAGCCGCCCAGGCACCGCGTCGCGCCGGATGTACGCGACCGCCAGGTTGACCGTGAACTCGCCCGTCCGCGGCTGCGCCGCGGTCCCGCGGTTGACGTGGTTGTCGGGCAGGTTGTGGTTGTACGCGTAGTTGACGTCCGCGAAGCCGCCGACCTCCCACGGGCGAAACTCCTCGTCGGCCGCGCGGGCCTCCATCGCCACCTGCGAGCCGACGTCGCCGACGCTCGCCGTGTCCGCGCCGGGCAGCGCGCGCCCCCGCGGCATGTCGTCGTCGTCGTCGTCGCCCGCCGCGCTCGCGACCGTGGCCCCGCGATCGCCCCCGGTCGCCATCGCGGCCCCCGGCAGCGAGCGACCGCGCGGCGCCGCGACCACCGACTGCGCGCCGTGATACCCGCGCGCGCCGCTCGCGACCGCGGCCCCCGCGTCGCCCCCGGTCGCCCCCGCGGCCCCGGGCAGCGGCCGCGCGCCCGACCCGGGCGGGCGACTCACCTGTCCCGAGGGACCTGTCACCTGTCCCGAGGGACCGGTCGCCGGCGCCGCGCTCGCGACCCCGGCAGGCAGCGCGGCGAGGCCGACCGCGAGGCACTTCGAGCCATGATCCATGGCGACCTCAGCGCTCCTCGGCGATCCTTCGCGCCAGCGCCTGGTGCTCCTCGAACGGCGGGACCTCGACGACCGGCTCGGGCGTGCGCAGCAGCTCCGGCGCCGCGAACAGATCCGCGATCAGCCCCGGCTTCGCTGCCGCCGCGGGCTCCGGCTCGCCCAGCGCCCGCCGCCGGTGCTGCGGCGCGTAGCGCCGCTTGAGCGCGACCATCCGCCGCAGCGGCTGCTCGAGCAGCCGGTCCGGCGTGCGCTCGAGCAGGCGCAGCACCTCGCGCACGAGGTCGAACTTGCTGCACACCAGCACGCCGTCGCAGCCGGCCTCGAGGCAGCCGCGCACCAGCGGCTCGGGCGCGAAGTGGTCGGCGACGGCCTTCATCTCGAGGTCGTCGCTGAACACCACGCCGTCGTAGCCGAGCTCGCCGCGCAGCAGGTCCATGACGTCGGGCGCGAGCGTGGCCGGCCGCGCGCGGTCGAGGCGAGGGAACAGCACGTGCGCCGTCATCATGCTGGCGACGCCGGCGGCGATCGCCGCGCGAAACGGCGGGAGCTCGACCTCGCGGAGGCGATCGAGGTCGTGCTCGAGCCGCGGCAGCTCGAGGTGACTGTCGCTGTGCGTGTCGCCGTGGCCGGGGAAGTGCTTGGCGCACGCGGCGACGCCGGCGGCCTGCATCGCCGTGACGAACGCCGCCGCGTGGCGAGCGACGCGGGAAGGATCGCGGGAGAAGCTGCGGTCGCCGATCACCGGGTTCAACGGGTTCGTGTCGACGTCGACGACCGGCGCGAAGTCGAGGCCGATCCCCAGGTCGGCCAGCTCACGGGCCAGCGCCGCGGCCACCGCGGCCGTCGTCTCGGGCTCGTCGCGCTCGCCGAGGCGACGCATCGGCGGCCACTCGGTCCACGGCGCACGCAGCCGCTGGACGCGACCCCCCTCCTGGTCGATCGCCAGCAGCACGGGTGCGTCGGGCGGCGCCGCCGCGTGCAGGGCCGTCGTCAGGGCCCGTACCTGCGCCGGGTCGCCGATATTCCTGGCGAACAGGATCACCCCGCCGATCCGCCCCTGGGCCAGCAATTCGGCCAGTTGTCGCGGAAGCTCGGTGCCCTGAAATCCCGCGAAGAGGAGCTGACCCGGCTGCCAGAGGCTCGTCATGGCCGGCAGCCTATGGGCTCGGGCCGCCGCGTGCAAACTCCTGACCGTTCTCGCCCGCGCCGGTTGACGCCCCCGGGCGCGGTTGTTAGCGTCCGGCGCCTTGCCGATGTCGATTTTCACGCCTCGCACCGTCGCTCCGTCGCTCGGCCTGCTCGCGCTCCTCCTTTGCGTCGGCCGGGCCGCTCACGCGCAGGGGCCCATGGGAGGCGGCGGCATGGGCGGCATGGGTGGCATGGGCGGCATGGGCGGCGGCGGCATGCCGCAGGGCCCCGGCCAGGGCGGCGGCAAGGACAAGAAGGAAGGCCCGGCCGAGGCCGCGCCGAAGGACAAGCAGGCCCTGCAGCCGATCGAGCCGGTGCCGGCCCAGCCGCGCGGGCTCCGGCAGTTGCAGCTGTTCGAGCTCCACGGCTACATGCGCATGCGGGCGGACTACTTCCACCGCCTCGACCTCGGCCTCGCCAAGGGCAACAACATCACGTACGGCCAGACGTACGGCCAGGGCAGCGCGCAGGACAACAAGTTCTTCCCGCCGCCCGCGGTCGCCAACGAGACGATCGACGGCCAGCCCGAGGTCCCGCTGCAGGACCAGGACGCCGGCAACGACGGCAACTGCATCGGCACGCTGCTGTCGAAGGGCGTCAACGGCCAGAAGGCGGGCCGCCGCTGCGGCCGCCACAACGGCTTCGGCAGCGCCAACATGCGCCTGCGCCTCGAGCCGACGCTGCACATCACCGACACGGTGAAGGTGCACGCGACGATCGACGCGCTCGACAACCTCGTGCTCGGCAGCACCCCCGACGCGTTCATGGGCGACAGCCCGTTCGCGCCGATCGACATCTACACGCGGACCCAGAACCCGCCGAGCGCCGGCCTCAACAGCTTCACCGACAGCCTCGTCGTCAAGCGCGCGTACGGCCACATCCGCTTCGGCTGGGGCCTCGACATCAAGTTCGGCCGCATGCCCCACCACTGGGGCATGGGCCTCGTCGCCAACGACGGCAACGGCTACTACCGCGGCGAGAAGGCCGACATCGTCCGCCAGCTCGACATGGACTACGGCGACTCCGTCGACTCGCTGCGCCTCGGCTTCGACTTCGGCAAGGACCGCCGCAACGTCCACACGCTCGAGGCCTCGTGGGACTGGGCCGCGAGCGGACCGACGACGTCGCAGTTGCTCGGCCAGTCGTGGAGCTCCGGCAACCGCGTCGGCCAGGACTTCAGCGCCGAGCGCTTCGACAACGTCTACCAGTGGCGCGTGTCGATCCTGCGCCGCGACGACCCGGCGATGCTGCAGCGCAAGCTGTCCCTCGGCCGCCCCGTCGTCAACTACGGCGCGATCGCGTGGGTCCGCACCCAGGCCGTCGACCGCGTCACCGGCAGCCCCGGCCTCGGCGACGGCCTCGGCACCAACCCGACCTGGGCCGAGAGCAACGCCGACAACGGCCTCGGCCGCCACGGCGCCTCGCTCGGCAACGGCGACCTCGACGAGCAGGGCGACAGCGGCATCCAGAACTACGCCAACCTGCTGATGCGCCGCCGCGCCGTCATGTTCACCCCGGACATCTGGCTGCGCGTCAACTGGAAGACGCTGCGCGTCGAGCTCGAGGCCTCCGGCGTGGTCGGCCGCATGAACGAGCGCGACTTCAGCCGCGACGTCACCGAGACCAGCTTCGACTACGCGACGATCGGCAAGGCCTCGGACCTCAGCAAGCGGACGTTCCTGCAGCTCGGCTACGCGCTCGAGTTCAAGTACGGCCTGTTCAAGGACCGCTTCCACCTCGGCCTCGACCACGGCTTCGCCACCGGCGACCCGGCCGGCAGCGTCGGCTTCAACCCGCAGAGCCCGCTGATCACCACCGGCGACAGCCGCTGGACCAACTTCCGCTTCAACCCGGCCTACATGCAGGACCTCCTGCTGTTCCGCGAGCTGCTCGGCACGGCCGCCAACGCGGCCTACTTCAAGCCGTGGATGGCCTTCTACTTCTTCGACAACAACTTCTCCGGCCGCCTCGACATCGAGTACGCGATCGCCCACCAGCGCCTCGGCACGTGGGGACAAAAGCTCAACTACGGCCTCGAGATCGACGGCGCGCTGCGCTACCACGACCAGCAGGAGCCGATCTTCGTGCAGCTGCAGTACGGCGTGATGTTCCCGTTCGGCGCGTTCAACCGCAACACCGGCCAGTACGTCGGGCTCCCGGTCGAGAACAACGGCGACGCCAAGGCGGCGCAGACCGTCCAGGCCCAGATCGGCATCAAGTTCTAGTCCGGCGCCCGTCTGCTGCGCCTCGCGGGGCTGGCCGTCTCAATCGCCGCGCGCGCGCCTGTCCTGAGGGACATGCTTGCGCGCGCGTTCGCGCCGGGTCACCCTTGCCGCCCTGATGAGCAAAGCCAAGAGAGCCCCGCCCCGCTGGGTCTGCCAGGCCTGCGGCGCGGTCACATCCGGGTGGTTCGGCAAGTGCCCGAGCTGCGAGGCGTGGAACAGCATCGAATCCGAGCTGCCGGCGCCGAGCCCCGGCGAGCGCCCGGTCGGCGCCTCCGGCGTGGTCGCCTCGACCGACGCCCAGACCCAGGTCGACAGCCAGCCGCGTCGACCGTGCGGCATGGGCGAGGTCGACCGCGTCCTCGGCGGCGGCCTCGTGCCCGGCAGCGTCGTGCTGCTCGGCGGCCCGCCGGGCATCGGCAAGTCGACGCTGCTGCTGCAGGCCAGCGTCGGCCTGGCGCGCCGCGCCGGGCTCGTGCTCTACGCCAGCGGCGAGGAGTCGGTCGCGCAGGTCGCCTCGCGCTGCGCCCGGCTCGCGGCGAGCCACAAGAATTTATTGTTGATGGCCGAGCAGCGCATCGAGGAGGTGCTCGCGCAGGCGACGGAGCGGGTCAAGCAGCCGGGCCGCGCCGGGCCCGAGCTCGGCGCGCTGATCGTCGACTCGGTGCAGACGGTCTATTCCGGCGGCCAGGACGGCCTCCCGGGCAACCTGACGCAGATCCGCGCGGTCACCAGCCAGCTCGTCGCGTTCGCCAAGCACCACGGCGTCCCCGTCGTCGTCGTCGGCCACGTCACCAAGGACGGCCAGCTCGCCGGCCCGCGCCTGCTCGAGCACCTCGTCGACGCCGTGCTCTCGTTCGAGGGCGACGAGGAGCGCGCGACCCGGCTGCTGCGCGCGACCAAGAACCGCTTCGGCAGCACCCAGGAGCTCGGCGTGTTCGAGATGCGCGGCGACGGCCTGCGGGAGATCGCCAACCCCTCGGAGGCCTTCCTCACCGACCGCGAGGCGCCCGCGATCGGCTCGTGCGTCACCGCCACGCTCGAGGGCTCGCGCCCGCTGCTGCTCGAGGTCCAGGCCCTGCTCGCCGCCAGCTTCGGCAACCCGCGCCGCACCTGCGTCGGCGTCGACCCGGTCCGCCTCGCCATGCTCATGGCCGTGCTCGACCGCCACGCCGGCCTCTTCGTCCTCGACCAGGACGTCTTCGTCAACGTCGTCGGAGGTATGCGCCTCTCCGAGCCCGCCAGCGACCTCGCCGTGCTCCTGGCGATCGCCTCGAGCCACCGCCGTCAGGCCCTCCCGCCCGGCCTGATCGCCTTCGGCGAGATCGGCCTCACCGGCGAGCTGCGCCCCGCGCCCCGCACCGAGAGCCGCCTGCAAGAGGCCGCCCGCCTCGGCCTCAAGCGCGCCATCCTCCCCGCCGGCCCCAAGAAGTCCGCCCGCGCCTTGCAGGACAACCTCCCGCCCGGCATCGAGCTCCGCCTCGCCCGCACCGTCGCCGAGGCCATCGAGCTCAGCTTCGCCGCCTAGCTGGGCATGAAGTACGGCTCACAGTAGTGGACCCGAAGCGCGGGGACCCACTCCGGCATCTCCAAGTCGAGGGTCTTCACCTCGATGGTCCCGCGCGGGGTGTCGAGCGCCGGCATCAGCATCAGCCCCTCTTTGGTCAGCCAC
>Ga0075163_10004021_pt1 | contig 19744 bp, 15 predicted proteins | sample JI1023141ADNA_FD_71478 | JGI IMG/M metagenome (GOLD analysis project Ga0075163, IMG submission 71478) | Wastewater effluent complex algal communities from Wisconsin, to seasonally profile nutrient transformation and Carbon sequestration -... | ecosystem: Engineered > WWTP > Effluent > Algae...
CGGCCCGCAATCGGGCGCGAACTCGGGCTCGGCGACGAAGGGGTAAAGAGCCTGCTCGTGCGCGTTCGCGCCGTGCTCGCGGCATGCATGCAACAACGGGTCTCGGAGGAATCATGAACCACGGCGAATTGACGAACGATCCCCACCAACGGCTGGTCGAGGTCTTGCTCGAACAGGAGTTCGCGGCAACCCGGGCGATCGCACCGAGTTCGCCGGTGCGGAGATCCTCGCGTTGGCTGGCGGCGGCGCTCGTGGTGCTCGGGGTGGGTGCGGTGCTCGGCACGATGACGCTGCGGCGCGGTGGCGAACCAGCGATGGTGCCGATGCAGGATCCGCAACCGGCGCCGAAGGAACCGGTGATCAAAGCGGAATTCTCCAACCCGGTGCGCACCTACGAGGAGTTCTTGGGCCGGGCGAAAAACGCTGAGCGAGTGCACATGACAGTCGGGGGAACACTCTCGAACGCGACGCTCGTTGGCCATGAACAAGTAGGCAACTTTCTCTCGAGCTTGCCTGCCGGCTGTAAGCCTCTAGCCAGCTCGGAACCGAGCAATGCGCCAACGGCTGCGCTAAGGGTCACTTTCCGTCTTGGCGGCAACACGACAACGTCCCTCTGGGCAGTGCTCGACGGCAACCCTGCATTCTGGGTTGGTGACCATATTGGCCCATTCGAAATGCCCGCATCGCTGCAACAGTCCCTGAACACCCTCTACGCGGAGGCCCTGACCAATGGTCGCATCGCGCAGGGCATCACCTACACGTTCGAAGAACTCGCACGCGTGCCCGCCACCGCGACCGCGATCCAGTGTCCCCCGCTGCCGCCGGGTGAAGTCAGCAAACACCTCGGTCGATTTGCGAAGCTCAAACGCGTCGACCAGGTGATTGCCCATTCGCTCGGCAGCGGCGCGCCAATCTCGATCGAAATCCGTTCCCCCGCGCGCCTCGCCGAGTTTGCAGTGCTCCCCCACCTGCAGCACCTGGGCATGTCGGGAACCGCATTTTCCGACCTCGATGCGCAGGACATCACGCGACTGCCCGCGCTCCAATCGTTGTCGTTCCGCGGCGGCCTCGGCGAACTGCACGAACCTTCGATGCAACTGCTCGTGCGCAAGCTGGACGCGATCGAACTCATCTCCGTCCAACAAGGCCCCGAACTGCTGCGCGCCGTGATCGCTGCGGGCCGCATCCGCAGCGTCGCCCTGTTTGGCGTCAAGCCATCGCCCGAGGACTTTGCGGCCCTCGCCGCGATGCCGACCCTGCGCGATCTCGACCTCACCGGCATCTGGTGGACGGATGCGCACCTAGCGCAACTCGTGCAGGCCCACACGAGGCTAGAACGATTGCGTCTGCAGAGCACCGAAGTGACGCCAGCCGGTTTGTGTTCGCTCGCCGCGTTGCCCGAACTGCGCGAACTCGACCTTCGGCGTGAAATGGTCAAGGCCGCCGATCTCGACGCGATTGCCAAGGCCCTGCCCAACTGCAAGATTCGGCACCCCGGCGAACCCTGGGACACGCCGCCTTCCGGGACACGCCGCTAGGGCGCGCAACTCAGCTCGGAACGTGCGCCTTCTTGAGCGCATACAGCGCCACGATGCCGCCGAGCGCGCCCATGCCAGCACAGCTGAAGAACACCGCGCCGGGCATCGGCTTGTCCATCGATGCGGAGATCGACCACGCAAAGATCTGGCTGCCGATCAGCGGGCCGAAGGTGTTGGCGAGGCTGTTCACGCCAGTCAGTGCCCCTTGCACCTGACCCTGCTCATCGCCGCGCACGGTCTTCGTGATCAGCGACTGGCACGCCGGCATGGCGATGCCGCCAAAGGACGCCACCGCGATCACGACGTAGATCATCCAACCTTCTGTCGCGAGGCCATAACCAACGTAGGCGAGCGAGCCGATCACGAAGCCGGCGAGCACCGAGTTGCGTTCGCCAAATTTCGGGATCAGCCGCCGCGCGAGGCCACCCTGCACGATCGCCGCCCCGATGCCGACCGCGAGCAGCGAATGGCCAACGGCGCGCGAATCCCAGCCGTAGCGATAGCCCGTGTAGAGCACCCACGTCGCGTGCAGGCCGAACTGCGCGAGGTTGAGGAAGAACAGCGCCGCGGCCATGCGCATCACGAACGGGTTCTTCTGCAGGATCGTGAGCGCGGAGAGCGGGTTCCAATGGAAGCCGATCGAGGTGCGGCGCCGTTCGGGCGGCAGCGACTCGGGCAGGATCAGGTACCCGTAGAACCAGTTGAGGAGGCAGATCGTGCCCGCCGCGTAGAACGGGTAGTGGATATCGAGCTGGCCCAGCTCACCGCCGAGCCACGGCCCGAGCACGAAGCCGAGGCCAAACGCGGCGCCAATTACGCCAAAACCGGCAGCGCGCCGTTCGGGCGGCGTCACGTCGGCGATGTAGGCACTCGCCGCCGTGATGCTCGCACCCGAGATACCGTTGATGATGCGCGTCACAAACAACCACGGCACCGAAGGCACGATCGACATCACGAAGTAGTCGAGCCCCGAACCAAACATCGACACGAGCAGCACGGGGCGGCGGCCGAAGCGGTCCGACAGGGCGCCAATCAACGGCGAGAACAAGAACAACATCGCCGCATACGTCGCCGCGAGATAGCCGACGATGGGCGCCGCCTCCGCTTCGCCGCCGCCCTGCAGATGCTCGACGAGCTTTGGCCCCACGGGGATGAGCAAGCCGAAGCCGAGCACATCGAGCAGGATCGTGAGGAAGATGAAACTCAGTCCAGGAGTGCGGCGATTCACAGGGCGCAGACGGTAGCAGAAGCGCGCGCCGTTCTCGCCTAGGCTTGGGGCGAGCCCAAGGAACGAGACCCGATGGCGCTTTCGCGGGCATGGCGGGGGGAGAAGCGTTATGGTCAGCCAGCCCGCACGATGATCCGGCGCATTGTCCTAGCCTTGTTGTTCGCGTTCGCCGCGGCGTTCCCGCCGCTGCTGGCGCAGGATCCGCAGCAACCGGCCCCCGCGTTGGCCAGTGAGACCTCGGCGGCGTCCCTGCAGGCCCGCCTTGAGGCGCTGAACGCGGATACGACGATCCCCGCTGAGCAGAAGGCGCCAATCGCCGAAGCGCTCGGCCGGGCCATCGAATCCGCGAAGGCCGCCGAGACCCTCACGCAGACGATTCTGCGGTATACGACCGCACGCAGCACCGTTGCGGCCCGTCTGGCCTCGCGCGCGACCGAACTGCAGGCGCTCGAGGCGAAGAAGCCTGGGCCACAATCGGACGATCTGAAGCTCTCGGAACTCGAACAGGGCCTGCTCGCGGCGCAGCAGGCGCAAGCCGACGCGCAGAAGCAGGCTTCGGATCTCGACAAGGAAGCAGCGCGCCGCACGGAACGCCGCACCTCGATTCCCGCGCTGACGAGCGACTTCAAGAAGCGCCTGGACGAACTGCCGGCGCTGCCCGCGGATGCCCCCGATGCCGATCCGCGGCTGGTGACTGCGCACCGGCTCGCCCTGCAGACCGAGCGGCAACGTCTACAGGCGGAGCTCGATGCGCTGGCGGGAGAACTGCAGGCGTACGACGCGGAAGCCGAATTGGCGCGCGCCGACCGGGACCTCGCGGCGCGGCGGGCGACCGCCGCCAAAGCGGACGTCGACGCCTGGCTCCAGAAACTGCAGCCACTGCGCGCGGCGGAGGCCCGGCGGGCCGAGGCCGAAGCCCAGCTCGCCGCGGCGATGGCCGATGAACGCGTCAAGAAACTTGCCAGCGGCAACGCGGAGCTCGCGGCCGCCGCCGCGGCACTGGTCGCGCAGCGTGCCCAGGTGGAAGACGAAAAAACGCAGCGCGACGCCGAGCGCCTGCGCCTGCAACAGGACTTCGACGAAGTCAAGAAACGTGCCGAATTGGTGGGTTCCACCAACGCCGTGGGCACCTTGTTGCGGCAGCGCCGCGGCCAGCTCACCGATACCAACCGACTGTACCAGCAGCGTTCGCGCAGTCGGCACGATCGCATTGCCGACGCGCAGTTGCAGAGCCTCGAGTTTGACGAACAGCGCAGCCGGCTCGTCGAAGATCCGGAAGCCTGGCTGCAGCAACAACTCGACGGGCCGGAAGCGTTCGCCAAGCTGCCCACCGCGGTGATCGAGCAGGCGCGCAAGCTGCGCGACGCCCGCCGCGACCTGCTCACGCAACTCAGCGAAGGCTATTCGGCCCTGCTGAACATCTCGATCGACGTCGACAGCACCGAGCGCCAGCTCGGCGACCTCATCAAGCGGTATCGCAGCTACGTGACCGAGCGCGTGCTCGGCATTCGCAGTTCGAAGCCGATCTGGCAACTCGATTGGCGCGCCACCGGTCAGGCCTTGGCCTGGCTGGGCGATGCCAAGAGCTGGGGGGAGACGGGCCGGCTCTGGCTCGTCGGCATGCTGGACGAGGGATGGCCCTTTGCGCTGCTGATCCCATTGCTGCTGCTGATCGGCCTCAGTCGCCCACTGCAGAAGCGCCTCGTCACCAACGGCCTGCTGGCGGCGCGCGGCACCAACGTCTCGTACACCCCCACGGCGCGGGCGGCGATCGACTCGGTCCTGCTTGCGATCCCGCTGCCACTGCTGCTGTGGTTCTTGAGCTGGCGCATTTCGGTGAGCGCCGACAGCACGGACTTTGGCAAAGCCATCGCCGCCGGCACCGCGCAGGCCGCCGCATCGTTGCTGCTCGTCACTTCGCTGCGCGCGCTGCTGCAGCCAAGGGGCCTCGCCGAAGCGCATTTCCGCTGGCAGACGACCACCGTCTCGACCTTGCGCAAAGTGATGCCAGCGCTACTGCTGGCGCTGCTGCCATTTCCGTTTGCGTTGGGCGCACTCGAGCTGCCAGGTGAAGACAGCTGGCTTGGCAGCCTCGGTGGCCTGCTCCTGATCGGCCAGCTCGGCCTGCTCGCCTACGCGTTCTGGCGCATGCTGCATCCGACCAGCGGCATCATCGGTGCCAGCGTCTCGAACACGACAACGGCGCTGTACCGGTTCCGCAAGCTGTGGTTCCTGTTCGCCTTCGGCACGCCGGTCGCACTGCTGCTCATGGTCGCGCTCGGCTACGAGTACACCGCGCTGCAGCTCGCGCGCCGCCTGCAGTTGACCGTCGGGGTGTTGCTGATCGGCGTGTTCATCCACGACATGATCGTGCGCGGTCTCGTGCTCGAACGGCGGCGACTGCAGATGCGCCGCGCGCAGGAACGGCTGCAGGCCGCCAAGACTGGCGACACGAGCAACGCCACGCCCGACGTGCCCGTCGCGCCCGAAGTGGATCCACAGTCCCTCGCGCGGCAGACGCAGACGCTGCTGCGCGGTGCGGTGACGATCGCCGTCGTCATCGTTTCGTTCCAGGTCTGGGTCGATGTGCTGCCAGCCCTCGGCATCCTGCGTCGCGTCGAACTGTGGAACGGCGGCACCGACACCGCGCCGTCCTTCGTCACGCTCGCCGACGTGATGCTGAGCCTGTTCGTGCTGATCGCGTCGAGCGTCGCAGCCCGCAATCTGCCCGCCCTGCTCGAACTGCTCGTGCTGCAGCGCCTCAGCATGCAAGCCGGCGAACGCCACGCGATCACCACGCTGGCGCGCTACGGCATCGTCATCGTCGGCATCGTGCTCGCCTTCAGCACGATCGGCATCGGCTGGGCGAAGGTGCAATGGCTCGTCGCCGCAGTGTCCGTCGGTCTCGGTTTTGGCCTCCAGGAAGTGTTCGCCAACTTCGTGAGCGGGCTCATCCTGCTGTTTGAACAACCGATCCGCGTCGGCGACCTGGTCACGGTCGGCAACGTACACGGCCGCGTCAATCGCATCCGCATCCGCGCCACCACGATCCAGGATTTTGATCGCAAGGAACTCGTGGTGCCCAACCGCGAGTTCGTGACGAGCCAGTTCGTGAACTGGACGCTCAGCGACTCGGTCGTACGCTGGACGATTCCGGTCGGAGTTGCGTATGGCACCGACACCGAGCTCGCGTTGTCGCTGCTCGAGAAGGTCGCGCACGAATCGAAGTACGTCGTCGCCGAACCACCGCCCGAAGCCGTGTTCGTCGGCTTTGCCGATAGCTCGCTCGACATCCAACTGCGCCTGTACGTCGACATGAACGCGCTCGACTACCGTTGGATGACCGAACTGCACCAGGCCATCGATAGGAAGTTCCGCGAGGCCGGCATCGAGATCGCATTCCCGCAGCGCGATGTCAACGTGCACCTGCCCGAAGCCTTCCTGGAACTGCTGCGAGCCCGCGAAGGCCTGCCGCCAAAGGCCCATGGGAAGAGCTGAGCGGACTGGATCCCCTTTCCTGCTGCCGAGAAGCCCCTCGCCCGCTAACCTGACCCGTCATGAGTGATGTCAACGTCGCCAAGCGCGCCGCCGCGTACGCAGCCGCCGACCTCGTCCAAGATGGCATGAAGATCGGCCTCGGCAGCGGCTCGACGTTCCTGTTCGTGATCGAGCGGCTCGCCGAACGCATCAAGACCCAGGGCCTCAAGGTCTCAGGCGTGCCATCGAGCCAGGGCACCGCGGATGCGGCCACCAAAGCTGGCGTGCCGTTGCTCACCCTGGACGCGGTCGAACGCCTCGATCTCGCGATCGACGGCGCCGACGAAGTCGATCCCCAGAAGAACCTCATCAAGGGCGGCGGCGGCGCTCACACGCGCGAACGCATCGTCGCGGCGGCGGCCAAGGAGATGGTCGTCATCATCGACGACAAGAAGCTCGTGCCGGTGCTCGGCAAGGCCTTCCTGCTGCCCGTCGAGGTGCTGCAGTTTGGCTGGAAGCAGGCCGAACGACTCATCACGGCAACGGGCGGCAAGCCGCAGCGGCGGGAACGCGACGGGGTGCCGTTCGTGACCGACAACGGCAACTTCGTGCTCGACTGCAAGTACGACGGCATCGAGGACCCGGCCTGGCTCGGCGAGCAGCTCAACGCCCTCACGGGGGTTGTCGACCACGGCCTGTTCGTCGGCATGGCCGGTCGAATCGTCGTCGCGGATGCGACGGGCAAGGTCCGCATCATCCCGTAACCGGCGCGGCCCCCAACTCGCGGGGCCCGCAGTGCGCACGCTTCAGCGCACGAAGCCGTTGAACAGCACGGTCTGCTTCGGCGCGCCCGGGTGGTTGAGTTCCAGCACGATCCCACCGCGGAGCAGCCCGATCGGCGCATCGGGAGCCACTTCGAGCTCCAGCACGAGGTCCACACCGGACTTCGTCGTGCGCGCGGTCACGAACTTCTCGGGCACATTGACCCCCTCCAGATGCACGCTCGTGGCCTGCAGATCGCGGCCGTCTGCGGCATGGATCGTGAGGCTGGCCTTGGCGCCAGCGGTCTTCGACACCTTGCCCAGCGCGAAGAAGCCGGGCGTCAATTCGACCACGGGTTTCACGACCCCTTGCAGGCGGATATGGACCGTGGGCTCAGCGGGCACGTTGGTCTGGAACTCGAGCAGCACATTGACGGCGCTCATGGTGTCCTGGCGATACGACCCCTTGATGAGCCAATGGGAGTCCGCGCCGGCTTCGACGCGTTCGTAGGTCGCCGTCGCCCCCTTCGGGAACGGCGAAGCGCCGCGGATCTTCCAGTCCTTCGGCACCGACGCGCTGGCCACCACCTTGACCGAGAACTCGCGCGTCTCGCCAAGCGGGAGCACCCCCAGATCGATCGAGGACGGCGTCGCATGGATCGCCGGCAGCACATTGACGTGCAGCTGCAAGCGGAACATCTGCGCCTCGCTGTCCGTGGAGTGGATGTCGAAGCTCACGAGCTTCTCACCCTTGGCGCCGTGGGAATCGATGTGCAACTCGACGGTTCCTTCCGCCCCAGCCGGGATCTCGATCGACTTCACCAGGACCGTCGCCGGCGCATCTGCGGGCCCGGAGATCTCGACGAGCTGCTTCGTCTTGCCCTGCAACTCATAGTGCCTTCCACCGACCAGAACGACGGCGCGCGTGCAGGTGCAACTGCCGCTCATGTTCTTCCACTCGATGGCCTTGCCGGTCGGATTGGAAAACGCATAGACCCCTTTTGCCTCGCCAGCCCCCGCTTCGAACTCCAGACGCTGCTCCAGCACGGGAAACCACTTCGCCACCGCGGCCGGATTGCTCGGCACACCACCCGCAGGCGTCGGAATGGGTGGAGTGGTCTGCTGCCCGACGACGCTACCCACCCACAGAAACGCAGCGAACAGCACAGCAGGCGAACGAAGAAGGCTCACGACCATGCCGGCAGTGTAGCCGACGACCCGGCCTCGCTGGCGCTCCGTCGCGAAGTTCACGGCCTGCAGGTTCCCCGCCAGACGCGGCCCAATCGCCGCGCGCCCTTCCGCCCGTGCCATCGAGCCTGCACAGCAGAGCATTCAGTAACTCTTCGCGCGCGACTCCACCTGGAACTCCGGAATCTCCCCGAGCTGGTCTTCCTCGAGTAGATATTGCTCACACACGAGGCTGAGCCGCTGTCCAGGCGTATCGACGCGTTCGACGCCATGGTCGAGATCACCCTCAAACTCGACGAGCAGCCCCGGCTCCGGCGTCACGCGACCAAGGAACTTCTTGCCGCGCCGCAACACGAGGTCACCGCCCTTCATGCCGACGGGCACCTCTACGTACAACACCGAAACCGCCAACGGTGGGTCGATCTCAAGCACATACGCATGCAGGCTGCGATCGATGTGCGAGGACACGTTCGAACCCTGCGTGAGCTGCAGTGGGTTCAGGTAGAACGCGTTGCAGTCGTCGCGCAACGCGGTGTCCAGATACCCGCAGGTCCATGGAAACTGCTCGCGCACACGATCGATCGCCGTGCGCCGGAATACGATCGAGAAACCGCGCGTGCCGACGAAGTCCCGGTTGAGGTTGTTCACCGTGAAGAACTTGCTCTTGCGGATCTGTTCGCGCAATACGAGCAGGTATTCGGCAGGGAACGCGTCCCGCCGCAGCGTGAATCCGGACATGACGCGGAGCAGAATGAGGGTCGATGGAAACCGCAGCGTAGCGTGCGCTCAGCGGCGCACGAACGTCGCCATCTTGGCCAACTCGCCCGTCGCATACCATGCGTCCAAAGTGCACTCGCCAAGGTCCGTAGTCACCGGCGCGAGCAGCTGCCTTGCCGCCGGCACATCCGCCGCATCGAGCACCGCCCAAGCCGACTGCTGGTCGAGCGAGCCGAGGATCAGCACCCCGGGCAGCCCCCGCAAGGCCACCTGCGCCGCCTCTCCCGCCGAAGCCTTCAGCAAGACGTAACCACGAATGCCGTCCCCGGGCGCCTGCGGCCGCCCTTCGCGCTTGGCCGCATCCGCCTGCGCCAACACCGAGGCAAGGCACTCGCGCAGGGGCGCCCCGGTCGCGAGATCGTGGTATTCGAGCGAGAACACCCCCGCTTGAAAGCCTGGATCGGTCTCCGCGAGCCGGATCGCCTCCTGCCGATTGCCCGTGTTGAGCACGAACAATCCGCGCAGCGTCGCATCCGTCTTTTCCTTGCCATACGGCCCCGCGACGAGCAGATGCCCTTCGTGAGCGAGGCGCTCCATGTTGCCGAAGTGCCCGGCGAAGACCTGGTCGCTCTCCGCCTTGGTCAATGGCTCCAGGCGCGGTCCGGTCTTGATCAAGACCAGCGTGCAGTCCAGCGGTGCAGGCTGCTCGCCGATCGCGGCCCCACTTTGGCACCCGGGCATTGGCAGCAACGAGAACAACAACAGCAGGCTCGATACGGAGCAGAGCTTGTTTGGCATGGAAGTCTCCGGGACTTGGGCGCAAGGCGAATGCCAGGACCGCGCACACGCTACGTCGCCCATCCGGGCCTGGCGATGCCTAGGCGCCTTTTCCCCAATCGCAAACGACGGAATCGTGCGATCGCAGTAGCCCAGGACGCGCCCTCCACGGAACAATGCCGGACCCGATCCCCGCATGTTCCTGACCCGACACTTCGTCTACCTGCACGTGCCACGCACCGGCGGCAACTTCGTGCTGCGCCTGCTCGAGGACCACGCCCCCGCCGACTGGCAGATGCAACGCTGCGCCGACCACGCCACGGTCGCGGACATTCCGGCGAGCCACGCGGCACTGCCGAAGTTCGCGTTCGTGCGCAATCCTTACGACTGGTACGTGTCGTGGTTCCACTTCCAGCAGCGCACGCGGGACCCGTTCTTCCTCGAGGTCTCCGAGCAGGGCACGCTGCCATTCGCGGCCACCATGCGTCGCACGCTGCAGAGTCGCGAAGCCCTGGCGCTGGGCGAAGGGCCCTACACGCAGACGATCCGTTCGATGCTGGGGCACGACGTGGCCGGCGTCCGCATCGGCAAGCAGGAACGCCTGCGCGAAGACCTGCTGCGCATCCTCGCGGCGATCGTGCCGGTGCCGCCAGAACTCGAAGCGGCGATCCGCGCGTTACCCGCGCAGAACACGAGCGCGCACGACCACTGGAGCCACTACTACGATCCCGAACTGCGCGCGATCATCGCCGCGAAGGATCGCGAGGCATTCCAGTTCTTCGGCTACGGCTGGGAAGAACCACCGCGCGGCGCGTGAGGCCTGCTCTCAGGCTTTCGGGAAGATCGGCTTCGGCGAGATCACCCGTTTCGGGATCGGCAGAGGCAGAACCGAACCCGGAGTGGCTGGGTTCTGGGCATCGGGCTTGGGTGCGGCGGGCTTTGGCGCAGGCTCCTCAAAGTCCACGAAGAAGTCGGCGGCCGTCATCGTGGCCTCCTGCACCGGGGCGGGAGCATCGGGGTCGCGTTTCTGGGCGTTGCGCTCCAAACGGCGCGACAGCTTGTCTTGACGCTTGACCTGCTTGTCACGTTCGCGGCGGCGCTTTTCTTGGGTCTGGGGAGATCGTCTGGCCATCAGTCACCTTGCAGCATCGGTTCGGAAACACGCAGACGGAGGTAGGCAACACCACGGCGGCACCGGGCCGCTTGGGCACCGGACCACGAAGCAGGACCTACCGACTGCGAACGGGCACTACATGCCACGACGGAATGCCGCGGCCAGCGCTCTACCGGGTTCGCCCGAAATCTGCGCGCACGCGCGCCTGGAAAAGGAAGCCGTCGGCGATTCTGGCAACAACCAGGCCACGACTTGGAAGCGAGCAACATAGCCCGACGCCCGGATTTCTCAAGCTGCGCGCAAAACCGCGGTGGCTAGATCGCCGCAGATAGCGCCTGGGAAACAACTTCTGGCTCCTGGCGGCCGCGCAACCCGAACCGGATCAAACCCTTGGCATCGACCACATATGTGATCGGCGTCACGTTGGACCAGTTGACGTGGTGGAAAGCCTCGATGAAGGCCGCGTCCGCCATGACCACGGGGCGGGCAAAACCTTTCTTCGCAATCGTCGCCGCCGTGACCTCGGGAGCGACCTTCTGCACGACGTCCGTCATCACGTGCAGCAGCACGACGTCGTCGGGCAGCCTCGTTTCGAGCGCGCGCCAACCCGGGGCTTCGGCGTCGCAGCTGCCGCAGTAGGAGCGGAAGAAGTGCAGCAGCACGCGCTTGCCACGCAGACGCTCGTTGGACCAGGCCTCGCCCGTCGTATCGACGAGCTCGAAGGCCGGTAGGACCTTGCCAACCGACTGCTGGATCAGACCGTCGACGTGCGCGCGAACGCCCTGCGTGATCGCAAAGTAGGCGGCGACGAGCAGCAAGGGCACGACAAGGCCTAGCCAGGTCCGCCGACTCAGGCGCCCACGGCTCGGGCGAGAATGGGAATGTGCTTCCGGCATGCGTGGGCAAGTGTATGTTCGGCCCCTTCCGCAACGCTGCATGCAGAGCCAGGAATCGTGAGCATTCGCATCGGTGGAGTTCCCTACGGGGTTGGCGCGCCGCTGCTTGCGGGCCTGGATCAAGCGCCCGGCATCGAGTTCGTGAAGTCGCCGCCGACGGAGCTCATCGACGAGCTGCGCGCGGGCCGGCTCGATGCGGCGCTGGTGTCGTCGATCGAAGCGATCCGCGCGCCGGGTTACGCGGTCGCGAGCGGGCTCGGCATCGCCTGCAAACGCGAGATCCGCTCGGTGCGCGCGTTCCGCCGCCCCGGGGTGCTGATCCGTTCGGTCGGGCTCGACCAGAGTTCGGCCACTTCGGTGGCGATGTTGCGCATCCTGCTGGCCCAGGTCTATCGCGCCGACGTCGCCCACGACGTGACCTTCGCGACGATTGCCCCCACCCGCCAGCCGGACGAACAACCGCACGACCTCGTGCTCATGATCGGCGACCATGGCCTGCAGGCGAATGCCGGCGATCGCGAGATCTGGGACCTCGGTCGCGAATGGCGGCGCTGGACCGACCTGCCGTTCGTATTTGCGGTGTGGGTGCTGCGGCCCGGCGCCCCACTGCCGGCACTGTTGCCGGCCCTGCGCGCGGCCCGCGAACGTGGCCGTCTGCTCGGCGCCGTCGACGGCACCTATGGTGCGGCCCACTACGACCTCGACGACGAAGACCTGCGCGGCCTGCGCCGGTTCTGGAGCGAATGCCGGGGTCTTTCGCTCGCTGACCAACCCGACCCGCACTTCGTCGCCTGACGCACCCTTGTAGGCGCGTAGGCACCTCGGGATAGTCCTCGCCCATGGCTGCAACCCCCGTTCCCCGCACTTCGCTCGACAAGGGCAGCATCTCCGTCCTGCTGCTCGAAGGGGTCCACCCGAGCGCCGCCGAGTTGTTTCGCGCCGATGGATACACACAGGTCGTGCAGCAGGAGAAAGCGCTGTCGCCCGAAGCGCTCGCCACGGCCCTCGCCGGCGTGCACATCCTCGGCATCCGTTCGCGCACGCAGCTCACGGCCGAGGTGCTCGAACTGGCGCCAAAGCTCATGGCGATCGGCTGCTTCTGCATCGGCACCAACCAGGTCGATCTGGCGACGGCGCAGCGGCGCGGCATTCCGGTCTGGAACGCACCGTTCTCCAATACGCGCAGTGTGGCCGAACTCGTGCTCGCCGAAGTGATCCTGCTGCTGCGCGACATTCCCGCCAAGAACGCGGCGGCGCACCGCGGCGGCTGGATCAAGTCCGCCGCCGGTTCGCGCGAGGCCCGCGGCAAAGTGCTCGGCATCATCGGCTATGGCCACATCGGCACGCAGATCGGGCTGCTCGCCGAATCGCTCGGCATGCAGGTGGTGTTCTACGACATCGTGACCAAACTCTCACTCGGCAACGCCACGTGCGTGCGCAACCTCGATGCGCTGCTCGAACAAGCCGACGTGGTGACGCTGCATGTGCCCGAGACGCCGCAGACCCATGGCATGTTTGGCCGCGAGCAGATCGCGCGCATGAAGCGCGGTGCTTCGCTCATCAATGCTTCGCGCGGCACCGTCGTCGACCTCGAAGCGGTCGCTGCCGCCCTCGATGCGGGCCACCTCGCCGGCGCCGCGATCGACGTGTTTCCGCAGGAACCCGAGTCCAACAAAGAACCGTTCACTTCGCCGCTGCTGCGTTTTGACAACGTGATCCTGACGCCGCACATCGGCGGCAGCACGATCGAAGCGCAACAGAATATCGGCGGTGAAGTGGCCGAGAAACTGCTGCGCTACAGCAACAACGGCTCGACGCTGACGTCGGTGAACTTCCCCGAAGTGTCCCTGCCCGAACACGCCGGGCGGCATCGCCTGCTGCACATCCATCGCAACCAGCCCGGCATGTTGTCGCAGGTCAACGAAGTGTTCTCGCGCCATCGCGTGAACGTGACGGCGCAGCACCTGCAGACGGCTGGCGAGATCGGCTACGTCGTGATCGATATCGACCCCGACGATCGCAACGACACGCGCGCGCTGCAGCGCGAACTCGACGCCATCCAGGGCACGATCCGCACGCGCGTGTTGTACTGACGCGCAACCGGCGGCTACCAATCGTCGCTGCGAAACGGCGACGCGGGCAGGCCCTCGCGGTTGTAGAGCAATGGGCCACTCGGGCAGGCGGTATAGGCATAACGCGCGGCCTTCGGCTCAGGGACGGCCGCCGACCGCAGCACCACGCAATCGCCTTCGATCGTGGCCTCGGCCCAGTGCCACTGCCGATCCGCACCAGCAATCGCGAAAGCGCGCAGCGCACTCGCCGGCGCTACCGCTATGGCACCCGCGGCATCCCTCTCCCCCACCATGAGCCCGGTGCCTTTGTGCGCAAAGTGCACGCGCAGCGCGGATCCTTCGCTCGCCACCCTTTGCATCAGCGGGCCACTCGGCTCGATCTGCTGGCCATACTCGTTGCGCAGAGCCCACCGCGCGAGGCGTTCGCCAACGGTTCGTTTGTCGCGCGGGTGGATATCCTGCGCATCACCGCAGTCGATCGTCACCACCATGCCAACGCGCGGCAGCGTCGCGCACGACCACTGCGCCATGCGACATGGTGCAAACCCGAGTTCACCACCCGCCGGGTCACCGTCGGGCCGACCAGGGTTGGGGCGGCCGTAGTTGGGCAACTGCACATAGTAGAACGGCAACTCCTGCCCAAAGGCCCGGCGCCACGTCGCCACCATCGCGCGGAACTTGCTCGCGTACGAGGCCTGTTCCGAACCGTTGTTCTCGCCCTGGTACCAGAGCACGCCGCGCACGGCGAAGGGCAACAGCGGATGCACCATGCCATTCCACAACGAGGACGTGCGCACCCAGTGTTCGCGGTCTTCGTTGGGGTGCCCCCGCAACCGCGGCGCCGCAGGAATCGGCAATCCCACCGCGGCGGCGGCTTTCGCGTCGCGCAACCAGGCTTCCACCTTCGGCAGGGACCGCACGAGTTCGTTCTGCCACTCGGCAACTGCGGTCTGCAGCTGCGCGGCGATCAGCGCGAGCTCGGGAACCTCCGAAAACGCCTCCGGCGGCATCCAACACTCGATTTCCGTGCCTCCCACGGTGCACTCAAGCAGGCCGATGGGAACGCCGGCGATCGGCTGCACGCGGTGCGCGAACCAATACCCAGCCGCGCTGCAGGGTCCCGCCGTGTCCGGAGCAAGAACGCGCCAGGACGCCGGTTCTCGCAGGTCGGTCTGGGCGACCCCGGCGAAGTGCTCGAAGTACGGTCGGTACCGAATCGCCGGGTTGTTCGCCGCAGCGACGGCGGCCGGGTCACCACACGAATCAAGCCCCATGGCCATGTTCGATTGGCCACAACCAAGCCAGACGTCGCCGACGAGCACGTCGTGCACGACCACGACCGCCCCCGCTTCGACCACGAGATCCTGGCCCACGTCCTTCGCGGCCATGGCGGGCAAGGTCGCCATCCATGCCCCCTGGTCGTCGCCGCGCGCCTGAACCTCGTGGGTCCCAAAGCGCACTACCACCTGCCGCCCCGCGGCGACTCGACCCCAGACGCGCACCGGCTGCTCACGCTGCAGCACCATGTGGTCGCCAAAGACCCCCGCCAGACACAGAGCCTCCGCTTCGGGCGCTTGCCCGGGAGCGAACGATGCAAACGTGACCAGAACGCCAACGGGGCATCGCATGCGCGCATCAGAACCCACTCGGACTCCCGGCGCCAGGACCATGGCGGGACTCGGTGCCGACGGCGAGCGCCGCTATGCTCCGCGCACCTCGTCCGGATCTGCCCATGACCACGCTCGCAGCCAATCTCCCCGGAGCAGCGCGCCCCGTCCGCTCCCCGTGGTTTCGTTCCGCCACGTTCGACCTGCTGCTGATTCTCGGGGTGCCATTCCTCACGTGGCCACTCTTGATGCTCGGCCAGGACGCTTGGGGAGCCCCGAAGCTCAACCAGCTCATCGTGCTCAGCGCGACCGGACACTACTTCGCCACGTTCGTGCGCGCCTATGGCGATCGGGAGCTGTTTGCGCGCTTCAAGACACGATTGCTGCTCGCGCCACCACTGCTGCTGATCCTGTGCGTCGGCATGTTTGCGAGTGGGCATGGTCCGGCCCTCATGCTGGTCACCGCGATGTGGGCGTTCTGGCATTGGCTGGCCCAGGCATTTGGTTTTGCGCGCATCTATGACATCAAGGTCGGCTCCTTTGCGCCGCACACCGCGATGCTCGACAAGGCACTGGTGATCGTCGGCTTCCTCGGCGCCATCACGCTCAATTCGGGCTCCATCGCGACGTTTGGCAAACTGTTCCTCGATGCGGGCCTGCCGCTGCCGGGCGCGGAAGCGTTCTTGGTGCTCCAGCAAGTCGTGGTGGTAGCCATGATCGTGGTCGGCACCGCCTATGTCGCGAATCTCACGTGGACCATCGTACGGGGCCAACCCTGGAGCTGGCAGAAGCAGTTCATGCACGTGACGACGATCGGCTACTACTGGTTTGCGTTCGCGTGGCTACCGAACGTGCTCATCGCCTACGTGCTGTACGAGCTGTTCCACGACATCCAGTACTACGCCATCACGTGGCTCACGTGCGAACAGCGCGTGCGCCGGCCCGGTGTCACACCGTGGTTCCAGGCGATGTTCCGGCCCGGCTGGCTCGCGGCGTTCTTCTATCTGGCCGCCATGCTCTGCTTCGGCGCCATCGATTTTGGTGGGCGCACGATCTCACCCGCACACCCCATGCACCAGGTGTGGCTCGGGCTGTTCCTCACGGCGGCGCTGCTGCATTACTACTACGACGGGTTTGTCTGGAAGGCCCGCGAGAGCGCGCTGGGTTCGGACCTTGGCATCCAAGGCGGGCTGCGCGCGAACGTGGTGCCCAGCTTGCGGCACGCGGGTCGTTGGGCGCTGTTTGCAGTACCGCTCGCGCTCGTGCTCGGATTGGGTGGCCGCCAGTGGGACGCTCGCGAACGCGCTACGGCGCTCACGACGATCGCCCCCGGCGACTTCCTGAGCCAGGCGGAGCTCGCCTACGAGTGCATGCGAACGCGCGAACTGCCCGCCGCGATCGAGCACTACAAGGCCGCGATTGCGGCCAACCCGGACTACGCACAGGCGCGCGCCAACTACGGCAATGCGCTCGACTTCTTCGGGGACCTCGACGGCGCGCGCGAGCAGTTCCAGCAGGCGCTGCGCTGCCGCGATACCAACGGCGCCCACGCGCAGGCCCACATCAACCTCGGCGTGCTGCAACTGTTGCGCGGCGAGCGGGCCGCGGCCAACGAGCACTTCCAAGCCGGCGCAAAGCTCGGCGGCGAACACCCGATCGGCCGCATGCTCGCGATGGCCGGGGCAGTGCCCGCGGACGCGTTGGCGCGGCGTCTGCAGCTCTACCAGGCAGTGCTGCAGCTCGATCCGAATCAACCGGACGCGCGTCTAGGTGCCGCTACGGTGCTGCAGGCCCAGCAGCAGTTTGAGTTGGCCGCGACCCACTTCACAGCCCTGCTGCAGCGCGCGCCGGACTACGTTCCCGGCCTGCTCGGGTTGGCCACCTGCCAACTCGAACTCGGCCGTCTGGATGAAGCGCGGACCGTCGTACAACGAGCTCTCGCCAAAGAACCCAGCAACGCACAGGCACTTGCCTTGCGCGGCCGACTTGGCGGTTGAGGCGGGTCGACAGATCCAGGCCGAGGCCCGATCGCCGACGCCGCGGCCCATCTCAACGGCCGGCCTTCGCTTCTTCGGCGTCCTTCGCGAGTTGGGCGTTGCCCTTCTCGACCACGGCGGCATCGATCTTGACCCCGGCCTTGGCCAGCACCGCTTCCGTGCGCACGTCGCCATCTTCGTAGCCAACGAGCGAAGCGACCACCTTGCCGTCCTTGCCGATCACGAACTTGGTCGGGATGCCGGAGACGTGGTAGAGCATCGCCGATGCACGCTCCGTGAAGGTGGCCGAGCCACGTTCGTTCGGATCGCACGTAAACACGAGATCGCTGTATTTCTCGCGGTTGTCGGTCATCCACTTCTCGAAAGCGTCGCGCTTGTCGCTCGTGCAGACGGCGAGCACCACGACGTCCTGGTTCTTGAGTTCGCGCGCCATCGCCTGCGTGTGCGGCAGGGATTGCAGGCACGGGCCACACCAGGTCGCCCAGAAGTCGAGCACGACGATCTTGCCCGCGTAGTCCGCGAGGTGGATCTCCTTGCCCGCGGCGTCGACGCTGAGGAAGTCCGGCGCCACTTCGCCGGCGGCGAGCAACGGCACCTTCGGCGCGGCGGGCACCTTGGCAGCCGGCGTCGAACCAGGCGCTGGCGTGAGTGCCGCAGCGCGAATCGCCCCAGCAGGCACCTGGGCCGCCAGCGCGGCGGCTTCGGCGGCCTTCACGGCCTCCTGGTCGGCGATCGTCAATTTCACGCCAGCGGCGCCGAGCATCGCTGCCGTCACAAGGCCAGCGCGGCCACCCATGCCAATCGTGCCACTCACGAGCTTGCCCTCGGCGTCGAGCACCACGGTCGCCGGATACATGCCGACCCCAAACACCGTGTTGGTCACGTTCTCAGCCCAGGCCTTGCCCGCGGGATCCCACGCAATCGCAAAACCCGGCGCAGCGTTCTCCGTGTTCCACTTCAAGAACGCGTCGCGCTCCGTGGCCGCGAACACCACCAGCGTCGTCACCCCTTGCTCGCGATAGGCCGCAGCAATCGTCGTGAACCACGGCTGCGGACCGTTGGACGTCGTGAAGTGGAGCAGCACGGTTTTGCCGCGCAGCGAAGACAGCAGCACAGGCTTGCCATCAACCCCTTCGAACTTGCACTCGGCAACCACCTGCCCGCGCGCCACGCTGCCAAACTTGTCGGCGACGAGGCCCTTGCTCGCTGGCGCCCCACCCATGCCGACCATCGGCATCGCCATCGTCTTGCCGACCATCGGCACGGACTTTGGCGCCGCCGGATCCGGCTTTGGCTCGGGCGGCAGGCTCGCGAGATCAACCTTCGCACCGGCGCGCGCCAGCGCATATTCGAGTCGATAGTCCTCGCCCGCTCCACCACCACCGAACGTCTCCGTGAGCTTGCCGTCGCGCCCGATCACGAACATGGTCGGAAAGCCCGTGACTTTGTAGTCGACGTTGAAGGGCGACTGCTTCCAGCCTTCCTTCGCCGCCGGGTCGAAGTACATCGTGAACTCGTACTTGCCCGCGTTGCGCTGCAACCAACCGTCATACGCTTCGCGCGAGTCATCCGCCGTGATGCCCAGGAGCACGACGCCCTGATCGCGATACTTACGATAGATGCGATCGTTGTTTGGCATCGCCGCCTGGCACGGCCCGCACCACGTCGCCGACACGTCGACGATGACGATCTTGCCGAGGAAGTCCGCGAGCTTGACCGTGGCCCCCTTCGGGTCCTGCACGGCAAACGCAGGCGCCACGTCGCCGGCCTTCAGGCGCGCTGTCTTGGCGGGATCCTGCGGCGCGGCCACACCACCGGCCGGCACCGATTCGGGCGCCTTGGACTGGGCGACAAGGGCGGCGGCGCAAGCAAACGCGAGAACTGGGCCAATGGCGGCGAACGGGAGGTGCGTCATGGAAATCGAAGAACGGCTGGGCATGCCGGGTTGGCAATGCGGGGAGTAGCGATGCGATCGGAGTTGTAGCCGAAACAGCGGTCAAGAACGGAAGTTCTGGGTCCGACGGCATCCGCAGGGATTGCGTGATTGCCGGAGCTGGACGTCCTCGCGCTCACAGCCAACGCCATGACGAGGGACCAGCAGGCTTGCCGCGAAGCGGGCATGGACGACGATCTGTCGAAACCACTCCGCAAAAAGTCGAGCTGCAGCAGATGCTGCAGCTCTGGGCAAACGCCTCTGTACTAGCGGTCAGATCGCAGCGACCAAACTAGCAGCGACCAAACCAGCGGCGACCTGCGTCGCAACGACTGGACTACCAGCGGTCGCGCTTGCCACCACCACCGCCGCCGCCACCGCCACCACCACGACCTTCGCCACCGTAGCCGCCACGGCCACCACCGCCGCCGCCGCCACC
>Ga0075163_10004023_pt1 | contig 19742 bp, 13 predicted proteins | sample JI1023141ADNA_FD_71478 | JGI IMG/M metagenome (GOLD analysis project Ga0075163, IMG submission 71478) | Wastewater effluent complex algal communities from Wisconsin, to seasonally profile nutrient transformation and Carbon sequestration -... | ecosystem: Engineered > WWTP > Effluent > Algae...
ACGTTGTAGCATTACTTGCCGTTAAGTTCACACTTGTTCCGGCGCACATGCTTCCGCTTGTGGTTGCAATAGTTGGATTTGGAACTACAGTTATTGTATACACTGCTTGATTTGTACATGTTCCCGCGGTTCCTAAAACGGTCATCGTTGCAACAATTGGAACAGAGGTTACCGGAGGATTTATAACTATTGGATTACTACTCAAGCTTGGTGAACCTGAGAAACCTGCTGGTAAGGTCCACACATAGGTTCCCGCACCATTGGCAGTTAATGTTGTTGTGTTTGGTGAACCATTAAAGTTTTGCGAACACAAGGTGTTTGTTCCAACAACTGCCACCGTTGGTAAACCAATTACCGAAACTTGAACAGTTGCCAAATTTGTACACGTTGCTTGCGATCCAATAATAGAATACGTTGTTGTTATAGTTGGGCTCGCTGTTGTGTTTGCTGTATTTGTAGTAGTTAATGCAGTGCTCGGACTCCATGTATAATTGGTGGCTCCAACTGCCGTTAAATTAACTGAGCTTCCTAAGCAAATTAACGCAGGATTAGGATTAATGGTTACTGTTGGATTTGGCACAACACTTGCTGTTCCGTTTTGCGTTTGACTATTACAACCTACACTTGAGCCAATTACGCTATACATTGTTGTTACGCTAGGATTCGCAATTACATTTGATCCAACCGTTGCGCTTAACGCGGTTGCAGGACTCCATGTATAACTTGAAGCATTACTTGCCGTTAATGTTACTTGTGTTCCGGCACACATGCTTGCCGATGTTACAGCGATAGTTGGATTTGGATACACCGTTAAATTAAATACTGCCTGACTTGTGCAAGATCCGGCAGATCCATTAACCGTAACCTGAACCACAGTTTGTGCTGCCGTTACTGGAGGTGTAACTATAAGGGGGGTAGTGTTTAAGTTAGGGTTACCGCTAAATCCTGCTGGTAATGTCCATGTAAATGTTGAAGCTCCTGATGCTGTTAAAGTTGTTGTTGCAGGCGATGCATTAAAATTTTGCGAACATAATGTATTATTCCCTGCAATAGTTACCGTTGGAAGACCAACCACTAAAACGTTAGCTACACCAGTATTGGTACAACCTTGCGCGCTAGTTACCAAAACCGTATAATTTCCACTTAAACTAGGTTGCGCACTTGCAAATGGAGGATTTTGCAATGCCGAGTTGAACGCGTTTGGCCCTATCCATGCAAAAGCTGTTCCAGTGATGGCCGTTAGCGTAAACGGTGATCCAACACAAATGGTTGGACTATTAACCACAATAACAGGTAAGGGATTTACAACTACATTAACAACGGAGGAATTTGTACAGCCTGCTGCATTAGTTACGGTAACCGTATAATTGCCTCCATTTACCAAGGAAGCAGTTGCTATAGAAGGATTTTGTAAATTACTATTGAAAGCGTTTGGTCCACTCCACGTGTAAGAACTAGTCGCAGGATTTACAAAAAGATTTATTTGTTTGTTTAAACAAACTGGTGAGTTGCTAGTTGCAGTTGGTTGCGGAGCAGGATTCACAACTACGTTTGTTGTTCCTGTACTTATACAACCACCGGCCGCTGTTACAGTAACAACATATGGTCCAGTCATCAATGTTGTGCTATTTGCAATAGTTGGATTTTGCAAATTACTATTGAAAGCACTAGGCCCCGTCCATGTATAAGAATTAGCTGCAGTAACCGTTAGTTGAATAGTTGAGCCAGCACAATATGGCCCTGTATTACTTACTGTAATTGTTGGCGTTGGATTTACAACCACAACAACAACAGCTTGTGCTGTACAACCTAATGCACTTGTAACTTTCACAGTATAACTTCCCGCATGCACAGTTGATGCATTGGCGATGGTTGGATTTTGCAAGTTACTGTTGAAAGAGTTTGGTCCACTCCATGTGTAAGATGTTGCCGCGTTAACCGTCAATAAAATATTTGCTCCTGAACAAACCGGACTATTACTTCCCGGCAAAGGAACAGGACTTGGATTAATAGTTATGGTTGATGTTGCACTTGAGGTACAACCTAATGCCGACGTTGCATTAACCGTATAAATCGTTGTTATTGGTGGCGTAAAACTTACTGAAGATCCAATAATATTACCAGGCAACCATGTATAAGAGCTCGCACCACCTGCATTTAACGTTGCGCCTAAACCCGGACAAACAGAAGGACTATTAACAGTGATGATAGGCAAAGGATTTATTACAACATTGATAACCGCTTGCGTTGTACAACCTCCCGGCGCGGTGATCTTAACAGTATAATTTCCTGAAGCCGCTGCCGTAACATTGTTTATGAAAGGATTTTGTAAATTACTAGTGAATGCATTTGGCCCCGTCCAAGTATAACTGGCCGCAGCGTTAGATGTAAGATTGAGTGTTCCTCCAACGCAAATAGGACTATTACTTCCCGGAGTGGCAGTTGGTTGTGGACTTACTGTAATTGTAACTGTTTGAAATCCTAAACAACCAATGGCCGAAGTTCCGTAAACCGTGTAAACTGTTGTTGCCGCAGGTGTAAAGGAAGCTGATGAACTAATTATATTTCCAGGCTGCCAAGTGTATGTGGATGCTCCCCCAGCCGTTAAGGTTGTTCCTGTACCGGCACAAACCGTGGCTGAGTTAGCCGTAATTATTGGCGCAGGCTGCACAACAACCTGAACCGTTCCGCCTAAACTTGTACTACCAATACATCCTCCTAATGTTGCGTTTGCAGTATACACTGCAGTTGCAGGAGGACAAACGGTTACTGCAGATCCTGTTGCGATAGGACCAGATGGGCCAACCCAATTGATCGTAAATGTTGGGATACCATTTGGTGTATATCTCCAACCTTCGTTAACGGCAGTCCATGCCGTTGAATTTCTTCCGGGAACTGTTATTCCTATTGTTCCTGGCAAATTGTGGATCCCTTGCACAGCCGTTCCGGAAGCCCAAGACAAACATGCCGGCTTATTGGTGATATGATTTTCAATGATATTAGTTGTTTCGTAGCAGATGATCTGAAATGTTCCGTAGGTTGTGGTACATGAGAACATAGGAATATTATACCACGTAACAACAAGTGCTCGACAAGGTGCAACCCCAATAGTTTTGTAAGAAATATAGGGGCCAATTCCAACACCAGGATGCCAATCTTGCCATGGACCCATAATGCAGTTCTTTGGAATGTTTGCTGCAGCACCAGGAATGGATGCTGATGTAAACGCATTAGATTGACCGGCAGTAAATGATATCCAGCCATTAGAACCAATATAAAACTGACTGTATGTGTTTCCAAAAAAACAAAAATTAAATCCGATCGGATACGGACCACCTTGAGAGTCATCACTAAGTGCAATAGTAGTTGCCGCAACGGTTGATTGTGGTGCAAAAGGAATGCTTCCCACGGTGTAAGTTGTTGTTTCTTTTATAGGTAATACGCTCGCTGTGAGAACTGCGCAATTGCCTTGGCAAATTGTAGTGCTTGGCCCGGTTCCAATTTGAGCGTTAACTGAAGGACAGATGATGGCCTGCGCAAAAAGTGCTGTGTTAAGTCCAAGTAAACTTAGTGCTAACAAAAAAATAATTCTTCTCCCCATAAAACTTTAAAAAAACGCTGATCCTATTTGGTTACTTACTCCTATAAATATAATGAAAATACCCAGTGAAGACTCAGAGATGAACCTCCAGTTATCAAGTATATCGGGCGTTTCAGAGTTTTTCAAATTACATATTTTACTGTTTTTTGATGTCTGCTAAGTGCAAAGATTGATTCGCTAATTCATACCTTCATTTGGCCACTTTCACCATTTTTACCCTAATTTTTGCACAATAGACGATTGGCCTAATTTTGTAGATGACCTTTCATTTTTAAGCGACCTAATTGATTTAGAAAAAATAGGTATTGACATCCTAGTTGTATGTTTCTGTTTAGATTTAGCTTTTTGTGTAAAAAGCGAGCCTTCTTAGTCCTTTGTTCACTATTTTCTAATTTGTACTTTTATTAAAAACAACCGTATGGCGAAAGTAAATTGGAGTGAAGATCTTAAACCTCTTATTAAAAAATACAAAGGGAAAAAACATCCGCTTGATCATAAGAACACGTATCAATTAGTGGTGATGGTTATTTTATCAGCACAGGATTCCGATAAACATATTAATGAAGTTGCGGTAAATTTCTTTAAAGCATTTCCTAATATGGAAGCATTAGCTAAAGCAGATGCTGAAACATTATATCAATACATTGGAAAGGTTCGCAACTTTGGGAATAAAACAAAATGGCTTTTAGACCTTGCCTCTAAAATAAAAACAGATAAAAATATTCCGTTAACCATGGAGGAGCTAACTGAATTGCCTGGTATTGGTAGAAAATCGGCCAATGTGATCATGCGCGAATCGGGTGTAAAAGCAGTTGGTGTTATTGTTGATCTTCATGTAGTGCGGGTTGCTCCAAGAATTGGCGTGGCAAACGGCACCGATCCTAAAAAAATTGAAAAACAATTAATGGAGGTTACTCCCGAGAAAGATTGGGGTGAAATAGGAATGGCCATTTCCTTCTTAGGAAGGGAGATCTGCAGGCCTACCAACCCCAAATGTGCCGAATGCGTGATGAGTAGCGAGTGCGAATACCATAAGGGGAGTTTAGCCAAGAAAAAGTGATATTTCTCATGAAGTTTTATTTTTAAAAGCCCTACAAATCCTTTAATTTCACACTATTAATTACTGGTGCATTATGCGCCATTTGCGAAGATTTTTATGAAGCAAGCAACGATCATAGGTTCAGGTTTAGTGGGTTCATTATGGGCAGTATATTTGTCAAAACAAGGTTATAAAGTAAATGTGTTCGAGCGTCGCACCGATATGCGTAAAGCAAAGATCTCGGCCGGGAAATCCATTAACCTTGCCATGTCATTTCGCGGATGGAAAGCTTTGGATGAAATGGGTATTGGCGATGAGATCCGCAGCATATCAATCCCTATGTACGGAAGAACCATGCATGCGCTTGACGGAAAAACAACCTACCAACCTTACGGTATAAATAACCAAGCTATTTATTCGGTTTCTCGCGGCGATATCAATTGCAAACTGATGGACATTGCCGAGCGTGGAGGAAATACGCAAATTAAATTTAGTGAAGAATGTGTTGGTGCCGATCTTAAAAATGGAACTGTTCATTTGAAAAACACCGTAACAGGTCAACTTAGCGAGCACACATCCGATGTGGTATTTGGAACCGACGGCGCTTTTTCTTCTATACGTTACAACGCCTTTCAAAAAACCGATCGCTTTACCTATAGTCAAAATTACATTGAAGATGGTTATCGCGAAATTTTATTACCCGCTAATGACGACGGAAGTTATAAATTAGAAAAAAACACCTTGCATATTTGGCCTCGTGGTCGCTTTATGCTTATTGCACTTCCAAATTTTGACGGCTCTTTTACCTGTACTTTATTCATGCCATTCGAAAATCATGAACATTGTTTTAATAACCTAACCACAAAAGAAAAAGTAAATACTTTCTTTAAAACAGTGTTTCCGGATTTCTTCGACATGATGCCAAACATTGCAGATGCTTGGGAAGATCACCCTTTATCATCGCTTGCCATTATTCGGTGCTTTCCTTGGACAAACGGAAAAGCAGCACTGATGGGAGACGCTGCGCATGCTACCGTTCCGTTTTTTGGACAAGGAATGAATGCAGGCTTCGAAGATTGCTCGGCCTTATTCTCATTAATGAAAAAGCACAAAGAGAATTGGACGGAGATCTTTAAAGAATATGAGATCATAAGAAAACCAAATGGAGATGCGGTGCAAGATCTTTCGATGTTAAATTACATTGTTATGCGCGATAAAGTTGCCGATCCGGTTTTTTTACTTCAACAAAAAGTAGAAAGGCGTATGGCCGAACTATACCCTGGAAATTATTTCCCAATGTATTCTATGGTTTCTTTTATCGATATTGAATATCACGTAGCCTTGAACCAAGGGAAAGAACAAGACCGAATCATTCTTGATCTTATCGTACAAAATAATATTACTAATGATACAAGTGCCGATGATATTGATAAATTTATTCATCGGTCTTTTGGTAAAAAAATAAAAAATTAAATACATGAACGAAGCGCAGGAAAAACTAGTTGAACGTTTAGCCGAAAAATACAAAGCCATTGACCAAGATGTAAATATACACATGGATGGGTTGGTGTGGGCTAAACAAATGACCTATTGGGATTATATCCAAACAGAAGCACTTTTAGGTTTACAAATTCAACGCACAACCTTACCTGATGAAATGGTATTTATTATGTACCATCAAATAAATGAATTATTGTTTAAGATGATCTTGTGGGAAATGAACCAGGTAGCGCATACCGAAAATATTGCCGCTTCTAAATTCACCAAACATCTTGATCGCATTAGTAGATACTTCGACATGCTTTCTAACTCTTTTACTATCATGGGGGATGGAATGGATGTTGATCAATACATGAAATTTAGAAATACTTTAACTCCTGCAAGCGGATTTCAAAGCGCTCAATACCGTTTAATAGAGTTTGGTTCTACTGAATTAATTAATTTGATCGATTTCCGTTTCCGCGCTACCATTGATCGTAATACACCTTATGAACATGCCTATGAGCATCTTTATTGGCAAGCCGCCGGAAAAGATCATGCAACCGGTAAGAAAAATCCTTTGCTCCAAAACTTTGAAAATAAATACAAGCATTTCTTCTTAGGGAAAATGGAAGAATACAATACCATTAACCTTTATACCAAATACAAATCATTGCCCGATAACGAAAAAAACAATAAAGACCTCATTAATGCCATGCGCCATTACGATCACACTGTAAATATTGGATGGGTAATGAACCACTATAACGCGGCGGCAAAATATCTCGACAGTGGTCCTAAAAAAGCAGAAGCAACCGGAGGCAGCGATTGGCATAAATACATGCACCCTCGATATCAACGTCGTATCTTCTTCCCAAACCTTTGGAGCGAAGAAGAATTAAAGAATTGGGGAGTTGATAATTTAGAGAACTATAAAAAAATATAAATTTAATTTAAACCAAAAAACAATGATCAATTTTAAAGCTAAACGTATCATGTTGCCGTATGATTTTTCGGCTAACGCAAATAAGGCAGTGAGTCACGCCGCATTTATTGCTTCGCTTCTTAAAGCCGACCTTTATCTTGTGCATGTGATCAACAAATCTGAATTAGTAGATATCATCTTACCACTTTTAAAATTAAAGACCAATAAAGTGGTTGTAGACATGGTAAATGAGCGCTTAGGTGAGGCGGCAGAAAAAATCCGCAAAGATTATGGTATTACTCCAAAAACGATCGTATCTACAGGAAATATTACAACAGAACTTGTAAATCTTGCCGAAGAAAACAAGATCGATCTTATTGTAATGGGCACCCAGGGTAAAGATTCAAAATCTGATCTTTTCTTAGGAAGTACAGCTTACCGCCTTATTACCAAATCATCTATTCCGGTAATGACCATTAAAGATCTTGTTAGCAAAAAAGGCTATCAAAACATTTTAATGCCAATTGATTTCTCTGACCACTCACGTCAAAAAGTAAATTACGTTATTGGTTTAGCAAAAGCATTTACCGCAAAAGTAACGGTATTGGGTATTTACGACGAAGAAGAAAAAGCAGAGAAATTCAAGTTAGAAATAGTTGCCAAACAAATTGCTGCACTTTGCGAAAAGAAAGGTGTTTCGTGCGAGCATTTTATTGATAAAACAAATCATCGCGTAAGTAAAACCATCAGCTTCGCTAAAAAACATAAGAACGATCTGATTGTTACCATGACCGATCAAAAACTGGAGGGCACTCGTGGTATCTTGAGCACTTATGATCATGAGATCGTAAATACATCTAAGATCCCTGTGATCTCTATTCAACCTGAACTTTCGGGTGATCTAGGAACCGGTGGTACTGCTGGTTTACCGTTCTAGACTTTCAACTCATACTAAGTATGAGTTCGATTTTGATAAGGAATGCATTTCTGCAAGATAAATTCTTGCAGAAATGCATTTTTTGTTTGCAGCAAACCTATGTAAAACTACAATTGATGCTTACGGTCAGGAAGAACATTGTCTAATCCCCACGTTAATTTTTTTACAAATTCATGCTTGCGCTCAGGACAGTTCTTTACCTGACAGATAGCACAAGAAATTGGCAAACACGGATCGGCGTGAATAAAAAATTCAACATCGTGTGAGGATTCTTTACGAACTAGTTTTTCTATGGCATCAATTTCGTCGTGCGTTTTTTGCAAATTGTTATACCATGGTAGTGTTACATGGCAATCTACGTGTAAAACCGATCCGTACTTTAATATTCTTAAATTATGAATGTCTATCCAGTTATCACCACGATTTTTATTTAAAATGTTTATCACGTGATCTATTTTATCGTGATCAACCTGATCCAACAAATTGAACACAGATTCTTTCAAAATACGAAATCCCGAAAAGGTGATATACCCACCAAACAGAACGGCCACCGCATAATCTATCCAAATTATCTTTGTAAAATACACCAGCGCTAATCCTATCACTAATCCCACGCTTGAAACGGCGTCGCTTATCAAGTGTTTACCACTGGCGATCATCAGATCTGAATGCCCTGCCTTGCCCTTCTTTATGATGAAAAATCCCACCACATAATTAATGCTGCCTGCAGCTATAGAAAGATAAATTCCGAGATCAATAGAATGCACTTCGTCTTTTTGAAAAAACGCCAATACTCCCTTTGCCATCATACCAATTCCTGCAATGGTTATCATTCCTCCTTCAAACCCGGATGAAAAGAATTCGATCTTTCCATGCCCGTAAGGATGATCCTCATCGGCAGGTTTGCTGGCATAGTAAATCCCAAACAAAGCAAAAGATCCCGCCGCTACATTTACAATAGATTCAACGGCATCGGTTAAAATTGCGTTAGAATGAGTTAAAAAGTAAGCCAGAAATTTTACACAAAGTAAAATCACACTTACTATCAAACTAATTATCATTAGTCTTTTTTTCGACACTGCTTAAAGTTTTTTTACTGTAACGCGGCTCAATAATTTTTTGGCGCCACTTAGTGTTCCAAGTTGCATTCCTGAATTAATGGTGGTCGCCGATCCGCATGCCACACCAAATTTTACCGCTTCAGAAATTGTTCGTCCTTTGTTTAGTTGGTAAACGATCCCGGCTACCATAGTATCACCGGCACCCACGGTACTTTTTATTTTTAGTTTTGGTGGAATAAATTGCAAAGCTTGTTCGTTGTTTATCAAAACCGCACCTTCACCGCCAAGTGACACAAGAATATTTTTAATCAGTCCCTTCTTTACTATTTGCTTCGCTTTTACAACAATCTGCTTCGCATTTAATTGCTTTTTGCCAAACAATTGCGAAAACTCATTTTGATTTGGCTTGATAAAGAACGCACCTGTTTTTAGTATCGCTTTTAACGCATTTCCTGCGGTATCAACCACAAAATTTACGTTGTTCTTTTTAATATAGTTATGCAATTCGGTGAAAAATTGCTGATCGATCTCCGGCCAAACACTTCCACTTAGAACAACATAGTTTGCTTTTTCCTTTTTTAACTTCGCTATAACTTCTTGCCATTCCTTTTTTGGAACAGGGTTAACCGGCATTCCAAATCTAAATTGCAAATGGGTTTGATTCTCGAACACTATAAAATTCTCGCGGGTATATGCATCGCTTGGTATAGGGAAGGAATTTAATTGCTCGTGATGAACCAAATTATTTAAAATTCGGCCTGTATAACCGCCCGAAATATAAATGCAAAGCGAATCAGTTTTAAAATTGCGTAAGGCGCGCGATACATTAATGCCTCCACCTCCCGCTTCAAACATAGGATAAGAGCATTTTAATTTTTTTTCGGGAACAAATTTCTCTACGGTTGTGCTTTTGTCAAGACAAGGGGAAAGAGTTATAGTAACGATCTTGTGGTTCATTTATTCAACCATCACGCGGTCATCGCCATTAAAAAATGGTGATTGAATGCTTAATACCTTCAAAGGCTTTTTACCTTTAACAATAACCGAATGAACAGTTCCTTTTGGAATAAAGATAACATCGCCTTCTTTAATGGTAAATTCCTTTTCGCCAAGTCTCATCACGCCCTCGCCACTTTGAACGATCACATGTTCGCTATGCTTCATGTGCTTATGTCCTTTTACCTCATTTTTTATGATAAGGCAAAAGCTGCTGCATAAACTATCGTTAAATAGGTTCTTACTTGTTAGACCGGTGCTCCCCGGCTCAATTTCTAATGTATTGATCAACTGCGGATTTTGTGCGCTCGCACAAAAACACATGGCTAAAAAGGATGCGAAGAAAAACTTTTTCATATTCTTACTTCAAATTTATTGGTTGCGCTTGCTGTGTTGCTTGTTGCGTAGCCATCATCATTTGATTTACAATTTGATTGGCCATTGGTAAATTTTGTTTTGCCTGAACGTGGTTTGGATTCAACTGCAATGTTCTTTCCCAAGCTTGTTTAGCCAAAACGTACTTACGTGTATTAAAGAAAGCACCTCCCAAATTATACCAAGCTTCAGGATTGTTAGGCTCTAATATGGCCCACTTGTTATACTCAATAGCAGCAGTATCCATGTGACCTTTATTGAAAGCAACAATACCACGATTTCTAAGGTCATTACTATACACTTGGTAATAATTTCTTAGGTATGGATTGTTTGGATACAAACGTTCAGCATTTTTCCAATAATACAATGCTTCAAAATCCTTACGTAATTTAAAGTACGCTAAACCTAAGTTCAAATAACCATTTACGTAACGTGGATGTAATTCAATAGCGTGTTTCAAGAAGGCGATTCCTTTATACAAGGCTGCTTCGCGTTTATTGGCATAACCCCCTTGTTTTACTTCTTCGTCGGTTACAACCAAAGTTCCATTGTAATCATTGAATTTTGTTGAATCCTGTCCTACAACTTGTATGCCCGTTACCTCTTTTGTGTCTGCTAAGTCAACCCAACGTGCACCGGCATTTCCTAATACCAACACCGAGTGAGGCATCGTTTTTACATCCTTCAAAAATAAGGTCACGTCATTTTTCCAGTCAAAATTACGCTCCCATGTTTTACAACCAAATAGGAATCCAACCACCAAAACAATGCTTACTAAAGCCGAGCGGCGCAAATTCAATTGAATACTGCCCAGCTTATCAAACCCTTTAAGGATAACGTAAGCAGCCCCAATACAGAAACCAATAGAAGAGTGAAAGATCAAACGTTCGCCCATGGTTGCACCAATATCCATTAATACGTTACCGATCATTAATGCAAAGATGATATACGTCATTATGGCAAAACCAAGTACATGTTTTTTAATAGTGTAATATACTCCGGCGATGATCATCGCAACGTGTAAAACAATAGACAATAAGAAATCCCAATCGGTGAAATGACGGTATGGAATTGTTTTGAACGAATAATCTGATGATAATGGATGAGGGAACACCAATAACTGTAGATATTTTAAAAGCACATATCCCTTTGTTGCAAAACGCTCTTCGCCATTTGCCAATAAGTATGGATTGTTCAATATCTCTGTATCTGGAACTCCCGGTTTTAATTTTACCGCCATTAAACGCATTGCCAAATACACTAACATTACAAAGTATAACCAACTCATTAGCGTATGGAAATTCTTTAGTTTATTAGTTCGTCCGATCACAAAAACACCTAATATTAAATACACAAATGGCCATAACCAAAACGCTTTAATAGGTTTTGCACCTGGCTTAGCGTGCATGTCGAAATCACGCTTCATGTACAACATTAAAAATGCTGCGATAACAAATAAACCTCCAACCACGAGTACGTTCTTCATTTCTTTTGTTTTCAGAAGTTTTAGAAGTGCGTCTTTATTTAAATGTTTTGCAACATCAATATCATTCTCGGTAAATGTGTAAACTGCTAACGGCAACAAGAATAAGAGGAATACTGCGTACTCTTTTGAAAGCACCGCAAGTAAGAACATAAAGCTAGCCCAGAACAGATCTTTCCATGTTTTGGTTTCTATGTATTTAAACGAATAGAGGAAAGTGAGCGAGACAAATATCAACGAGAAGATCTCATCGCGACTTTTTACATTGGCAATTGCCTCCGAGTGGATCGGATGCATGGTGAATAATAACGCCGCTAAAAAAGCAAGATCCGGATTTTTACGGAAAAAACATTTGGCAAATACTAAATACAAGAACACACAACCTAAAGCGAATGTCCAAATATTATTAAAGTGACGAACCTTAGCGCTATAAACCTGACAATCTACCTCATTAAAGATCCCGTCAACGTTAAGATCTTCATCAAATTCATTTTTAAAGTTCTTGTTCAAGTCCCAGCAACTATAACACTCGTTACCTTGAACAACACCATCATTATTCACGTCAACGTAATCGTTGAATTCATAATTTACCTCCGGACGCCCACAATCTGAAGTGTGGGGCACGGGTTTATCATCTAAAATATTGTTTTGATTAAGATCTCGAACTTGCATGTATAACCCGCTCCTGTATGGTCCTAAAAATTGTTGCTCAACCGCAAAACTCACTACAGATAATGGACGGTAACGACCACCGGCTAATTGATCGGTAGCACACATTCGGCGATAAAAACTTTCGTAAGCATCTTTGGTTAAAATATCAGGAATACCTCTGAATCCCTTTAAAACGTGGTCGTTTTGGTGAATAATGATACCATCATCCAACGCATACTCACCATTAATAGAGGTGATGTAGAACGTAAAACCAATGATACCGATAAGAATAGCGGCTAACTTTTGGTTAAGGAATGGGAAATAGGTAAATTTTGTAGTCAACTCCGGTAAAGTGGGTTGCTTTGCTGTTGTTTTAGTTTCGCGTGCCATAATTAAAAACCTGAAAATACAAAAATAATAGGAAATAGGTATGGGTTTAGCCTTATTTCAAAAAAATATTTTTCTCTTAAAAAACCCTATAAACAGTGAATACACCCCAAACTCCCTTAAGTTCATAGAAATATGGCTTTTACAGGGAAATATTGTTAATTTTACTTGCGATGACTCTCCTGAGAAACAAATATTTTTTGCTTTATCTAGTTATAGCCCTTTTTCTCAGCTCTTTTTATATCAATTTACGTGGCACTAAAACGCTGGCTGATCTTTCAAAACAAGCCTCTCAAAAACTTAACGAAAAACACAGTGAACTTACCGATGCCGCCGAAATGGCCAGAGGATTAGATCCTGAAAAATTACAAGATCTGTATTCAACAAACGAAATTGGCGTTTATGTTTTTACCAACAATAAACTAGCGTATTGGAATAATTCGCAAATTCCTATTCTCACCAAATTTACTGCCGAACTTAAACCCGAACTTGTAAAACTTCGAAATGGATACTATTTGGCACATCATATCACTCAGGGAAACAATACCTACCTCGCTTTATGCATTTTACAAACAAAATATGATCTTCAAAATGATTATTTGAATAATAATTTTGCCGCATGGCTCGATCTTCCAACGGGACTTGATCTCAAATTAAGCAAGATCGCGGGAAGTGAAGTGAGTTTAAATAACGCGCTTTTATTTTCCATTTCGGGAAGTGAACTAACCTATAAGACACAAGGAACTATTGGCGCACTTACTATTCTTTTCTTTTTGATCTGCATTCTTCTTTTACTGTTTGTATTGTTGCAAATAAAACGCGAACCGTTTTCAATGATAGGAATAGTTTATGTAGCTTTTATTTTTATTCTTCGTTTTTTAATGTTGCAATTCAAATGGCCTGGCTATCTTTACCAAGGAGATCTGTATGATCTGATCCTTTTTGGAAATGCGCAGTCCTACCTCAATTCGTATTTGGGTGATCTAATATTAAATTCCTTTATTCTCATTTGGCTTAGTATTCTTTGTTATTACTGGCTTAAGAATTCGAAAAACGCGAGTGGTAAGATCATTTACGTTGGTTTAAGTATTGGTTTGCTTTTTACAAATCTGTTCTTCCATCATCATATCATCAATAGCATTATTAGTAATTCCACTATTTCCTTCGACTTTTTAAATCTCCTCAATCTTCATTGGTACAGTTACGTGGCACTATTGCCCATTGTATTAGTAAATATTTCTACGCTTATGTTGCTGTACATTTTATTTAAGTACGCCATGAAACAAAATTTGCGTTCGATCCTTTTTTATTTAGGCATCACGCTGGTTCTTTCTTTAGTTCTTAATTTTGTTTTTCCTTTTAACTATTGGATCGAAAAATGGTGGTTCTTCCCAATAAGCATATTGATCTTGATCATTGGTTACCTCAAATTAGAAAAAAATATTTTAGCAGTTGGTGGCATGTTGCTTTTAATGGCCGTTATTTCATCGGCTATTTTAAATTTCTATATCTCAAAAAATCAACAACAGGACTTTGAAGTGCTCTCTTACAAATTGATCGATAGACAAGATGCGGTCTTAGAAAGTGAATTCTTAAATCTCTCTGATAGGCTTCAAAATAATGACCAGATCAATTCGCTAAGCCAGTTTGTTGGTTTTAATGGTGATAAAGAATTTTTACAACTACTAAGGCAAAGTTTCTTTTTTGGTTATTTTGACCGTTACAATATCGAATTTTCGATGTTTGATGAAGATTGTAAAGCACTTATTCAAAATACACAACCTATCTTGCGCAACGAAGGATTTTTTGAAGATCAAATAAAGAATCAATCATCTAAAACAGCAAGTCCTAATTTATTTTTTATTGATCAATACAAAAATAATTCGCGTTATATGGCACGCATTGAGTTGGGCAAGAACAAACTTTACATCATGTTCGAGCCAAAGTACTTTGAAGAGGTGGGTGCGTTTCCAGCTCTACTCATCGATGCTTCTCAACAAAAATTAGATAAATTGCGCAACTTAAGCCGTGTGGTGTACCGCTCGGGCATCATCAATAAAATGTATGGCGATTTTAATTACCCTGTGAATTTAAACGATTCTGCAACCTTAAGTAAAATTGATCCACAATACCGACATTATTATTTGTATCCCGATGAGAACTCAACGGTGATCATTTCTACTAAAACAAAAAACTTAAGTTATTTTTTTACTTACAACTCCTATTTATTCTTGCTTTTCTCCTTGGTAGCTTATTTAAGTTATCTTGCTTATTCTCTTTTCTTCTCTGAACGTGCTGTAACTTCTTCGCTAACGCGTCGTATTCAAACTACGGTTATTCTTTTGCTCTTGGTTTCTATTGCCGCGGTTGGAATTACCTCAAGTAAGTTAGTGTCGGATCAATTTGACAAAGACAATGAAAAGCAATTGCAAGAAAAATCAATCAGTATCTTAAGTGAATTATCAAGTGTATTACAAAACAGCGATACCATTACCGATGTGTCAAAAGAGTTCATTGATCTTACTATTAAAAATTATGCACAGATCTTTAAAAGTGATGTGAGTGTATTTGATAATACGGGTCAACTTTATATTAGCAGTCAACCCCGCTTATACGAATTAGGATTAGCGGCACCATTGCTCAACTCAAAAGCTCTGGCCAATTTAAAGAACGATATGGTGTCGAGTTATACATCAAAAGATAAGGCGGGAAATTTAGACTATTTATCATTGTACGCGCCCATCTACAATGCCAATAAAAAATTAATGGGGTATTTGAACTTGCCTTATTTTGGTAAGCAAAGTATTCTTGATAATAAATTGTCGGGTATTATTAGTACACTAATAAACGTTTACGTAATTCTATTTATCATCAGTATCCTTTCGGGTTTAATACTCTCCGGCTATATTACTTTACCATTGCGAATATTAAAACAACAAATGGCCAATGTATCTTTAGGAAAACAGAACGAAGCTATTGTGTGGGAAAGTAATGACGAGGTTGGAAAACTAGTGAGCGAATATAATTCGATGATCGAAAAATTGGATACAAGCGCAGGACTTTTAGCAAAAAGTGAGCGCGAAATGGCCTGGAGAGAAATGGCCAAACAAGTGGCGCACGAGATCAAGAATCCGTTAACGCCCATGAAATTGAATCTTCAGTATTTGCAACACGTGATGAAGAATGATCCAGAAGGTTTTGAAGAGCGTTTCACTAAAGCAAGTAATAATATCATTGAGCAAATTGATACGCTTGCCAATATTGCCACTGAGTTCAGCAACTTTGCCAAATTACCAACCGGTGAATTAGAAAAAATAAATTTAGTAGAAGTGATCAACTCTACTGTTGATCTATTCGAAAAAGAAAAGAAAGTGAAGATCTCTACGAACTTAAATTCGCAAGAGATCATGGTAACAGCAGACAGAGAGCAAATGCTCCGCGTATTCAATAATTTGTTAACCAATGCGATTCAGGCCACTTCGGAAGTAAAAGAAGCACATATCCAAATAAGTAGTAAGGAAAAAGAGAACCAAAATGGATATATCATCTCTGTTAGTGATAACGGTTGTGGTATTCCTGAAAAATTAAAACAAAATATTTTCACGCCAAACTTTACAACTAAATCTACTGGTTCGGGATTAGGATTAGCGATGATCAAAAACATTTTTGATACTATTGGTGCCACTATTTATTTTGAGAGCGAAGAAAATAAAGGAACGGTTTTCTATTTGGAATTTAAAAGAGAAGACGCATGAGTATGCCCGGAGGAAGGCCGGAAAAAGGTCCGGAAAAAAAGATCATGAACGAAACCATGCAGGGCGAATGTCCTAAATGTGGCCTTACAGAAATTATTTGGAGAGAACGGGTTTTATTAGAAGGAAGTTTAGAGAATTATCATTTGATGCACACCGAAGTAGATGATCATTATGAATGTAAAAGCTGTAAGAGTACTTGGAAAATATTTAGTTATTTATAAAATTGTAAATTTGTAACATGGAACGTATACCTGTTTTAAAAACATATAAAATTTATATTGGTGGGCAATTTCCGCGCACAGAGAGCGGTCGCTATTATGAGTTGAAAGACAAGAACAAAAAATTGATCGCTAACATGTGCTTGTCCTCACGCAAAGATCTGCGAAACGCTGTAACGGGCGCCAGATCTGCTTTTGCAAGCTGGAGTGGAAAAACAGCATTTAACCGCTCACAAATACTGTACCGTATTGCCGAAATGCTGGAAGGAAGAAAAGCGCAATTAAAAGAAGAGTTGATGTTACAGGGCTCTAATGCAAAACAAGCGGAGGCAGAAGTTGCATTAAGCATAGATCGTTTAATTTATTATGCAGGTTGGTGCGACAAATATTCGGCTTTATTTAGTTCTGTAAATCCTGTAGCTTCTTCACATTTTAATTTTTCGGTGCCTGAACCAACAGGAGTTGTAACCATAATTGCTCCTGAGGATTCATCCTTATTAGGATTGGTAAGTGTAATTACTCCTGTTATTGCAGGAGGGAATACGTGTGTTGTTTTGGCATCAGAAACAAAGCCATTATGCTCAATTACATTTTCGGAAATATTAGCAACATCTGATCTTCCAGGCGGTGTTGTAAATATTTTAACCGGCACAAGTAAAGAGTTGCTCGAACACTTTTCGAGCCACATGGATGTGAACGCTATTGTTTATTGCAGAAAAGATAAGAACGAAATAAAAGCCATAGGCGAACATGCTTCGTTAAATGTAAAACGTACATTTTACTGGAATAAAGACTGGAACAAGGACGAAAATCAAAACCCGTATTTGATTTTAGATCTTCAAGAAACAAAAACTACCTGGCATCCGATAGAGAATATTGGAATTGGCGGGGCGAAGTATTGAGGTTCGACTTTTAACCACGAAGAACACGAAATTAAGAGGCAACACGAAGAGCACGAAATCTCTTTTCGTGCTCTTCGTGTAAAACTTTCGTGAGCTTCGTGGTTAAAAAAGTCATGAACTACTTATTCTTCTCCAAAAATTCCTTCACGATCAACTCACTTTTATCAATACTATTCATCAACCAATCCAAATAAATGTCTATTTTTTCGGTATCACTTAAATAACTATTAGGAACGGTTTCGCGAATGCGCGTAGTTAATTCGTACATGCACAAAGCAGCACTCACGCTGATATTAAAACTTTCGGTAAATCCATACATGGGAATTTTCACAAACTCATCGGCCATTTCCATAACATCTTCCGAGATGCCTTCTTTTTCTGTTCCAAAAACCAAGACCATTTTTTTATCTACCGGCAATTGGTCGATGGTAACATCATTTTTGTGAGGTGTTGTTGCAATAATTCTAAACCCTTCGTCTTTTAATTTTTGTAAACCCGCGCGCGTATTGTTTTCAGCGCCATTGTGCTTTTTAATACTTACCCATCCTTCGGCACCTAAAGCAATATCACTGCTTACCTTCATGGTGTTTTTATTCTCTATAAAATGAACATATTGCACTCCAAAACAATCGCAACTTCTTAATACAGCACTGGCGTTATGGGCCTGATAAAGATCTTCCACCACTATTTGCAGGTGGTTTATACGCTGCGCCATCACTTCATCAAAGCGTTCTTTACGTCGGGGGCTAATAAATTCTGTTAAATATGATATAAGTCTTTTTTTCTCCTCTATTGTTTTCATATATTTGATACGCAAACGTGAAATTAAGAAGAATTATAATTGTAAGTAACGTATTGGTGTGTTTTCTATTAAACAACCTCTTGTTCACTTATTCAACCGTTAAGGAAGAAAAAGTAGAAGTAGTTTGCATGGCCGAAGATGAAGGCTGCTGTTCGGAAGATTCCAATGAGGACATGTGTTGCAGCAAAGAAAATTGCTGTGCTAACGTTCCTGTTCAAAGTGTTCACTTAAACTTTTCGGTGATCATGGGGGCCGAAGAAAAAAATGATGCGTTTGTTTCCTCCGCTTCATTTAATACATTTCAATTACACAATTTAAGATCCGCCGCAGAGTTATCTGAGGGCTATTTAAATTCCTTGATCAAGCCGCCGGCTACTGTTTAACAATTTCTAGCCTTAATTATCTGTCCCATTTGGATGATTATTGTATTGGGAAAATCAACAATTAATTAATTTTAAATTTATAAAAAATGAAAAATATTTTATTGGCATTAGTATGCCTTCTAACATTCAGTTTTAAGAATTATGGCGATGACCGCCCTAAATGTTGTACGGACAAATGCACTAAAGAGTGTATTGAAATGTGCAAAAAGAACAAATGCACTGATAAGGATTGCTGCAAAGATTGCGCAACTAAAGGATGCAAAGGTGCGTCTTGCAAAAGTGCTAATGCCGCATGTTGTGCAACTGCCGATGAATGCGCAAAAAAATGTGCTGAAAAGAAATGTACCCCAACTTGTAAAGTAGGTGAGACAAAAACTGCTGGTGCTTGTTGCAAAGACCATAAATAACGGTTCTTAGAATCATTAAATCCATAAAAAGGGGCCTAAAGGCCCCTTTTTTGTTATCTTTATGGGGTGAAAAAAACAATTAAAAAATTAGACATAGCCCTGCAAGGCGGTGGCGCTCACGGCGCATACTCGTGGGGTGTACTCGATCGTTTGTTAGACGATGATCGAATTGAAATTGACGGCATTTGTGGCACGAGTGCCGGAGCTATGAATGGCGTGTGCGCTATTTACGGTTTAAACAAAGGCGGGAAGAATTTAGCCAAACATTTACTTGTAAAATTTTGGCATAAAGTATCAGAGGCCGGTAAATCATCCTTATTGCAACCATCTGTTTTTGATAA
>Ga0075163_10004024_pt1 | contig 19741 bp, 18 predicted proteins | sample JI1023141ADNA_FD_71478 | JGI IMG/M metagenome (GOLD analysis project Ga0075163, IMG submission 71478) | Wastewater effluent complex algal communities from Wisconsin, to seasonally profile nutrient transformation and Carbon sequestration -... | ecosystem: Engineered > WWTP > Effluent > Algae...
GAGACCGAGGCGGAGGCGGAGACCGAGACCGAGACCGAGACCGAGACCGAGACCGAGGCCGAGGCCGAGACCGAGACCGAGGCGGAGACCGAGACCGAGGCGGAGACCGATCTCACTCTCGATCCCCGAAGGAATCGCGCGGCCCTGCGCTACGATGCCGGCCATGGGGTCCGCGCTCGCCGACGACATGGCCAGCCAGCATCAGGTGATCGATGCGCGGCTGGCCCGCGCCTCTGCCTTGCTCGACGACGGCGACGACGGCGCCGCGGCCCGCGAGGCCAACGCCATGGCCGCGGCGCTGCGCCACCACATCCGGCTCGAGGAGACCCACCTGTTCCCGGCCTACGCCGCGACCCCGGCCGCGACGCCGGGCCTGGTCGCGACGATGCACGCCAAGCACGCGGAGCTCGAGGTCCTGATCGCGGCGTTCACCGACGCGCTGGCGGCCGGGGCCCGCGGCAAGGCGCTGACCGCCAAGGCCGCGCTCCACGCCGCGCTGGGCGCCCACGACGACGAGGAGGAGGCGCTGTGCGCGGCCCTCGACGCCGCCCTCGGCCCCGCCGGCCTGACCCAGCTCGTGGCGGCGCTGCGCGGCTGACGCGACCGGCCGCGCCGGCGGTTCCCCTGGGCGCGCGGGCGCGGTAGGTTCCCCCCGCCGTGTCCGAACCCGCCGACGGAAAATCCGCCAAGCGGCCGCGCCCGCTGCGCAAGGCCCGCTTCGCCACCGACGCCGACCTCGAGATCAAGGGCGCCTATGGCCCCGACGACGTCGCCGGGTTCGACCCGGCCCGGCAGCTCGGCGAGCCAGGGCGCTTCCCGTTCACCCGCGGGGTCCAGGACACGATGTACCGCGGGCAGTTCTGGACCATGCGGCAGTACGCCGGGTTCGGCACCGCCGCCGAGTCGAACCGCCGGTACAAGTACCTCCTGGCCCAGGGCGGCAAGGGCCTGTCGGTGGCCTTCGACCTGCCGACCCAGATGGGCAAGGACAGCGACCACCCGACCGCCGCCGGCGAGGTCGGCCGGGTCGGGGTCGCGATCGACTCCCTCGAGGACATGCGGGTGCTGTTCGATGGCATCCCGCTGGGCGAGGTGTCGACGTCGATGACGATCAACGCCACCGCGGCCACGCTCCTGGCGCTCTACGTCGCGGTCGGCGACGAGCAGGGCGTCGCGCGCAGCGCGCTGCGCGGCACGATCCAGAACGACGTGCTGAAGGAGTACATCGCCCGCGGCACGTACATCTATCCGCCGCGGCCGTCGATGCGGCTCATCACCGACACGTTCACCTACTGCGCCCGCGAGGTGCCGCAGTGGAACACGGTGTCGATCAGCGGCTACCACATCCGCGAGGCCGGAGCCGACGCGGTCCAGGAGGTCGCGTTCACCCTGGCCGACGGCATGGCCTACGTCGAGGCCGCCCTCGCCGCCGGGCTCGCGGTCGACGACTTCGCGCCGCGGCTGTCGTTCTTCTGGAACGGCCACAACAACTTCCTCGAGGAGATCGCCAAGTTCCGAGCCGCTCGCCGGATGTGGGCGCGGATCATGCGCGAGCAGTTCGGCGCCAAGGATCCCAAGAGCTGGCAGCTCCGGTTCCACACCCAGACCGCCGGCGTCACGCTCCAGGCCCAGCAGCCCCTGGTCAACATCGTCCGGGTCACGATCCAGGCCCTGGCCGCGGTCCTCGGCGGCACCCAGTCGCTCCACACCAACAGCTACGACGAGGCCCTCGGGCTGCCCACCGAGGAGGCGGCGCGGATCGCCTTGCGCACCCAGCAGGTGATCGCCCACGAGAGCGGGGTCGCCGACTTCATCGATCCGCTGGGCGGCGCCTACGCGGTCGAGCACCTGACCGATCAGATCGAGGCCGGGGCCCGCGCCTACCTGGCGGCGATCGCCGACGCCGGCGGGGTGATCGCGGCGATCGAGCGCGGCTACCCGCAGCGCGAGATCGAGCGTCGGGCCTACGAACACCAGCGCGCGGTCGAGCGCAAGGAGCGCATCGTCGTCGGCGTCAACGACTTCGCGATCGACGCCGAGCCGCCGGTCGAGGTCGCCAAGGTCGATCCGGCCCTCGAGCGCGAGCAGGTGGCCCGGGTCCGCGCGGTGCGCAGCCGGCGCAGCGCCAGCGAGCACGCCCGGGCGATCGCCGCCCTCACCGACGCCGCCCGCGGCACCGACAATCTGGTCCTGCCGATCGTCGGCGCGGTCAAGGCCCTCGCCACGGTCGGCGAGATCGCCGACGCCCTGCGCGCGGTCTTCGGCGAGCATCAGCCGACCCGGACGCTGTGACCATGGCGCCCCGCCCGCGCCGGGCCAAGGTCCCGGCCCCCCCGATCCGCCGCCAGCTCGCGCTGCCGGTGCCGACCTCGCCCTTGCGCGGCCCGATCCTCATCCTGGCCGACGCGATGTTCGATCAGGACCTGCCGACCCCGGCCCTGACCAACCGCGGGTTCGCCGAGAAGTTCGGCAACCCCAGCCACGGCCTCGACGACGCCGCCCTGGCCCGCCTGCTCGCCGAGTTCGTCGGGCGCGGCTTCCTGCGCTGGCGCGGGCGCGCCGAGCACCTGCTGGGCCGGCCCGACGTGATCGGGCTGACCGCGGCCGGCGGCGCGGCCTGGGAGGCGGCGCGATCGCCCGACTGGGATCGCTACGTCGACATCACCCTGCGCGAGACCAAGGACGACTGGCGCCTCGAGGTGCGGTCGCCGTCGAAGGACACCGCGTTCTCGTACCTGTCGGCCGGCGAGGCGGCGGCGCTCCACGTCCTCACCGGCCGGCCGCGGTGGAAGAAGGTGCCGCGCGCCGCGGTCCTGCCGTGGCGCAAGATGTCGGTGTGGGTCGGGCGGGTGTCGTGCCGGATCCCGGCCCTGGCGCCCGATCCGGCGCGGTTCGCCAAGCAGTTCGTCGGCTGGCGGACCGCGAGGGATCTGCGCACCGCGGGCTGACGCGGGGCCGAGACGGAGACGGAGGCCGAGGCGGAGACCGAGGCGGAGACCGAGGGCGAGACCGAGGCCGAGGCGGAGACCGAGACCGAGGCCGAGACGGAGGCCGAGACCGAGGCCGAGACCGAGGCCGAGACCGAGACGGAGGCCGAGGCCGAGGCCGAGACGGAGGGCGGCGGGGGCGCCCCGGATCGCACCAGGGGGTACGCAAGGGTTGCACCCGACCGACTTTCAGGCTTCCATGGAGGAGCCGAGTGCGAAGGGCCAGGCCAGCGGTATGGGGCCAGCTCCGCCGGGGGAGACCACCATGCCGATCACCAAGAGCGAGCTCACCGTCCGCCTGTCTGAGACCCAGCACCTGCCCAAGGCCAAGGCCGAGCAGGTCGTGAACGTGATGTTCGAGGCCATGTCCGGCGCCCTCGAGCGCGGCGAGCGCATCGAGATCCGCGGCTTCGGCAGCTTCGAGGTGCGGAGCTACAAGCCCTACGAGGGCCGCAACCCGCGGACCGGCGAGACCGTCCACGTCAAGGCCAAGCGCCTGCCGTTCTTCAAGGTCGGCAAGGAGCTGCGCGAGCTGATCAACAGCTCGACCGCCCCCCTCGAGGGCGCCGATCCCGACGACCCCGACGACCACGACGACGCCGAGGCGGATCCGCCGGGCGACGACGACGCCTCGGACGACTGACACGGGTCCGCGGACGGTTGACAGGCGGCCCCGGCTTCCCAATACTGCGCGCCTTTCCAAGGAGCCTGCCCATGGGTCGCCGTGATAGCCGCCGTTCGCCGAAGATGCGCCGCCGCAAGAGCCAGAACAAGCTGAAGGCGCGGATCGCCCGCAAGGTCGCCGCCGCCAAGGCCGCGAAGAAGCCCGCGCCGGCTCCGAGCAAGAAGAAGTAGGTCGGAGACGTAGGTCGGGAGGAAATCGCGTGGTCGAGCTGTCGCGACCCGCCAGCCCTGCCGCGTCGCGCTGCGTGATGACGCAGATCGTGATGCCCAGCCACACCAACGGCTCGGGCGGGGTCATGTTCGGCGGGATCATGATGCAGTGGATCGACGTGTGCGCCGGGGTCGCCGCCATGCGCCACGCCGGCGGCCGCGTCACCACCGCGTCGATCGATCGCCTCGACTTCGTCCACCCGGTCCACGTCGGTGACGTCGTCGTCCTCGAGGCCCAGGTCAACTACGCCGGCCGAACCTCGATGGAGGTCGGGTGCCGGGTCGAGACCGAGGACATGCGCACGCGGTCGCGGCGCGCCACCACCGAGGCCTACCTGACCTTCGTCGCGATCGACGACGCCGGGGCGCCGCGCGCGATCCCGCAGCTCCTCCTCGAGTCGCCCGACGACCACCGCCGCCACGCCGAGGCCGCCGCCCGGCGGGCCGATCGGTTGCGCGCGGCGGGGCGTGCGCCGTGACCGAGGTGCCGTAGGCTGGCGCCATGCTCGTCGACTTCTCCGGCTGGGGCCACCTGGCGGTCACCGGCGCCGATCGCGTCCGCTTCCTCCACGGCCTCTCCACCATCAACGTCACGGCGTTGCCGATCGGCGGCCACGCCTGGGGCGCGATCCTGTCGCCCAAGGGCCGCGTGCTGTCGGTGATCGAGCTGACGGTGGAGGCCGAGCGCGTGCTGGTCCACGTCGAGCCGGCCCTGGTCGCGCCGACCCTGGCGCTCCTCGACAAGTACGCGGTCATGGACGACGTGGCCGCGGCGCCGATCGAGCTGACCGCGCACAAGCGCTGGACCTCCCCGACCCAGGCCTGGCAGGCGCCGTACCAGTTCGGACCCGCGCCCGGGCCGGTGGCCAGCGCCGCCGAGGTCGAGGTCGCCCGGATCGAGGCCGGCCTGCTCCGCTACGGGGTCGACGTCGACGACGACCACTTCCCCTTCGAGACCCCGCTGACCGCGCTCCTCGACTACGGCAAGGGCTGCTACGTCGGCCAGGAGCCGGTGTTCCGCGTCCACGCCCAGGGCCAGTCGGCCCGGACCCTGCGCGGCCTGCGCTTCGCCGACGGACCGCCGCCGGCGCCCGGGACCGCGGTCGCCCACCCGGCCAAGGCCGCCGCCGGCGTCGTGACCTCGTCGACCACCTCGCCGCGGCTCGGCCCGATCGCCCTGGCCTACCTGCATCGCGCGACCTGGGAGGTCGGCGGCGAGGTCACGGTCGACGGCCGTCCAGCGCGCGTCCACGCGCTGCCGTGGGCCGACGTCGAGTGGTAGCGTAGGTCGGTGCGTCAGGTCGCCCTCGCCCTCGCGCTCGCCACCGCGGCGTGCAGCGATCAGCCCCCGGCCGGCGACCGCTTCCCGATCTACGTCGATCGTCCGGGCGGCGCGCTGACCACGCAGGTCGCGATCGACGGCGCCGCGCCGGTGACCGCGGTGATCGACGTGCTGTCGCCGCTGACCGTGGTCGACGTCGCGGCCGACGCCGCGCCGCGGCGCGCCGGCATCGACCTGACGATCCTCGGGCGCCGCGCGCCGGGCGACGACGCCCGGGTGACCCGGGCCCGCTTCCGCCCGACCGCGCTGTTCCAGCATCCGTGCGCGGCGGCCGAGGTCTGCACCGTCGGCGATCCTGCGGCCCCGGTGCCGATCGGCGCGGTGATCGGAGGCGACACCCTGCGCGACGACGCCCTCCGGGTCCGCGCCGGCGACGACACGATCTACATCCTCGACGACATCGCCGGCGAGGGCGCGGCCCGCGATCGCGCCTGCGACGCGGTGATCGACAGCGCGTTCCACGGCGGCGGTACGCTGGTGGTGGGCGGCACCGAGGTGGCGTTCGCCGGCCTGCGCCCAGCGGTCGGCCTGTGCCTGTCGCCCGACCCGTGCGCGGCCAGCGCCAGCGCCCGCGGGGTCGACGCGACCCTGCTGGTGTCGTCGGGCCTGGGGCCGTCGATCCTGGCGGCGTCGCGCTACGAGGCCTGGCGCCAGGTCAGCGGGGCCCCGGCGCTGGCCGACCTGCCCGAGGTCACGGTGCGCCTGCCGTCGGGGGCGGTGACCGGCCGCGCCGGTCAGATCGATCGCTTCGCGATCGCCGGGCGGGCGGTGCCCCCCGATGGCGCGTGCCGCGAGATCTACCGCCACTACTACCTGACCGGCGCCGCCGCGTGCCTGGCCACCGGCGACGATCCCTGTGTCGACGACGACTCGTGCTCGGCCCCGGCGGTGGTCGAGCTGGCCACCGCGATCGCGGTCGTGGTGATCGCCGACGACGCGCCGCTCCTGCAGTCGCTCCGGGCCGAGCTGCGGCCCGGCCTGCCCGAGGTCGACGGCATCCTCGGCCTCGACGCCCTGACCGCGGTCGAGCTCGACGTCGACTACCCCAACACCCGCCTGCTGGTGCGCTGCGCCGGCGCCGGCTGCGCGCTGCGACCGCCCTACCGCGACGGCACCAGCGCCGAGGTGATCGCGCAGTGCCTGGCGCGGGCCACGCCGGCGGTCGACGCCGGGGTCGACGCGCCGTGAACCCGGAGCCGTGATGGACTGGGGACCGCTGTACCTGTCGCTCGAGGCCGCGCTCATGGCGACCGTCCTGGCCGGCCTGGCCGGCATCGCGATCGGCGCGCTCCTGGCCAACCCGCGGACCCCGGGCCGCCACTTCTTCGACGCGATCGTCGCCGCGCCGATGGTGATGCCGCCGACCGTGCTCGGCTACTACGTGCTGGTCGCGGTCGGGCGCAAGAGCGCGCTAGGCGGCCTGTACCGCGACGTGGTCGGCTCGGATCTGACCTTCACCTTCCACGGCGTGGTGCTGGCGGCCGCGATCGGCGCGCTGCCGATGGTGGCCAAGGCCGCCCGCACCGCCTTCGAGGGCGTCGATCGCAAGCTCCTGGCCGCGGCCCGGACCCTGGGCGCAGGCCGAGTGCGCGCGTTCTTCACCATCGCCGTGCCGCTGGCGGCGCCCGGGTTGGTCGGTGGCCTCATGCTCGGCTTCGCCCGCGGCCTGGGCGACTTCGGCGTGACCCTGATGGTCGCCGGCGATATCCCCGGCGAGACCCAGTCGGCGCCGCTCGCGATCTACGATCACGTCCAGGCCGGGCGCGAGCACAGCGCGCTCCTCATGTCGCTGGTCTTGACCCTGTCGGCGGTGGCGATCCTGTTCGCGGTCAACGTCTTGACCGCGCGCCACACCCGGAGCGACGAGCGATGACGCTCGTGGTCGCCGCCGAGGTCGCGCGGCGCGACTTCGTGTTCAAGGTCGACCTGACCTTCGACCCCGGCATCACCTGCGTGCTCGGTCCGTCGGGCGCCGGCAAGAGCACGCTCCTGGGCGTCGTCAGCGGCCTGGTGGCGCCGACCCGCGGCCGGGTCGCCCTGGGCGACGAGGTGTGGGTCGACACCGCGACCCGCCGGACCCTGCCGATCGAGGCCCGCCACTGCGCCTACCTGTTCCAGCACCTGGCGCTGTTCCCGCACCTCGACGGCCTCGGCAACGTCAGCTACCCGCTGCCGCGCGCGATGCCGCGCGCCGAGCGCCGCGAGCGGGCCCACGCGCTCCTGACCAAGCTCGGGGTCGGCCACCTGGCGCGCCGCCGCCCGGGCTCGTACTCGGGTGGCGAGGCCCAGCGGGTGGCCCTGGCCCGGGCCCTGGCCATGACCCCGCGGGTCATCCTCCTCGACGAGCCGTTCTCGGCCCTCGACCGCGAGCGCAAGCGCCCGCTGATCGCGCTGGTTCGCGAGCTGGTGACCGAGCTGGCGGTGCCGACGATCGCGGTCACCCACTCCCTGGGCGAGACCCGGGCCCTGGCCAGCCGGGTCGTGCGGATGGCCCAGGGCAAGGTCCTCGAAGACGGCGCCACCGAGGTCATCCTCGCCGACGCCGGCCACGACGACGACCTCGCGCCGCGCTGAACCGAGATCCTCCACCTCCACCTCGGACTCGGTCTCGGACTCGGACTCGGACTCGGACTCGGTCTCGGTCTCGGACTCGGACTCGGTCTCGGTCTCGGACTCGGACTCGGACTCGGACTCGGACTCGGACTCGGGTTCGGACTCGGACTCGGACTCGGGTTCGGGATCGGGTTCGGACTCGGTCTCCGCCTCGGCCTCGGCCTCGGTCTCGTTCTCCTCCTCCCCTCCTCCCTGCCTCCCCTCCGCTACGCCAGCTTCGCGCCGCCGGCGTCGTAGCGATAAAACCCGCGCCCGACCTTCTTCCCCAGCCAGCCCGCCGCGACGTGCTGCCGCAACAGCGGGCACGCCCGGTACTTGTCGTCGCCCAGCTCCTGGTGCAGCACGTTGGCGATCGCCAGGACCGTGTCGAGGCCGATCAGATCGGCCAGCTCGAGGGGCCCCATCGGGTGGTTGAGGCCGAGGCGGACGCCGGTGTCGATGTCGGCCGGCGTGCCCAGGCCCTCGTACAGCGCGTAACACGCCTCGTTGAGCAGCGGGATGAGCACCCGGTTGACGATGAAGCCGGGGATGTCGCGCGCTGCGATCGTGGTCTTGCCGAAGCGCTGGGCCAGCTCGATCGTCGCCTGGTAGGTGGCGTCCGAGGTCGGCAGGCCGCGCACGATCTCGACCAGCTTCATGACCGGCACCGGGTTCATGAAGTGCATGCCGATCACCTTGTCGGGGCGCCCCGAGGCCGCGGCCAGCTTGGTGATCGAGATCGACGAGGTGTTCGAGGCCAGGATCGCCTCGGGCCGGGCGATCGCGCCCAGGCTCTTGAACAGCTCGATCTTCAGGGCCTCGCTCTCGGGCGCGGCCTCGATCACGATGTCGCGATCCGCCAGGTCGCCGTGGCCGGCGCCGGCGCGCAGCCGGGCCCGGGTCGCGTCGCGGGCCTCGCCGGTCAGCTTGCCCTTCTCGACCAGGCGGTCGAGGGTCTTGCCGAGCTTGCCGACCGCGGCGGTCGCCAGCTCGGCGGTGACGTCGCACAGGACGACGTCGAGTCCGGCCTGGGCCGCGACCTGGGCGATGCCCTGCCCCATCTGCCCGCCGCCGACCACGCCGACCCGGGCGATCACGGCCGCTCCAGGAGGAGCGCGATGCCCTCGCCGCCGCCGATGCACAAGGACGCGCCGCCGGTCTTGGCGCCGCGGGCGGCCATCGCCGACAACAGCGTCGCGACGATGCGCGTGCCCGACGCCCCGATCGGGTGGCCGAGCGCGACCGCGCCGCCCCACACGTTGACCTTGGCCGGGTCGAGGCCGAGGAGCTGGTTGTTGGCGATCGACACCACCGAGAACGCCTCGTTGATCTCCCACAGGTCGACCGCGGTCGGCTTCCAGCCGGCCTTGGCGCAGGCCTTGTCGATCGCGGCGGCCGGCGCGGTGGTGAACCACTCCGGCGCCTGCGCGTGATAGCCGTTGGCGACGATCCGGGCCAGGACCGGCGCGCCGAGCTGCTTGGCGCGCTCGGCGCTCATCACCACCACCGCGGCGGCGCCGTCGTTGAGCGACGACGCGTTGCCGGCGGTGATCGTGCCGTCCTTGGCGAAGGCCGGGCGCAGGCCGCCGAGCTTGGCGATGTTGCCGCGGCCGGGCTCCTCGTCGCTGTCGACCACGGTCTCGCCGCCCTTACCCGGCAGCTTGACCGCGGCGATCTCGGCCGCGAAGTGGCCGGCCTGCTGCGCCGCCAGGGCCCGGCGGTAGCTCTCGGCCGCGAACTCGTCCTGGGCGCCGCGCGAGATGCCGCGATCCTTGGCGCACAGCTCGGCGCAGTTGCCCATGTGCTGGTTCGAGTACACGTCCCACAGGCCGTCGTGGACCATGCTGTCGACGGTGTCGAGGCCGCCCATCTTGACCCCGGCGCGCAGGCCGCGGACCAGGTGCGGCGCGTTGGACATCGACTCCATGCCGCCCGCGACCACTACCTCGGCGTCGCCGACCGCGATCGCGCGCGCGGCCAGGAGGATGGTCTCGAGGCCCGAGCCGCACACCTTGTTGACGGTGACGCACGGCACGCCCTGGGGCAGGCCGGCGCCGAGGGCGGCCTGGCGGGCCGGGGCCTGGCCCTGACCGGCGGGCAGGACCGCGCCCATGTAGACCATGTCGACCGCGCCGGGGTCGAGCTTGGCGCGCTCGAGCGCGGCCTGGATCGCGATGGCGCCGAGCTTGGGCGCGGGGACGGCGGCCAGGGCGCCGAGGAAGCTGCCGATCGGGGTGCGGGCAGCGCTGACGAGGACGACGTCACGCATGGGATCCTCCGGGTGCGGCCGGGCCGCGGTTAGTCGGGCGGGCCGGCTGGCCGGCGCGCGCGCGAAGGGATACCCTCAGCGGGTGGTACGGTCAAGCCGCCGCCTCGTCGAGGCTGCCCTGGTACTCGCGCTCGCCGGCTGCGGCGAAGATCTGCGCATCGACGTCCGCTACCGCGTGATCGGCCGGCCGCCGGTGACCGCGGGTTCGTGCCCGACCGCGTCCGCGCCGCCGACCGCCGCCGGCGCGACCAAGGTCCGCTTCACGTTTCGCGATCGGCCCGGACCGGGCGGCGCGCCGGGCGCGCTGCGCTGCGACGTGGTGGTCGCGAGGACCGCGGTCGAGCCGGTGATCGCGGTGCCGCGCAAGGACGAGCCGGTCGATCTGTGGGTCGAGTACTTCGACGACGCCGGGGCGCTGATCGCGCGCGGCAGCAAGACCGCGGTGACCCTGACCGGCGGCGACGACGTGACGATCTACGCTGGCGCCGCCGCCGGCTACGGCTGCGCGCCGACCCAGACCACCGCGCCGCGCGCCTTCCACAGCGCGACCTTGCTGCCGACCGGCGAGGTGCTCTTGTTCGGCGGGCTGACCGGCGGCGCCGGAGCCGCGGCCAGCGCCGACCTGGCGCCGGCGGCGGGCGCCTACGTCACAGCGAGCGCCGAGATCTACGACCCGGTGAACCAGCGGGTGTTCCCGCTGACCCTCGGCATCGCCCCGCGCGCGTTCCATCAGGTCATCGTGCTCGGGACCGCGCCGACCGGGCAGATCGTGCTCGCGGTCAGCGGCGGGGTCGGCGTCAACGGCGATCCGGCCGCGGCCGGCAACGTCGCCGCGATCGGAGGCCCGGCCGGCGAGGCGCCGTGGCGCGCGGTGAGCCCGGGCGGAACCCGCGCCGGCACCGCCGCGGTCCCGGCCGAGATCCTGCTCTACGATCCGATCGCGCGCACCGTCACGCGGACCGCGATCGCGATGGTCGCCGGCCAGCTCTTCGCGTCGGGGGGCGCCGACGACGCCGAGCTCGGCGCGCCGCCCCTGGTCGGCGGCGGGGTCGGCGCGGCCGCCGACAAGCTGGTCGCCTTGAGCCCGACCGGCGCCGAGGGCCCGGTCCTGACCGGCTCGCCGCGGGTCGGGGCGGTGATCGTCCGGCAGAGCGCGACCGACGCGATCTGGCTGGGCGGCGCGACCGGCGGCATGGCGCTCTACGATCGGATCTCCGGGCTGGGTACGACCCCGACCTTGACCGCCGGCCCGGCGCTGCCTGGCGTCGACTACAACCGCGCCTTCGCGGCCGCCGCGCGGGTCGGCGGCGAGGTCTTCGCGTTCGGTGGACTGCGGGTCGCGGCCGGCGCGATCGGCGACGACACCAGCGGCGTGACCGCGTTCCGCGTCGACGGCACCGGCGCGGTCGCGGCCTACACCAACCCGGCCCTGGTCGGCACCGCCTACGGCGCGGCGGTGACCGTGCCCGGCCCCGCGGCGCTGGTCGCCGGCGGCGTGGTCGCCGGCTCGACCGACTGCACCGGCGGCACCTTGGCCTGCGTGTCGCCCCAGAGCGCGCGGGTCGATCCGGCGCTGGTCAGCGCGACCGGCGCGCCGGGCCTGGCCCGCTACGGACACCGCTTGACCCGCCTGACCGACGGCACCGTGCTGGTGTCGGGCGGCTTCACGACCGGCGCGACCGCCGGCACGGTCCGCGCGGTCGCCACCCTCGAGCTGTTCGAACCCCACCGCGCCGCCGACGATCCGATCGCCGACCTCGGCCTGAACCGCGCTCCCGGCGACGTCGCCCGCGTCGACGGCGCACCGGTGGCGCCGTGTGGGCTGGTCCGCGGCGCCGCCCTCGACGCCGCCGGCGGCCCCGACGCCGCCCTGGCGATCGACGGCCCCGAGCTCGACGCGCCATGACCCGCCGCTGGGATGCCACCCGGGCGATCGCCGAGCGGCTGGGGCGCGAGCGCGGGACGATCCACCGCGAGGCCGCGACCCGGATCGCCTTGTGCTATCCGAGCCCGTACCGCGCGGCGATGTCGTCGCTCGGCTACCAGCACATCTATCGGCTGCTCAACGCGGTGCCCGACCTGGCCGCCGACCGCGCGGTCCTGCCCGACGACGTCGCCGCCGCCCGCGGCCAGCCGTGGCTGACGCTTGAGCGCGCGCGGCCGGTGAACGACTACCCGCTCCTGGCGTTCTCGGTGGCCTACGAGCTCGAGCTGGTCGGCCTGCTCGACGCCCTGACCCTGGCCGGGCTGCCGGTTTTGGCCGCCGATCGCGATCATCGCCATCCGCTGGTGGTGGCCGGCGGACCGCTGACGTTCTCGAACCCGGTGCCGCTGGCGCCGTTCGTCGACGTGATCGTCCTCGGCGAGGGCGATCAGCTCGCCAGCGAGCTGATCCTCACCGCGCGCGAGCTCGGCTGGGATCGCGCGCGGCTGATCGCGGCGCTGGCGACCCGGCCCGGCTACTACCTGCCGACCGTCCACGGCGATCGCGTGCCGCCGATCGCCGCCGCCGACGACGCGCTCCTGCCGGCGCGGTCGCAGATCCTCACGCCCGACGCCGAGCTGTCCGACATGTTCCTGACCGAGGCGGCGCGCGGCTGCTCGCGCGGCTGCACCTACTGCGTCATGCGGCGCTCGACCAACGGCGGCATGCGAATCGTGCCGACCGAGACCGTGCTGGCCGGCATCCCGGCCGAGGCCCGCCGGGTCGGGCTGGTCGGCGCCGCGGTCACCGATCATCCCGAGATCCGCGCGATCGTCCGCGGCGTGGTCGACGGCGGCCGCGAGGTCGGCATCTCGAGCCTGCGGGCCGACAAGCTCGACGACGAGCTGGTGGGGCTCCTGGCCCGCGGCGGCTACCGGACCCTGACGGTCGCGGCCGACGGCGTCAGCGAGCGCATGCGCCGCGTGGTCGAGCGCTCGACCCAGGAGAAGCACCTCCTGGCCACCGCCGCCCTGGCCGCGCGCCACCGCCTGGCGACAGTGAAGATCTACATGATGGTCGGGGTCCCGACCGAGACCGACGACGACGTCGACGAGCTGTGCCGGTTCGCCGGCGAGCTGATCAAGCTCCACCCCAAGGTGGCCTTCGGGGTCGCGCCCTTCGTCGCCAAGCGCAACACGCCGCTCGACGGCACCGACTTCGCCGGCATCGACGTGGTCGAGGACCGCCTCGATCGCCTGCGCCGCGGCCTGGCGCCGTACAAGGGCAAGGCCACGGTCCGCCCGACCTCGGCGCGCTGGGCCTGGGTCGAGTACATGCTGGCCCAGGGCGATCGCCGCGCCGGCCTCGCGGTGCTCGACGCCTGGCAGGCCGGCGGCAGCTTCGCGGCCTGGAAGCAGGCCTTCGTCGCCCGCGAGGTGCGGCCCACCGGCCCCCTGGCCCGGGTGCCGTCGACCGCCGAGATCATCGCGCTCCGCCGGCGCGCGTCGTAGCCGCGCCGGGCGGCGCGGCGCCGCTCACCAGAACTTCCACCACGGCCGGGCCGCGGCCTTGTCCTCGGCGGTGCACTTGCAGCGCTGGGCCTTGGGCACCCCGGCCAGGACTTGCTCGACGTGAGCCCCACAGCCGGCGAAGGTCGGCTTGCCGCACAGCGAACAGGTGACGCGACGACACATGCCGCGCACGCTACCGCACCGACCGCGGCCCGCGAAGCGGTCCGATGTCGCACCGCGCGATCGCCCACGCGGCCGCCGGCGACCGCGGTAGGATCGCGCCGTGGACCTCGCGCGGATGCTCAGCAAGTGTCGCGACGGCCAGTGGCGTACCGACCAGCTCGACTGGAGCGCGCCGCCGCCGCGCTTGCCGCGGGCCAAAGAAGAGGCGGTGGTCCAGGCCTTCACCGACATGGCCGGGATCGAGCGGCTAGCCGCGGCGCTGTTTCGGGCCCAGGCCGCCAAGGCCACCGACCCGACCCTGCGCGCGATCTTCGACAGCTTCGTCGCCGACGAGGAGCGCCACGCCGACGTCGCGGCCCGCCTGGCCCGCTACTACGACGTCTCGCGCTACCGCCCCTACCACCAGGCGCCGGCGCTCGTGGCCTTCCGCGGACCGTTCCTGGCGGTCATCGAGCTGGCGCCACCCGAGATCGCCAACGCCTACGTGACCGCCGGCGAGCTGCTCCTCGACGTCGCGCTCCTGCGCTCGCTCGACGACTACGTCGGCGATCCCATGAGCCACCAGGCCATGGAGCTCATCAACCGCGACGAGTCGCGCCACATCGCGATCGACTTCCACATGACCGAGGTCTACGCCTCGCCGGCCTACGCCGCGATCCGCGCCGCGCGGCCGAGCCCCGACGCGCGGACCCGAGCCCGGGGCGCCGCCGCCCTGGCCCGCATGCTGTGGCACGCCCAGCCGTTCCTGCGCCAGGTCTTCCTCGAGCCGATCGATCGCACCGACCCCAGCGGCCGGCGCCTGCGCGAGGCCATGAAGCGCATCCAGCTCATCGCCCGCAAGCCGGCGGTCGCGGCCCAGCCGTTCATGCGCGTGATGCTCGCGCTCCAGGAGCTGTACCTGCGCCCGGTGATCGGCCCGCTGGCCGGCCGGCTGCTCTTGCGCGCGCTGGGCGCCGAGCCGCGGCTGGCCGCCCGGCTCTACAGCGACGACGAGCTGGCGCGGTCCAACGCGATGTCGTTCGACGAGATGGCCGAGGAGGCCCTCGCGGCGAAGGGCTGATCGGCCGCAACGAGCTGCTCGGGGGCGAGCGTCGGCGCGAAGGAGTCGGCCGCGAGGCGATGCTCGGGCGCGATCGCCGGCGCGACGTCGTCGAGCCCGACCAGGGCCAGCCGGGCGTAGCGGGCGTGGACCGCGCGCGGATCGTCGGGGCCGTAGATCCCCAGCGCGCGCGCGACCTCGCTGGGCTTGGCCGAGCCAGCGGCGGTCGCCGACACCCGCGCGACCACCAGCGCGGTCGGCTCCCAGTCGAGCGCCGCGCACAGCGGCGCCGCGGCGTCCTCGCCGAGGACGTCGAGCCGCTCGATCAGGTCGCGCACCTCGATCGCCTTGTCGCCGCGCGCGACCACCGCGCTCGAGGCCGCCCACAGCCGCGCCGCGATCCGGCCCAGGCGGGCGGCGTCGAAGCGCAGGCCGTCGGGGGCCGGCGCGATCGCGACGTCGGTGGCGGTGACCAGCTTGCCGAGGCTGGGGCGACCATGACCGGGCGGGGGCGCCGGTACGATCTGACCGGCGATGATCGCGAGCCCCTCGGGGCACACCGCGCCCAGCCGCGCGACCACCTCGTCGGCGCTCAGGGACGGACCGTCGCCGTGCTCGAGATCGACGTCGATCACCTCGGCGAAGCTGGGCACGCCGAGGGCCAGGGCCGGGCCGTAGACGATGCGCGGCTTGGGCGAGAAGCCGCGGCTGACCGCCAGCTCGAGCTGAGCGCGCCGAAACGACCGAGCCAGGAGCCGCGCGACGTCGAGGTGGCCGAGGAACGCGGTGCGCCCGAGCTTGGTGTAGCGCAGCCGGTAGGTGGTGTACGGCTGATCGGCGCCGTGGAAGCCGTTCTTGCGCACGCGATCGGCGCGCTCGACCTCGCGGCGATCGCCACCGCCACCGCCACCGCGACCGCCGCCGTCGTGCTCGGCCGGCGAACCACCGCCGCGCTCGCTGACGTCGAGGCTGGCGTCGCCGTCGATGCGGGCCGGGGCCACGGGCCGCGGCCGCGGCGCGGTCGCGCCCAGGGCGCGCAGCGCGACCAGGCGATCCTCGCGCATGGTCGATAGATCGCAGGCGACGCCGCAGTCGTAACAGACCAGCTTGCGCTGATCGGCCACCGCGTCGGTCAGGTTGGTGTGATGGACCAGAGCGCCGGCGACCTTGCCGCACGGCGGCGAGGCCCGGCCCTTCATCGCCTTGCGATACTCGGCGAGGAGGAAGCCGTCCTCGAGGCCGACGTCGAGGTGGTCCCACGGCAGGCGCGCGGTCACCGGCCGGGTCCCCAGGTAGGCGTCCTGATCGATCCCGCACGCGGTCAGCGCCGCCTCCCAGCGGGCGTCGTCGAACAGCTCCTCCCAGCCGTCGAATCGCGCGCCGGCGCGCCACGCGTGCTCGACCACCGCCGCCATCCGGCGATCGCCGCGGGCCAGGAGCCCCTCGACCCACGACACGCCGCCGTGGTGGTACTTCAGGCGGAGCTGGCGATCGCGCACGGTCATGCGCAGGAGCGCCTGCTTGCGCCGGATCTCGCCCGGGCGATCCTGGGCGCACCACTGCAGCGGCGTGTGCGGCTTGGGGACGTGAGACGACACGCTGACCGTGACCTCGGCCCGGCCGCCGGCGATGCGCTTGCCGATCGCCAGCATGCGCTGGCCGGTCAGGACGATGCCGCGGACGTCGTCATCGTCCTCGGTCGGCAGGCCGATCATGAAGTACAGCTTGACCCGGTGCCAGCCGCGCTCGAATACCTTGCGGGTCGAGTCCTCGATGTGCGCCTCGGTGATGTTCTTGTTCACCACGTCGCGCATGCGCTGGGTGCCGGCCTCGGGCGCGAAGGTCAGGCCGGTGATGCGGGTCTGGGCCAGCTCGTCGAGGATCTCGTCGGGCAGGCCGTAGGCGCGCAGGCTCGCCACCGACATCGACACCCCGCGCTCGCGCAGCGCCGCGCCCAGCTTGCCGACCAGCGGCGAGATGCTCGAGAAGTCGGCGGTCGACAGGCAGGTCAGGCCGGTCTCCTCGTAGCCAGCTCGCTCGACGCCGCCCAGCACGCTGGCGATGATCGAGTCGGGGCTGCGCTCGCGGACCGGGCGATAGATCATGCCGGCCTGGCAGAACCGGCAGCCCTCGGTGCAACCGCGGGCGATCTCGACCGAGGCCCGCTCGAACACCGCCTCGGCGTACGGCACCGGGGCGTCGGTCGGGAACGGGTAGGCGTCGAGATCGCGGACCATGGCCCGGCGGATCCGGGCCGGGGCGCGATCGTCTCTGGGCGCGCCGACGACGATCATGCCGGTGTCGGGATCGACCTCGGTGGCGTAGAGCGTCGGGACGTAGAGCGGAAAGCGCGCGGCCAGCTCGGCCAGGGCGTCCTGCCGGGTGCGGACGCCAGCGGCGATCTCGCGGCGCAGCGCCGCCCAGGCCACGACCAGGGCCGGCAGCTCTTCTTCGGCCTCGCCGATGAACGCGGCGTCGATGAACGGCGCCAGCGGCTCGGGGTGGGTCGCGACCGGGCCGCCGATGAGCACCAGCGGCGCGTCGGCCGGGCGGTCGGCGGCGTGCAAGCCGAGGCCACCGAGGTCGAGCAGCGTGAGGACGTTGGTGAAGGTCAGCTCGTACTGCAGCGACAGGCCGACGACGTCGAAGTCGGCCAGCGGCCGCTGCGACTCGAGGGCCACCAGCGGCAGGCCGCGGGCCCGCAGCTCGGCCTCGAGATCGATCCACGGCGTGAACGCGCGCTCGCACGCGATGCGCGGATCGCGGTTGAGCAGGCTGTAGAGGATCTTGGTCCCGAGGTGCGACATCCCGATGTCGTAGACGTCGGGGAAGGCCAGGCACACCGTGGCCTCGACCGCAGTCCAGTCCTTGGTGACCGACTGGTACTCGCCGCCGAGGTACCGGGCCGGCTTGAGCACGCTGTCGATGAAGTCGGCGTAGACGTGTCGCATGGCGCGGTCACCCTGTGTACCGGATCGCGCGCGGCGGCGCCACGGCGATCGACGGCGGCGCGAACCAGGCTAGGCTTGCCGGCGATGCGCCCCGCCCTCGCCGCTGCCGCTCTCACCCTCGCGCTCACCGCCTGCAAGAAGGAGCCAGCGCCGGCCCCCGCGCCCAAGCCGACGCCGCCGGTCGTCGAGGGGCCGACCGCCAAGGCCGAGCGCATCGCCCTGCCGCCGCCCGGCGTCGCGCCGCCTGCGGTCGAGGCCAGTGCTACGGTGGCGGGCATGTGGAACGTCCCGATGAAGACCCTGCGCGGCCAGCCGATGACCCTCGCCGATCACCAGGGCAAGGCCATCCTGGTCGTCAACGTCGCGTCGAAGTGTGGCCTGACCCCGCAGTACGCGACCCTCGAGGCCCTGCACGAGAAGTACGCCGCCCAGGGCTTCACCGTGGTCGGCTTCCCGTGCAATCAGTTCGGCGGCCAGGAGCCGGGCTCGGCCGAGCAGATCGAGGAGTTCTGCTCGACCACCTACGGCGTGACCTTCCCGATGACCGAGAAGGTCGAGGTCAACGGCGCCAACCGCCACCCGATCTACGCCGCGCTGACGCCGATCGCCGACGCCGAGGGCCACCAGGGCGACATCCGGTGGAACTTCGAGAAGTTCTTGATCTCCGCCGATGGCAAGACGATCACCCGGTTCGCGCCCAAGACCAAGCCCGACGACCCGGCGGTGATCGCCGCGGTCGAGGCGGCCTTGCCGCGCAAGTAGCGCCCTCTCTCCGTCTCCGTCTCCGCCTCGGCCTCGGTCTCCGCCTCCGCCTCCGTCTCGGCCTCGGTCTCGGTCTCGGTCTCGGTCTCGGTCTCGGACTCGGACTCGGCCTCGGCCTCCGTCTCGGCCTCCGTCTCGGCCTCGGCCTCCGTCTCGGCCTCGGTCTCCGCCTCCGCCTCCGCCTCGGTCTCGGCCTCGGTCTCGGTCTCGGACTCGGCCTCGGTCTCGGACTCGGTCTCGGCCTCCGCCTCCGCCTCCGCCTCCGTCTCCGCCTACAGCGCCGCGAAGGTCTGCTGGTTGAGCGCGACCAGGCGCTCGCCTTGCCACAGGTGGCGCAGCTCGACGGAGTAGCCGTCGCTGGCGCCGGCCAGGTGGGCGTGGAACGCGAACGGCGCGTCCGGATCGAGGGAGGCCGGCTCGACCAGGAGCTCGGCGGTGAAGGCCACGGTCGCCATGGCGCGCGGCGCCGGCTCGGCGGTGAGCGCGCACGGCCACCACGCGTCGAGGAGGCCGATCACATCGGCGGCGTCGAGGGGCCGCGGCGCGGCGACCACGCCGCGCTCGCGCAGCCAGCCGCGGCCGGCCGGCTCGACGGAGCCAGAGAACGGGAACGGCGGCAGCGGGCGGAACTCGTAGGCCGACGTGAAGCGCGGCGACGGCGGCGCGCCCAGGGGCGCGATCGCGATCGCGTCGGGCGGCGGCAGCGCCGGCGGTGCGGACGCCAGGCGCAGCGCCGACGGCGGGCGGGCCGCGCCGAACAGGCCCGAGGCGCGCGCGAACACCTCGCCGCCGGCCTCGGCCCGGGCCTCGACGAAGCTGACCGCCCGACCGCGGCGCAGCGCGGCGACGGTGATGGTCGCCGGACCGACCGGCGCCGGGGCGCACAGCTCGGCCGTCACCACCCGCAGCCGGCGCGTCGGATCGGACTCGGTGGCGCCCATCGCCCGCGCCAGGGCGCCGATGACCAGGCCGCCGAAGGCGCCCTTGCCCTGCTGCCAGCCGTCGGGGACATCCCAGGTGAACCGCTGGTCGTCGCGTCGGACCAGCGCCGACGCAGCCGCGAAGTCGATCATCGCCGCACCCTACCCGCGCCCGACAAGGTCGCCAAGCGCCCCGCGGCCCGCGACTGTCACCTCGGACGCGGCGACCAGCACGCGGCGATGAACGCCGCGCATCACCGCCGCGCCAAGAGCGCGAGCTGGGCCAGAGCGCCGCTGACCGCGGCCTCGACCCGCAAGATCGGGGCGGCGATCGTGACGATCGCGAAGCCGCGGGCGGCGAAGGTCT
>Ga0075163_10004025_pt1 | contig 19738 bp, 15 predicted proteins | sample JI1023141ADNA_FD_71478 | JGI IMG/M metagenome (GOLD analysis project Ga0075163, IMG submission 71478) | Wastewater effluent complex algal communities from Wisconsin, to seasonally profile nutrient transformation and Carbon sequestration -... | ecosystem: Engineered > WWTP > Effluent > Algae...
TCCTTTTCCGAACTGCGGCGTTTCACCGCTGATGCGTCGCACGAGCTGCGCACCCCGCTCACCGCGTTGCGTGCGGTTGGCGAGGACGCGTTGCGCGAGCGCGATCATCCCGCCATCAGCAGCATGCTGGAGGAGGCGCAGCGTCTGGAGGAGCTCATCGAATCGCTCCTCGCACTAGCCCGTATGGAGGGCGGTCACGTGCAGATTTCGCGCGAGCCCGTCCGCGTCGATGAATTGGTCGCCGAGGTGCGCGACACTTTGAAGGTGCTCGCCGCGGACAAGCAGCAGCACATCGAGATCGTGGGCGAACCGACACCGGTGGTGCAGGCAGACCGCGTGTTGCTGCGCCAAGCCGTGACCAACGTGCTGCACAACGCGATCCGCTATTCGCCGGCGCAATCGCGGATTCGAATCGGGTTCGAGGTCGCTTCGGAAAGTGTGACCATCACCATTGCAGACGAAGGACCGGGCATTGCCCCCGAGCATATCGGCCGAATCTTCGATCGCTTCTATCGCGTGGACAAGGCGCGTGCACGCGCCGGAGGCGGGTATGGGCTCGGGCTGGCAATCGCGAAATCATCGGTGGAACGGCAAGGTGGCCGAGTCGAAGTGGAAAGCATCGTCGGTCGCGGCTCCACGTTCCGGATTCGCGTCCCACGGTAGTTGCCGCCAGAGCAAGCGCCACGAATCCTTAACGAACTTTCAGGTGCAGGTTTCGTCCGCCGCAGGTAAGCTTCCCGCGCTTTCCGATGAAAACCGCGATTCTTTTCCTCGCCATCACTGTTTCAGGGCTCGCTGAGACGAAGGTTACGTTCGACGAAGCAACGTCGCTTTCGATTGGATGGGAAACCGGGATCACGGGCACGGGCACCGCCAGGTGGGAGGTCGTGCAGGACGACGACGCCGCCTCCGGCCGCAACGTCTTGAAACAATCCGGCGAGGCCACGTTTTGCTGGGCCGCGAAGACAGATGCGGCCGTGAAGGACGGCTTCGCCGAAGTGAAATTCAAGCCGCTCAGCGGCAAAGAGGACCAGGCCGGCGGATTGGTTTTCCGGTTTAAGGACGCGAACAACTACTACGTCGTCCGTGGCAATGCGCTCGAAGGAAACGTCGTCCTCTACAAGACGGTGAACGGGAAGCGCTCGTCGCTGCAAGTGAAGGGACGGATGTTCGGCTATGGCGTCGATTCCAAGGTCACCAAGGGAAAGTGGAACAAGCTGCGCGTGGATTTCGCGGCCACGCATTTCTCGGTCTCCTTGAACGGTTCGAAGCTCTTCGACGTTGAAGATCAAACCATCAAAGACGCAGGCGGCGTCGGCGTGTGGACCAAGGCCGACAGCGTGACGCTCTTCGACGATTTTATTTATGGCACCAAATAGCTCCTCCCACCGAAACCACTTCTGCTCGTTCGTGCTGCTGGCTCTCGTGCTCGCAGCGCCCATCGCCGCACGCGCGGCTTTGGACACAAATCGAATCGAACAACTCACCGGGATGAAAGGCACGTTCACGCAGGCGGAGAACGTGTTCAAAGTCACCCAACCGAGAGATGATCTGCCCATCACCGTCGATGGATGGACGATGCCGCCGTTCATGGGCCTCACGAGTTGGGCGGCGTTTACGGAGGGGGTGGAAGCTGAGGTGATGCTCATGGGCGATCTCGTGTTGTTCGAGGACGAGGTGAACCCCGTGATGTCGGCGGCGTTCGACGCCGGCATTTCCGTCACGGCGCTGCACAACCACTTCTTTTTCGACCAGCCGCGCGTCTATTTCATGCACATCGGCGGCGAAGGCACGCTCGAGAAAATGGCGACGGGCGTGAAGGCGGCGTTCGCGAAGCAAAAGGAAATTCGCGCGGCGCAGCCGCAACCCGCGAAGGTGTTTGGCTCGGCTTTCGCGCCGGCGCGAAACGCGATCACCGGATCAAAGATTGACTCCGTTCTGGGCACAAAAGGCCAGGCCAACAACGGAATGTTCAAAGTTGTGATCGGCCGCGAGGTGAAGATGCCGTGCGGCTGCCCGATGACGAAGGAAATGGGCGTGAACACGTGGGCGGCATTCGCCGGCACGGACGACAATGCGGTCGTCGATGGCGATTTCGCCGTGCTCGAAGACGAATTGCAGCCGGTGCTGAAGAGCCTGCGTAGTGAGGACATCAACATCGTCGCGATCCATCACCACATGACGCACGAGCAGCCGCGCATGCTGTTCCTGCACTACTGGGGCCGCGGCTCCGTCGAGAAGCTTGCGCAAGGACTCAAGAAGACGCTCGACGCGCAGAAAGCTGTGCCTGCTCCCCAACATCAACACCCCTAGTCCTCCAAATCCCCATGAACTCGCACCCTCCGAGCCGTCTCGCTACGGCTCTGCTTCTCGGCGCAGCGTGTTTCGTCAGCTCCTCTGCGATTGCGGCCGACAATCCGAAGGTGGTCGCCGTGAAAGTCCCCGCCGCTCCGAACGTCGACGGCAAGGCCGATGAGCCAGCGTGGATGTCTGCGGGTCCGGTCGAAGTCGTCGCCAAAGGCGTCATGCCGAATACCCGCGGAACCTCATCGAACGTAACCGTGCGCGCGGCGTATTCCGACACGCACGTTTATCTCCTCGTGGAATGGACCGACGCGACGAAACGCGAAGCCGGCCATAAATCCTGGGCATGGGATGCCGCGAAGAACGCTTACGTTGAGGGCACCGACCGGGAGGATGCGCTCTCCGTGGCGTTCGAGCATACCGGTCCTTTCACGGCCAACATGCTCTCGGGCGACGAAGCGGTGTGGGATGTCTGGCACTGGAAAGCGTTTCGCACGAATCCGCAGGGTTTCGCGATGGACCGCTCGCACCATTACTTCAAATCGCAGCCGGCCGTGAAGGCCAACAAACACACCGCCAAGGGTGGCCGCGATGTATGGATCACGCGGCCCGAAGACACCGGCGACACCGTGGAAAAGAAGCAATCAGCCCCGCCCGAAAACAAAGGCACGCGCTTGCCGCAGTATCTCCACGGCACGCCGACTGGCAGCGCCGCCGATGTGCGCGCAAAAGGCGCGTGGGCCGACGGCAAGTGGACGCTGGAATTCGCGCGGAAACTCGACACCGGCAATCCCGACGACACGCGCTTCGACACCGCTCGCACCTACAAATTCGCCGTCGGCGTCCACAACGACACGGGCGATATGGACAAGGCAACCGGCGTGATTGAGCTCAGTTTCGGCAAGTAAACTTTCATCACCGCATCCACATGAAAGCGTTCAACACACTGCTGTTGCTGTCGGCCTTGCCCGCCACTGTGATTACCGCGCAGACCGCGAGCTTTGACGACGTCAAAGACCGCGAGTTGCCCGCGAACTGGACGAACACGAAGACCGGCAAAGGCGAACCGAAATGGACGGTGGAAAAGGACGACACCGCCCAGTCGAAGCCGAACGTCCTCAAACAATCCGGCGAAGCGACCTATCCGTTGTGCCTCAAGAACGACACGTCGCTTGAGGACGGTTTCGTCGAGGTGAAGTTCAAGTCGGTCAGCGGCGACACCGACCAGGCGGCGGGCGTCATCTGGCGCTGCCAGGACGCCGACAACTATTACGTCTGCCGCGCCAACGCGCTCGAGGACAACGTCGTCCTCTACAAGACCGAGAAGGGCAAACGCAGCTCGCTCGACATCGTCGGCCGTCGCGGCGGCTACGGCGTCGAAGTGAAAGTCGCCCCGCAAACCTGGCACACGCTGCGCGTCGAGTTCTCCGGCAGCCGCTTCAAGGTGCTGCTGAACGGCAAGCACCTCTTCGATGCGGAAGACGCGACCTTTGCCGGCGCGGGCCGCGTCGGCCTTTGGACCAAGGCAGACAGCGTGGTCATGTTCGATGACTTCAGCCACGGGACGAACTGAGTTTACCAACCACCTTATGAAACCAATCCGCTCGCGCTTGTTCGCACTCGTCTCATCGGTGGCGCTTTGCTGCGCCGCCTCCGGCCTCCAAGCCGCATCCGCCGTCCGCGTCATCGTCACCAATTGGGGCGGGGAGACGGTTTCGGTCATCGATCCCGCGCAGGACCGGCTGGTCGCCGAGATCACGACGGGGGCGAAGCCGCACGGCGTCTGCATCGCGCCCGACGGCAAGACCATCTACGTCGCCAACGAAGGAGCCGGCACGGTGTCATTCATCGATCCGGTGAAAAACGCCGTTTTTGCCACGGTGCAAGTCGGCAAGAGCCCGCACCAACTCGAAGTCAGCGCCGACGGCCGGTTCCTCTTCGTGCCAATCAACAGCGCGGATACGCTGGCCGTGGTCGATGTCGCCGAGCGCCGGGTCGCGAAGACGGTCACGGTGGGGCGCGCGCCGCACATCGCGATGCGCAGCGGCGACGGTCGCACGATCTACGTCACGAGCGAAGGCGATGCGAAGACCGTCCTGGTCGATACTGCCAGCTTTACGGTGGTGGGCGAGATACCCATCTTCGGTCGGCCCCGCGTGCCCGCCTGGTCGCACGATGGACGCAAAGTCTATCAGACGATCCGCTGGCTCAACGGTGCGCTCGTGATCGACATCGTATCGCACAAGATCGTGGACCGCATCGCCCTCGGCGAACCCGTATTCGCGTCCGAAGGAAAGGATGCTCACGGGCTGGCGGTGAGCCCCGACGGCACGGAGCTCTGGCTCACCAACCAAACGACGAACGATGTCACGGTCATCGGAACCGCCGACCAGCAGGTGCGCGGACGCTTCTCGGTCGGTCGCGATCCCAACTGGGTGGCCTTCACTCCCGACGGCAAGCTGGCGGCCGTGAGCAATACCGCCTCAGGCGACGTGAGCATTGTCGATGTGGCCGCGCGCAACGTGGTCCGCATCGTGAAGGTCGGCAAAGCGCCCAAGCGCCTCACGGTCGGCATGGTGAAAGTCGCTCCATGAAGTCCGCATTTCCAATCTCGCTGCTGATGGTGCTGCTGGTGGCGCTCGTCGGCTGCAAACCGTCCGCCCAGCGCGGCAGCGCCGTCGTGGTTTACACGTCGGTGGACGATGTGTTTGCCCGGCCGGTGTGCGAGCAGTTCACGAAGCAAACGGGCATCGAGGTGAAACTCGTGCCCGACACGGAAGAGACGAAGAGCACCGGCTTGCTCAACCGCCTCATCGCCGAGAAAAACCGGCCGCAGGCTGATGTCTTCTGGAGTGGCGATCCCGTGCGGGCGGCGGTGCTGAAGCGGCAGGGCATCAGCGCCGCGTATCGGCCGAGAAATCCCGCCGACACGACGGGGCGCTTCAGCGATCCGGAAGGGCACTGGGCGGCGCTGTCCGCGCGGGCGCGCGTCATCATTTGGAACACCGATGTCATTGCCCCCGGGGAGGAGCCACGATCGCTGCGTGATTTCCTCGATCCCAAATGGAAGGGCAAGGCGTGCCTGGCGAATCCCCTCTTCGGCACCACTTCGATGCACGCCGCCGCGCTGTTCGAGACGCTGGGCGAGCCGGGCGCGCGCGAGTTCTTCACCGGACTGAGGGCCAACGACGTGAGGATGCTTTCGTCCAACGGCGAGGTGAAGCGACGCGTCGCCTCCGGCGAGTATGCCTTCGGCCTCACCGACACCGACGATGCCAGCGTGGCCGTCAAGGAAGGCAAACCGGTGGGTGTGATCTATCCGGATACGTCCGGTGCGGGGACGTTGATCGTGCCCAATGCGGCGGTGCTCATCGCCGGTGCGCCTCACCCCGACGAGGCGAAAAAGTTCATCGAGTATCTGCTCAGTGCCGAGGTCGAGCAGGCGCTGGCTGCGAGCGAAGCGGCGCAGATGCCACTGCGCCCCGGGGTGCCCGTGCCGCCGGGGGTGAGGCGCCTCGACGAGATCGCCGCGCTGACCGTCGACTACGGCACTCTCGCCGAACGGCTGGAGACTCTCTCTCGCGGATTTCTCAAGGAATGGACCGCGCAGCCCTGATCGCCCTCGGGCTCGTCGCCGCCATTCATCCGGTCTGCGCGCAAACGGCCCGTCCCGTGTGGTCCGTCCACACGGCACGCGAGGCCCCGGTGGTGGACGGCCGGCTCGATGAGGCCTGCTGGCGTGCAGCCGCTGCGCTCGACGGTTTCACCCAAGTGCTGCCGGCGGAAGGATCCCGGCCGACGGAACGCACCGAGGTGCGCTTCGTCGCCACCGACGACCAGCTCTACATCGGTGTGCGCTGCTTCGATGGCGAACCGGGGAAGATTCTCGCCCGGGAGATGGGCCGCGATTCGGAGTTCGACTCGGATGACGTGGTGCGGATCGCGTTCGACACCTTCGGCCGCGAGCGCGACGGCTATCTCTTCGCCGTCAATCCCGCCGGCGCGCGCTCCGATGCGGTCTTCGGCAGATTCAGCGGCGAGAATCAAAGCTGGGACGGCCTCTGGAGCGCGCGGGCGTCGATCGACGGCCAAGGCTGGACCGCCGAACTGGCCATTCCGTTCAAAAGCCTGTCCTTCGACCCGCGCGCGGCTGCCTGGCGGTGCAACATCGAGCGCGTCATCCGGCGCAAGCAGGAGACGGTCCGCTGGACGGCGCTAGCCCGCGCCAAATCGCTCACCGCGCTGGAGGATTTCGGGGAGCTGCGCGGGCTGCGCGACCTGCGCCAGGGACTCGGGCTCGAATTGCGGCCCTACGTCCGGGCGACGCGGCGCGACGGGCCGGCCGCCACCACGCGTGACCTCGAGACGACCGCGGGCGTCGATGCGACCTACCGGATCACCCCGACGCTGACCGCGCTCGCCACCTACAACACGGATTTCGCGGAAACCGAGGTGGATGCCCGCGTGGTCAACCTCTCCCGCTTTCCCGAGTTCTTCCCCGAGAAGCGCGACTTTTTTCTCCAGGACGCGCCACTCTTCCGTTTTGGCGGGCTCGACGAATCGAATTCGCCGTATTACTCGCGGCGCATCGGATTGGGTGCAGGCGGACGCCCCGTGGACATCATCGCCGGCGGGCGGCTCACCGGCCGGGCCGGCGGCACGAGCATCGCCCTGCTCGACGTCTATCAGGACGCGCAAGCGGGCATCGACGCCCGCAACCTCGCGGTCGTCCGGCTCGCCCAGCAGGTGCTGGCCGAGTCGAGCGTCGGAGCGATCTTCACCTCCGGCGATCCGCACTCGAACGGTGACGCCTGGCTGGGAGGCGTTGACTTCAGTTACCAGAACAGCCGCCTGAAAGGCGAACGCGTGCTCACGGGCAACGCCTACCTCATGGTCAGCGATGCCGACCGCGCGGGCGGAAGGGGCACGGCCTTCGGTTTCGACCTGGACTACCCCAACGAGCCGCTCGACGTGCATGCCTTCTTCCGGCAATGGGGCGAGCGCTTCGAGCCGACGCTGGGCTTCATCGACCGCGCCGGTGTGCGGGAGTATATCGTTTCCGCCGAATACATCTGGCGGCCCAACACCCGCTGGCTCCGCCGCGCGGTGCTCGAATTGCGCCCGTATTTCACGACCGACCTCGACGGCCGACTTGTCGCCGAGGACCACGATGCTCCTGTATTCACATTCGAGACACCCGCCGGAGATGAGCTCGTTGTCGAATACACCCAATATCGCGATGTCCTCGACGAGCCCTTCGCTATCCGCCCCGGAATCGTGATCCCCGTGGGCAGCCATGCCTACGGCCAGTTCAAGGGCCGCATCGAGACGAGTCAGGCCCGTTCGCTCTCCGTGCGCGCTTCGTGGCGGACGGGGGACTTCTACACCGGCAAGCGCACCGATCTCGGCGCGGGATTCACCTGGCGGCCGTCCCGTCACCTCTCCGCCAGCGCCAGCTATGAGCACCGGATGATCCGCCTGCCGGAGGGCGCCTTCGACGTGCGGCTCGCCAGCGGGAGGGTCGATGTCGCCGTCACTCCCGATCTGACATGGGGCGCGGTCGTCCAATACGACAACCTGAGCGACACCCTCGGCCTCAACACGCGTGTGCGCTGGACGTTCCGTCCGGGCAACGACGTGTTTCTCGTCGTCGGCGAAACCTGGGACTACGACGACGCTCGACTGCGCCATCTGTCAGGCGACGTCACCCTGAAGATTGGTGTCACCCTTCGCTACTGAGCATGAACGCCACCGGACTCGATGCTGCCTTTGTCAGCGCCCTGGGGCGAAGCCTGCTGCTCGCCGCCACGGTCGCCGGTGTGTCGCTCGCGGCCGGATGGCCGCTCGGCGTGCGTGTCGGTCTCACGCGTTTTCCGCTGCGGCGCGCGCTGCTCATGGTGCTGGCCCTGCCGCTTTTGCTGCCGTCGTTCCTTGTGGCGATCGGACTCTCGATGCTGACGCCGCACTTCGATGGCGCGCTCGCGACCCTCGGCTCATTCGCCTGTCTTGGAGTGCCGCTGGTCGCCTTTGCGTCCTTGGCCGCGACGATGGCGATCACGCGCAGTCAGGCCGATGCAGCACGGCTCGCCGGGGGCGACCGCCTCCTCTTCGTGCTTGGACGACGGGCGACGTTTCCGCTGGCGGCTCTCGCGGCGGTGCTCGCCGGAGTCATGACGCTGTCCGATCCCGGACCGGGGCAGATCTTCGGGTGGCATGGCGCGGCCGGAGAACTGCTCGTGAGCTTCGCTGCCCGGCACGACGCGGCATTGGCCACTCGGCAGGCATGGGCGATGGCTGCGATCTCGGCTCTGCTCGCCTGGCCTCTGGCATGGAGGCTCGCGCCCGAGATCGCGGCCGGGCTGTCGGCGCGCGACGTGGCGCGACCGGCCTTGTCTCATGCGCCGGGCGTGGTGTGGTGGCTGGCGGGTGTGGCCTCACTGGTCGCACTGATGCCAGTGGCAGGTTTGCTGCGCCCGTTGTTGGCCCGCGCGTGGCCGATCACGCGCGCATGGGGTGAGGTCGAGCGGACGGCGGCGGACACCGTCCTTTACGCGGGCCTCGCCGCGGCGATCGCCGTGGGCGGGGCGTTTGCGCTGGCGGCGGCGGCCGGGCGCACGGCTTGGCGGCGGCGCGCGCTGGTCGCCTGTGCGCTCGCCCTGCTGGCGCTGCCGCCCGCGCTGCCCGCGTTGTGGCTGATTCCGTGGAGCAGTCCGGCGGCGGTCGGTGCGGCGCTGGCCCTTCGTGGGCTGCCGATTGCGCTGCTGCTGGCGCTCCGCGCGGTGGGTTCGATGTCCGCGAGTTGGGCTGAGGCGGCGCACGTGCATGGCGTTTCCCAAGCGCGGTTCACCGTGCGGATCGCCGTGCCGTGGTGCGCCCGCTGGGGACTCCCGGCCGTCGCGCTCGCCGCCATGCTCGCCACCGCCGAGATCGGCACCGTCCTGCTCCTCCATCCCCCGGGACGCGGCACGCTGCCCCTGGCGATCTTCACCATCATGGCCAACGCCCCGGAAGCGCTCGTGGCGATGCTCTGCCTGTTCTACGCAGCGCTCGTCGCTGCGCTGGCCATCACCCTCCAAGCACTCGTCCGACGTCTATGAATACGCTGATTGAAATCGAAGAGCTGGCCAAACTTCACGGTGCCACGACCGTCTTCAGCGATGTGAGTTTCACCCTGGCCAAGGGCGACCGGCTCGCCGTGCTCGGAGCCAGTGGCGGCGGCAAGACCACACTGCTGCGTTTGCTTGCCGGCTTGGATGAACCAACCTCCGGCGGCATCGAACGTGCGGCCGGCCTGCGCGTCGGCATGGTGTTTCAAGACCTCGCGCTGTGGCCGAACCTGACGGTGCTCGATAACGTCGCGTTCGCGTTGCCGAATGCGAAGAAGGCTCAGCGGTTGCAATCCGCCCGCGATGCACTGACCGCCTGCCGCGTATCAGAGCTCGCGTTACGCAAACCCGGCACACTCTCGATCGGGCAGCAACAGCGCGTGGCTTTGGCGCGGGCGATTGTCGCACGGCCGCAACTGCTATTGCTCGACGAGCCCTTTTCCAGCCTCGACCCGCTGTTGCGCGAGGAGCTCATGGCCGAAGTGCGGCGGTTGGCAGGTGAAATCAACGCGGCGTTGGTGCTGGTGACGCATGACGTCTTCGAGGCGCTAGCGCTCGCCAGACGGACAATCGTGCTGGAAGACGGGCGTTTGGCCGAATCAGGCGAGCTCGCAGCGCTGCTCGCCGCACCGCAGTCACGTCTGCTGCGTCAGTGCGCCACGCAGATCGGCAAGCTTCGCGGGCACACCGTCCAATAATCTTTCGCTCTCAGCCTCAACTGCCTTTCCCAATACGACTCCGAGACGCTTTGCAGGCACCACCGACTTTCCACCAACATCGACCGTGATCATTTCCACGATTTTGGATGTCTTGGTCAATTCGCCCTCGGTCTTGCCGTATTGGATCAGGCGGGCAGGCACCGGCTTTTGCGGATGACTTGGCCGGTCGGCTCGCGCGCATGGTATCAGGGTGCTGAAGGTCTGGGGGCCGCGAGCAGGCGCAGCGCGTTGGCTATCACCAGCAAGGTGGCTCCGGTATCCGCCAGAATCGCGAACCACAGGCTCGCGTAGCCGAATAGGGTGAGCAGGAGGAAAAGCGCCTTCAGGCCGAGGGCGAAACTGATGTTGAAATGGATGATCCCGAGCGTGCGGCGGCCGAGGCGAATGGTCTCGGCGATCTTCGCAAGTTCGTCCTGCATGAGCGCGATGTCGGCCGTTTCGATGGCGGCGTCCGTGCCGGCCGCTCCCATCGCGATGCCAATGCTGGCCGTGGCCATCGCCGGGGCGTCGTTCACGCCGTCGCCCACCATGCCGACCACACCGTGCTTCGCCCGCAGGGCCTTCACGGCCTCGACCTTGTCGTCCGGCAGCAGGTCGCCCCGGGCCTCATCGATGCCGACCTGCCGGGCGATGAAATCCGCCGTGCGCTGGTTGTCGCCACTCAGCATCACCACCTGTTCGACCCCGGCCGCGTGCAGGGCGGCAATGGCGGCCTTGGCATTCGGTCTGATCGTATCGCCGATGGCGATGATCCCCCATATTTCACCCTTGCAGCCATCGTGCGGACGATGCCCGACCACCACGACGGACTGTCCCTGGGCTTCGATTGCCTCCAGCCGGGTCTCGACACTCTCCGAGCACACTCCGAGTTCGTGGGCGAACCGATGGTTGCCGACGAAATAGGCGTGACCGTCGATCACACCCTCGGCGCCGCGTCCACTGCGGGCCTGATAATTGGCGGCGCGCTCGTAGGCTATCATTTGCTGCTTCGCGTGCGCCACCACAGCCTTGGCCAACGGATGGGCCGAATGTTCGTCAATCGCCGCCGCAATCCCCAGCACCTGCGGCATGGTTGCCGAACCCAGCAGTTCGACCCCCAGCACCTGCGGTTTTCCCTCCGTGATGGTTCCGGTCTTGTCCACAGCGAGTCCCTTGAGGCGACCGATGGTTTCGAGGTGAGCGCCGCCTTTGACCAACACACCGCGCCGGGCGAGCGCCGTCAGGCCGGCGACGATGCTTACCGGCGTGGAAATGACCAGGGCACACGGACACGCGATGATGAGCAGGACGCAGGCGCGATAGAGCCAGGTGTTCCAGTCGCCTCCCAGCAGCAGCGGCGGCACGAGAAACACCAATAGCGCCACGACGGTGACGGCAGGCGTGTAATAGTGGGCAAATACATCCACGAAGCGTTGCGTCGGCGCTTTCTGCTCCTGTGCTTCCGCGACCAGCCGGATGATGCGTGCCAGCGTGGTGTCACCCGTCGTTTTGGTGACCTTTATTTCCAACGCCCCTTCTCCATTGATGGTGCCGGCAAACACGGTATCGCCCGGTCTTTTGTCCACCGGCACAGACTCGCCCGTGATGGGTGCTTGGTTGACGGCCGACTCACCGTGGGTGACCTCCCCATCGAGGGGGATGCTCATCCCGGACTTGGTCGCCACGGTTTCGCCGAGAGCGACCTGATCCACCGGCACTTCGACAAATCGTCCATCGCGTTTCACGACGGCGATCTTCGGAGCCAGTTCCAGCAAGGCCTCCGTGGCGCGCCGCGCCCGCCGATCCGCCCAACCCTCGAGCCACTCGGCCACACCGAAAAGGAGGACGACAGCCGAGGCCTCGACCCATTCGCCGATGATGGAAGCCCCGACAGCAGCGATGACAACCAACAGGTTTATGTCGGGCCGCAAGCGCCTGATCGCACGCCAGGCCTTGGGCAGCAGGAACCACCCCCCCGCCAGCATACCTGCGCCCGCAAGGAGGGTGACGACCGTCTGGCTACCGTCTTTCCACCCGCTGGCAAGCAGGGCGGCTCCCACGAGTCCGCCCGATGCAAGCAGGCTCAAGCTCTCGAACCGGTTGTCGTGCGTGTGCTCGCATCCCGGATCGTGGCTGTGTCCGTCTTCACTCATGGCGCTTGGTTCCTGCCGGGAGGTGCTGGGTGGAAATTGCGGAGGTCGCAGTGCTTATGTCCACCGCGGTTGGGGATCAGGAGTGGTTGCCTTCGTGGGCGCGGACTTCGATGCGCACGGTGCCGCTCGGGAGCGGATCGAGCGGGATGCGGTAGCTCGCGTAGTCCGGTCCTCGGTAGCGACGGGGAATCTGCCGTGGTTCAAAATGCTCCACGGTGCTGCGGAGCACGGCCCCGGCGGCATCGTAGAGCGTCACGTCCAGATGGGTCTGCGTCGTATCGTCGGCCTCCAGCCGCTTGACGATATAGCCGGCGACGACGAGCGGGCCCGTTTTCCGCTCGAGCCAGATCTTTTCGACCACGACTACGGGGGAATCCACGCGGTCGAGCTTGATGTGAGCCACGTCCGGCGGAGCCCGGAAGGGCGTGGCGCAGCCAGCCAAAAGAAGGCCGACGGCACCAAGCGTTAGCATAAGTGCAGTTTTCATGGGATGGCTTAGATTTCGGCTTCCTTCACATCCCCGTCGCGATGAGCCATGCGGTAGAGCGCGGGCAGCACGACAAGGGTGAGCAGCGTGGAACTGATGATGCCGCCGATGACGACGGTCGCCAGCGGTCGCTGCACTTCCGCGCCCGCGCCGGTCGCCAGCGCCATCGGCACGAAGCCGAGGCTGGCGACCAGTGCGGTCATGAGCACGGGACGGAGGCGGGTGAGACACCCTTCCTCGACGGCCGCGTCGATGGGCTTCCCCTCCTCCCGCAGGCTGCGGATGAACGAAATCATCACGAGGCCGTTGAGCACGGCCACGCCGGAGAGAGCGATGAACCCGACGCCGGCGGAGATCGACAGCGGGATGTCGCGCAACCAGAGCGCCGCGATGCCGCCCGTGAGCGCCAGCGGCACCCCGGTGAACACGAGCAGCGCATCCTTCGCGTTGCCGAAGCTCATGAAGAGCAGGCCGAAGATCAGCAGGAGCGCGACCGGCACGACCACCTGCAGGCGTTTGCTGGCAGAGATGAGTTGCTCAAACGTGCCGCCATAATCCAGCCAGTAACCCGCCGGAACCTTCACCGTCTGATCGATGCGCTGCTGTGCCTCCGTCACAAAGCCGCCCAGATCGCGTCCGCGAACGTTGGCGGTGACGACGACGCGGCGTTTGCCATTTTCGCGGCTGATCTGGTTGGGGCCGGGGGCGATCTCGATTTTTGCTATCTCGCGCAGTGGAATGTAGGACACCGTCAGTTCGTCCTCGCTGGTGCCATGTCCGGTCGTGCGGAGCATGGCGGGCAGCACCCGCGCCTCGTCGTCATGCAGCTTGGGCAGGGGCACGGGCAGATTGCCCAAGGCATCGAGGTCGGTCCGCAGCTCCTCGGGCAGACGCACGACCAGATCGAAGCGCCGGTCGCCCTCGAAAATCTGGCCAACGGCGGTGCCGCCGAGCGCAGTCGAGACGATTTCCTGCACCTCGCTGACGTCGAGCCCGTAGCGCGCGATTGCCTCGCGGTCGAGTTGGACGGTGAGCAGCGGCAGACCGGTGGTCTGCTCGATCTTCACGTCGGCGGCACCCGGAACGTTCTTCAGGACCCCCTCGATCTGTTCGCCGACCTCGGTCATGATGCCGAGATCGTCGCCGTAAACCTTGACGGCGACATCCGAGCGCACGCCGGAAATGAGTTCGTTGAACCGCATCTGGATCGGCTGGGTGAACTCGTAGTTGTTGCCGGGGACCTTGGCCACCGCGGCCTCCATCGCCGCGACCAGGTCCGCCTTGCTGCGCTTGGGATCGGGCCACTGATCGTGCGGCTTGAGCATCACAAAAGTGTCGGCGACGCTCGGCGGCATCGGGTCGGTGGCGACCTCGGCGGTGCCGATCTTGGCGAAAACCTTGTCCACTTCGGGGAACGCTTTGACCGCATCCTCCACGGCGGCTTGCATCTTGAGCGATTGTGTGAGGCTCGTGCCCGGGATGCGCAGGGCGTGCAGGGCAATATCGCCTTCATCGAGGCTGGGAATGAACTCAGTCCCCATCCTGGAAGCGGCGAAGCCCGCCAGCAGGACAAGCACCACCGCCGCCAAGGCCGCCGCCGGCCGCACCGTCATGACAAAGCGCAGGATCGGCCGATAGAGCGACTTGGCCCCGCGGATGGCGATGTTGTCCTTCTCGGAGACCTTGCCCGTGACGAAGATCGCCACGGCCGCCGGCACGAAGGTGATGGACAGCACCATCGCCCCGAGCAGCGCGGTGACGACCGTGAAGGCCATCGGGTGGAACATCTTCCCCTCCACGCCGGTGAGCGCAAAGATCGGGATGTAAACCACGGTGATGATGAACACGCCGAAAATCGACGGTTTGATCACCTCCGCCGTCGCCTCGGCGGCGAGGGAGAACCGTTCCGGCCGGGAGAGCAGCCGGTTCAGCCGGTGCTGTTCGTGGCCGAAACGACGCAGGCAGTTCTCGATGATGATGACCGCGCCGTCCACGATCAGGCCGAAGTCGAGCGCGCCCAGGCTCATCAGGTTGCCGGAGACCTTGTTGGTGACCATGCCCGTGATCGTGAAGAGCATGGCAAGCGGGATGACCGCCGCCGTGATCAGGGCCGCACGGAAGTTCCCGAGCAGCAGGAAGAGGATGACGACCACCAGCAGAGCGCCTTCCACGAGGTTCTTCTGCACGGTGGCGATGGTGCGGTCCACGAGCGAGGTGCGATCATAGACGGTTCTGGCCACGACGCCCTCGGGCAGGCTGCGGTTCACATCCGCCAGCTTGGCGGCGACGCGCGTGGAGACATCGCGGGAGTTCTCGCCGATCAGCATGAACACCGTGCCGAGCACGACCTCGCGGCCGTTCTCGGTCGCGGCGCCCGTGCGGAGTTCCTCGCCGAGGATTACGTCTGCTACGTCGCGCACGCGCACCGGCTGGCCGCTGCGGCGGTCCACGACGATGTTTTCGATCTCCGGAATGCCGCTCACCTGGCCGGGCACCCGGATCAGGTATTGCTCGCCGTGGCGCTCAATGTAACCCGCGCCGACATTGGCGTTGCTGCGGGCCAGTGCGTCCATCACGTCCCGCAGGGTCAGGCCGTAGGCCATCAGTTGATCCGGACGCGGGTTCACATGAAACTGCTTCACGAAGCCGCCAATGGTGTTGACCTCGGTAACGCCTTGCAGGTTGCGCAACTGCGGACGCACGACCCAGTCCTGAATCTCACGCAAATCGGTCGGCGTGTAGGCGGTGCCATTCGGCTTCTTCGCACCCGGTTCCGGTTCGACCGTGAACATGAAGATTTCGCCCAGGCCGGTGGAGATCGGCCCCATCGTCGGCTCCAGCCCGGGCGGGAGCTGTGACTTCACCTCCTGGATGCGCTCGTTGACGAGCTGGCGAGCAAAGTAGATGTCGGTTCCGTCCTTGAAAACCACCGTCACCTGCGACAGCCCGTAGCGCGAAAGGGAGCGGCTGTAGTCGAGGCTCGGCAGTCCGGCCATCGCCGTCTCCACGGGGAACGTGACGCGCTGCTCGGCTTCCAGCGGCGAGAAGCCGGGCGCCTCCGTGTTGATCTGCACCTGGACATTGGTGATGTCCGGCACCGCATCAATGGGCAGGTGTTGGTAATTGTAGAGGCCCAGCGCGCCCATCCCGAGCGTGATGATCAGGACGAGCCAGCGGTGGCGGATCGCGAAATGAATGAGTTTTTCCAACATGGGAAAGGGAGGTTAGAGGGCTGAGGCGGAGGTCTCGCCGGTGCGGATGCGGATGGCGCGGGCGACATCCTTGATGGTGATGAGGCCGTCGCCCTTGTTGCCGGTGCGGGCGGCTTGCTGGAGTGCCGCGACAATGGCCTCGGCGTGGGCAGCCTCACAGGTGACGAGCAGCACGGTCTTCTTGTGGAAGGTGATCTCGTCTTCCGTGAGACGGAAGGAGCCGCCGACGCCCCGCCCGCGGCCTTGGCCGTGGGCGTCGAGAATCGTCACTCCGGGGAAATGCGGCAGCGCATGCAATGCGCGCATGACGTGGGTCAGCGTATGCGGCTGGATGATGGCGGTGATTTCTTTCATGGCATGGTCCTCCGCGGCTCAATGGTCGTGCGAGGCACCGGACTTGCCGATGTCCGCCTTGATCAGGAAACTGTTCTCCGTGACGTAGCGCTCGCCGGCCTTGAGGCCCTTGAGCACTTCCACATAGCCGCCGGCTCTCCGTCCGAGTTCCAAGGGCCGGGCCTGGTAAACGTCCCCGTGCTGGGAAAACACCACGGTGAAGTCGAAGAGGGTCTGGAGCGCCGAATCCTTGACGGCGACCGGCACCTGGTCTTCCGCCAGCGTGATCGCCGCCTTCACATAGAGGCCGGGGCGCCAGCGCTGTTCGGGATTGTCGAGCACGATGCGCGCAATGAGCGTCTGCGCCTCGGGCGAACTGACCGGGGAAATCCACGCGATCCTGCCGGTGGCGTCCGGTCCGCCGTCGTCGGCGTGGATGACCGCCGGCTGGCCGACCCGCACGCGGGCCTGGTCGCGCTTGGGCACATTCAAATCGACCCACACGTCCGCCAGGTCGGCGATGGTGTAGAGCGTGGCCCCGTCACCGACGGTTTCCCCGGCGTTGACATCGCGGTCCACGATCACGCCGGCAATCGGCGCCTTCACCTCGATGGTCGCGAGCGACTGGTTGGTCTCGACCACCGCCACGACCTCGCCTGCGGCTACCGTATCGCCCAGCGCCTTGCGCGCCTCCCGCACGATACCGCCAAAGCGCGGCACGGCGCGGGCCACCTTGTTCGCGTTCAGTTTCACCGCGCCGTAAACGGAAAGCGTCTCGCTCATCGAAGCAGGTCCGGCAACTTCAACGACAACGCCGGAACGCTGTGCAACATCGGCCGTGATGGTGGCCTGCATCTCCGGTGCCGCAAAGCTCCAGCGATGCGTGCGTCCCTCATGCTCCGCAACGATCGCGTAATCGAAGGAATGCGGCTCGTAAACCTCGGCGGTGCCGCGGGCATAGTCGCCCTCGGACGTGAACGCGTGGGTATCCTTCACGCCGCCGGGGCGGGTGAGTTCCACGCTCAGCTTGACCGCGGAAGGCGCGACCGGCTTGCCGCCGTTCGTGAACCACGCGCGGAACTCCGGCGGCACGCCCTGCTCGAAGATGGCGAGTTCCAGGGCGAATGCACCATCGGCGAGCAAGCGACCGCCGTGCGGTCCCTTTTCGCCTTCTTCTTCGGCATGTTCGTCATGGCCATGGCCGTGTTCGTCAGCGCCGGCTGTGGCATGCTCGTGACCGCTTTCGTAAAGGTAGTAGGCCATGCCGCCACCGAGCGCGAGGACCGCAAGGATCGTAAGAGGAAGTTTCAATTTCATGAGAGGAATCGGAATGAATCAGGGTTGGGAAAGAAGGGTGGAAACCGCCCCGTAAGCCGGGTCGGTGAGTGCATCCAAGCGGGCCAACGCGAGAGCGTAGGCCGATTCGGCATCGAGAATCTCACGGCGGACCGCGATGAGGGCACGTTGGGCGTCCAGCACGTCGATCAGGGGAAGTTGTCCCTGCTCGTAGGCATGCCGCACGACCTGGTAGGCCTCTTGCGTGGCGGGCAGTGCCTGCGTGTTCAGGTTTCGGGCCGCCTTGTGAGCCGCCGACAGATCCTGCCAAGAGGCGGTGAATGCCGCGCTCAGATCCACCTCAACGGCCCGCACCCCCTGCTCGGCACCGGCGAGGGTTTCGCGGGCCGCGCGGATGTTTCCCTGGTTGCGGTTCCGGACCGGGAGCGGGACGGAAACCCCGGCGACGAACGCCGCGTCCGTGCCCTCGCGAAGGAACCGCACACCGCCGCCGACCGAAATGTCCTGCACCGCCTGCGCCTGCTCGAGTTCGAGCGCCGCGCGGCGGCCTTCGATCAGGCTTTGTTGCAGGTTCAAACGCGGATGTCCGGCTAGGCGCCCTAACAGCGCCTCCCGGTTTGGCAGGGATTCCGGCAGGCGAAGCGTGCCGGCAAGCGAGGCGATTTCATCAGGACTGCCGCCCCAAGTCGCCGCCAGGCTGGCCCGGGTCGCGATCACGGCGGCTTCGGCGCGCGCGAACTCGGCCTCGGCAGTGGCAAGTCCGGCTCGGGCACGGGCCGACTCCGCCGGTGACGCGACGCCTGCCTTCACCCGGAGGTCCACGGCGGCCACGGTCTCGCGGGCAAGACGCAGCGGCTCCTCGGCGAGCTTCAGCCGTTGCTCGGCCGCCAGTGCCTCCAGATAGGAGATGGCGGCGGCCGAAAGAACCTCGGAGCGGCGCACGGCATATTCACTGGCAGCCGCTTCGCGTTCGCGGCCAGCGAGTGCGACCCGCTTGTCGCGTTTGCCACCGCGCTCAAGGGTTTGGCTCGCCTGAACGGTGGTCTCCAGTCCACGGACGCCTTGGACGGCGCCGGTGCCGGCGAAGTTTTCCAGCGTCACATCCAAAGTCGGGTTTGGGCGCAGGCTGGCTTGCTCGATCAGCGCCTCAGCCGCACGCTCGGCATAGCCTTGCGCAGCTAGGCTGGGATTCTGTTCAGCGGCGCGTTGCAGCACGACACCGAGGGTAAGTGGCGGCGACGCCTCTTGAGCGGTCGCCCCCACGGCAGTGAGGAGAAGGACCAATCCGATGAACGGATAGGGCCGGGATACGTGGAAAGACAGGGACATAGTGGGTTTGGGAAATGGGAGGTGGACGGAGACCGGAAGCCCGCGAAGGACGCGCGCAGGCGTCGTCAGGGCGCAATCAGCCTGTGAAATCCGTTCGCGCAGGAACGGATCAGGCTACGAAATCGGGAGCGCGCACCGGCAAAGCCGTGCGGCGAACAAACTGCCAGGTGCGGTGCAGCACCCGGACTTGAGGAGGCTCATCCGCCATGAATGCGGCGAAATTCTCTTCCAGCTCCGGCGGAGCCAGCAGATGTAGAAGACATCCACAAAGAGCGGCTACTGGCGCTGGGAGTGCCCGGAGGCTGTTGGCATCCTTAATTAAGGAGACCCCTTCAATCGCATGGCAGGCGTCATCAGCGCAGGTGTCTTTGCAAGTGGACGACGCATGATCGCCATGCGTCATCACCGCGATCCCCGCTGCCTCAAGATCGCAATGATGGGTCGCCGGCAGCCAGAGGGCCAGCAGGACCGTCGCGATGATTTGGCGGAGCGTGGACACTAACAACAGACATCGGCACTGCGCATTTTTTGTCAATCGCCACTTGGGCGAGCCGCCTGTCTTTATTGAATCAGGCAAGAAACGCGTCGGGTTTAGTGATTGTTGCTGTGTCGCTTGCGCGCGGCGCACGACAGTTTGATGGAATTGGGACCAACCTGCTAAAATCGGGAGTCTGAAAAGCTGATGCTCGCTTCGCTCGAATTCTTTTAGCTCTGCCCCGTCCGGTAGCGCCCCATTTTATGGGCGGTCAAGGTCGTGCCTGCGGCCTCCACCCCGCGCAAACGTTCCGCTTCCCCCTCGATTGGTCCCGCTGCGCGGGAC
>Ga0075163_10004030_pt1 | contig 19725 bp, 19 predicted proteins | sample JI1023141ADNA_FD_71478 | JGI IMG/M metagenome (GOLD analysis project Ga0075163, IMG submission 71478) | Wastewater effluent complex algal communities from Wisconsin, to seasonally profile nutrient transformation and Carbon sequestration -... | ecosystem: Engineered > WWTP > Effluent > Algae...
TTGGTTCATGTAGGCAAACTGCTTGTTCCTCCTTCCCCTGATTTTGACCCTGGGGGTTTGGCTTCTCCTTCTGAATATCCTGTTAATGATACTTCTCTCTTTAAGCTTTATGTTTATCGTAATCCTGAGTTAGATGACTATACCAATAGCCCTACCACAGGCTTTGAGAAGTTTGTTGACTTACCCAATAGGCATATCAACCTCTTGGTTATGCTTGCAGGGAAGATGCTTTTAGAACAAATGAACAAGCAAGTACCTATTGAAGCAGAACAGATAATACAGCAACTCTCACAAGGAGTAAATAATGCCCCTGTCCAAGAACAACAGTTTAATGCAATCAAGCAGCAGTCTTGATATACTACACTATGATACCTTACTCAGCAATGAAGAAGCTGTCTTTGATGCCATGCACCAACAGCCTCCACGTTGTATAGAAGTAGAACATATAGAACAAGGTGATATAGGCTTATTGGGAGTCACAGGCTCTAAGGCTAAGACCTTATTCATAGTTATAGGCAGAGCAGATGAACCTTGTATGTTTTGGACTAGGGAGCATCGTAAGGATGGGTGTAGAACCTTTAAGAGAAAATTAACCTATGAACGCAAAGGCTTGAGAGATAGTTTATATGTGATAGGCTTTGTAGGCTCTATTAAGAATACAGAGGAATTTACCTTATGAAAAAGCTGGAAGAGATATTCTCTCAGTCTCAGAAAGATATTAGTGATGAAGAGTTTCAAAGAATTCAGAGGCAAGAATGGTATGACTTTGCGGAGAGGGTTTTATTTGACATCTCCTCTTTTACCCGTTCTTTTCTTAGTTCTTTGGAGTACACTTCTACTAATGGTCTTGCTAATAATGGTATTCTTACAATTGACGGCGAACTAAAGCCCTATAAGATTATCAAGGTTATTAGAAGAATCTTTGAGGCTGGCTCTACAAAGACAAACGGTCAAGAGTGCAGGGAATATAGCAATCAAGCTGTTGATAATGCTATGAGGCATGAGATAGCGTTCCCTGTTAATAGAACTACACTAGGCGCTTTAAGCTATACTACAAGTAGAAGCCAAGACCAAAGCATGACCTTGCACTTTGGAGAGCATTTCTTAGAGAATGAGATTGTTAGGGTTCATTTGATTCATGGCAGCCCTATTATCCCTGTCCATTGGAAGCATACTAATAGTATTCTTATCCCTGACTATATGCATGATAGCGTACGCTGGGGCTTAACCTTAAAAGCACTAGAGCGCCTTCAGTTCCAAGTAAGTAATAATGAGTATATGAATAGGTATGGCAAGGCAGAAGCTATCTATGACAAAGCACTACGCAAGCTCAAGGCTTATTTAGTGAACCTTAAAGATGAAAACAGTTTCCCACAAGGGCAACCGATGGTATGGCTGCCTGAATAACCATGACTAATGAGCAACCTTATACCCATAGAACAGAACTCTTACGCACAAGGGATGATACTTGGAGTACGCCAAGATGCAGCCTTTGAGAAGAATGATTTGCAGTCAGTGGCATGGTTAGAAAACCTAGACCCCAATAAGATATTAGGGGAATTGATTACAAGGGATGCTCAAGGACAAGATATAGTAGGTGGAGAGCCAGTAGAAGGGACAATGACAGGGGATATCATTAGTGCCTTAGAGATGACGCATGGGGCAAGTGAAGTACCTGAAAAGTCAGTGCTTCATGTATTCCATGATGGCACTCCTTCCATTAGAACCTCTAACAAAGCAAGGGATGGCTTTGATGATGGTGTATGGTCTAATGGAGATACCTTCAACTTCCCTGTGGCTGATTATGATGTTTATGGAGAAAGTGTTTTACTCTGTTCTGATAGCACTGATGTATTAGATAGTCCCAAGCGCAGACCTGTCTATGCTTATACCTATAAAGACTATGAGCAATACTTTGGTCAAAAGAATGAATTGAATCAAGACTTGCTCTTGTTTGGTGTTACCAAGCCTAATGTAACCACCAAGCGGTGGGAAGTATTGGATGAAGCAGACTTAGAGAAGATAATAGAAGTGTTATGGGAAACAGAAGATGTAGAGGGCGGCAACACTGCTGAATATGTAACAGCAGAAGCGCCTCAAATCAATGGTAAAATTGTCAATGTTATCAATGCTGAAATAGGTGGCGTACCTTCTGAGCCTGTTGACATTATTCAGACAAGCTATAAAATAAAGTCAGGGGCAGACAGTATCAGAATTAGCGCTTTGGGCTTTAGGATCGCAGCAAATAAATATGACCCAAGTAATGTTGCATTAACAAAATTGCTCACTCCTGTTATTGGAGACACAAGAGTTTCAGGGAATAGCCCTACTGCTTTGCCAACAGAAAAGCCTCCTGTAAGGGCAATGACAAGGCTGTTCCCTATTTTGTGGGAAATCCAAGATTATGTCAAAGAAAAGAAATCACGTCTTTTCTTCCCAGGTGAGCGTATTCCCTACGTTGTTACTGCTGTTATCAATGGGATAGAAAAGATAGTCAAGAAAGATGTGTTTGAGCCATTTAGCTATAAAGAAATTGATGGGGTAGAAGTAGGAACAAACACAAGCGAAGATAGAGAATATCAAGAGCCACAACTAACAGAAGGTGGTGGGACAATTCGCAGAGATGGGGAATTGCGCCCTTCTTCTGGGCAAACCTTCCTTTCTGAGCTAAAACCTATTGGGTCCACTCCTGAAACAAATAAAAGAGTACGCTTTAATATCAAGTTAGACGCTTCTGCTGAAGAACTCCCTATTGGTTTGTCAGAAGTAAGGCTTTATATTTCCAACAAAAATGTGGGCGACAGAGGACTATTTAATTATGTTTACCCTAATCCACCTGCAACAGAAGAAGTTACTGATGTTGACGGCTATTCTGGCTGGGTTACTCTCCCTGAATCTCTCTATCTGAATCCTGATTCTGACAGGGAATCTTTTTCTTATTCTCTTGCTAAGAGTTTTGTAGTCTTTGGAGACCCTGACCTCTACAAAAGAAGGAATGTGGAGACAGACCACTCTAATTGGGGTGTCAATAATGTCAAGGTCAATGATTGGATAGTAGATGGTGATGGAGTAAAAGGGAAAGATACAGGAGGCTCAGGAACATACTCAGAGTTCTATGTATGGGATTACATGGATAGAACAGCTGAACCCCTAGCCACCAACCTCCAAAGCGCATTATTCCTATGGAAAGGCAAAGGAGCAAAGGTGCTGGCAAGCATGAAAGGAGCAACCTTTATAGGAGGCTGCCTAGATACCAAAGGAACAGTAGAGCCAGGCTTAATTAGAAAGAGCCTCTTACAAGGTGCTGTACAGTCCACAGACACCTTTACTGAGACAGACTTCATCAAGGTAGGGAATGAAACCCACACGGCTCTTATAGAGTTTAGAGGGCAGTTATGGGCATTCAGCAAGACCCAAATGCACCGTATTCAAATGAGAGATATGTCAGACTTAGGCACAGTAGAAGTACTGGAAGTCCTTGAGAATAATGGTACATACAGCCCTAAAACTGTTATTGCAACACCCTTTGGAGTAGCATGGCTTAATGAAGCAGGATGCTGGTTAAGCAATGGAGGTGAACCTACCTTATTATCCAAGGAGGTAGAACCCTTGTACCTATCTCTTTCTAGTGGCAAACAATGGATAAGTTCTAATGGAGATAAGATAGATTGGGTAACAGGAACAGCTTACTATAATAAATGGATGCAGCTTGTCTATGATGGAAGCCGCTATGACTTAGTAATATCTTCTTACAGTATTAGAAAGGCTAATGTTATAGCTCCTACGGGTGAGGATGACTTAGTATTAGATTTCCGCTTAATCTATAACATGGTCTATAAGAATTGGAGAGTAGAAAGCTATCCTTTAGAGTTGGGTGGAGAAGATACTATGACTTCCTTTGGTCTCATCCATAGAACCCATTGGTCATTTGGGAAATATAAAAGCATAGGCGTAGATGGCACAGACTTTAGGGTGAATACTATTGGGAGCACTCCAAAGGACTTTGGTTCATTGCTTATAGCTAATAGGCTAGTGATGCATGAAATAGGTAATGGAGTAGATGATATGCAAGCTAATAGTGTTACTACGGAGGCTGCTTATTTGCTTGATACTCCTGTTACTCTCCCTAAGTTTACTCTTAATACGGGTAAGCCTACTGACCTTTTCCAGTTTCCTGGCACTCAGAATATCCCTTCTAACATCCATGAAGGGGATTTAGTACCTTATCATATCAGTAACTTTGCAGCTCCGTATTGGACTGAGAATAAGGTTGATACACCAATAGAAACCCCTGCTCAAACAACTGCTATTCATATCAAACCAATACCATTAAAAGCTACATGGGATATGACTTCTCAGTTACACAGAGTGCCTTTTATGAAGCCTGTGAGAAGGTTTATAGCTGAGTATTATGTGAAGGGGAATGTACGCCTACGCTCTATTAGAATGGTACTGAGAATCTTTACAAGAAAGTTCTGGGGGTAATATGATAACAGGGTGGAGACATAATGACCTCCAAAAGAGTGATAAAGCCTTTAGAGAGGAAGTACAGAAAGAATTTGAAAGGCTCTATAACCTAGATGCAGGCTCTAAGGCATTTGACAAAGCAGTTAAGGATGCTTTAGCTAGTTTGTTAGACCCTAAGAACCCTAATGGCTTTGGTACTAATGGTATTCCAGGGGTAAATGGGCTAGGTGGCAGGGGAAGCGGCAGAGATGGTTTAGATAGTGGAAGCATTGGCAAAGATGGCAGAGGAGGCGATGGCAGAAATGGCAGTGGTCTTAATGGAGGCGATGGAAAAGGAGGCAATGGAGGTAATGGCACAGGAAGCCGTGGTGGTGAATCACTAACTCTATTTGACACCTTGAATGATTCTGCTTTTGCTTATCCTAACTTAGAAACTTCTGGCTTTTCTATTCTTACTACTGTGCCTGGCAGTGCTGCTGGTTCAGGCTTGCGCTTTGAAAGTGGTGGGAAAGATGGTAAGTATGCACCTGATACAGCAAATAGGCTAGGACACTCTAAGACTTCTAATTGGGCAGAGTTTACTAATCTGGCTTCAAGTGCTCCATTTAATGAATCAAGGCTGTTTACAAGCAGTTATCGCTATAATGAATGGACTGACTATACTACTATTGCAGCTACATTCCCAGATGCTTTTGATATAGATGGAACCCTTAAAAAGCCCTATTTCTTTTCTGATATAGGAGTAGATTCTTTTGGTCATGTACAGAAAGTAAAACTTAGCAATCTAAAGAATTGGATTACAGGGGGACCTGACCCCATTGTGGTTGAGCCTCCTGTTGACTTATTAGAACCCTTACGCATTGCCAATATCAGACAAACAAGGAATGACCGTAGCTATGGTGGATTAGCATGGTATGAAGAAGTAAGCCTTGACCTTGACCCTGATATAGCAGATGCAACAGAAGGGAAGTACAATGGAAGTAAAAAGCGTTTTATAGGGCATGGGCAAACATCTGACTGGACAGTAGGAAGAACAGGACCAGCAACAGACCCAAGTAAAAACCTCTACAATCCTGACCATAAGTTTTATGGCGGAGATTGGGATGCTCCAATTAGATTAAACCCCAGCCAATTAACAACATGGGGAAGTCCTGACCCAGATGGTGTAGGATATACTTTTACTGACCTTAATGCAGACAGTTATGGGCACGTCCAATGGGCAGAAACCAGACAATTTAGGAAACAAATAGTAGGCAGAGGATTACACACTACTGATGAAAGTAATTGGTACACCCCTGCTAAAGAAAAAGAAATAGAGCATCCTCAAATACTGACTATTAGTGGCTTGCTTAATCCTCCATTTTCTTTCTTTGGTTCTATTATAGATGGTAGTGCTACTGACTACTTTGGCAATCCCCTTATTAGGAATACAGGAGGCTCACAGACAGTAATAGTAGATGGTATCAGCTATGTTAGCCCTAGAGTACCAACAGCCTTCTGGACAAATGATAGTGGGCATTTAGAAGCTATTGGATGGTCAGACTTACCACTGATAAGGGGACCAAAAGGAGATAAAGGGGATGCAGCTATTGTAGCAGCGTATGTAGCAGCTACCAACACACTCCCTGATACAAGCCCTGCTTCTGTCTCTGTGGTTAATACAGGCAATAGCTCTAATGCTAACTTTGCTTTTACCTTTAATATCCCCAAAGGGAGAGATGGGTTAGATGGGTTAGATGGGGATGATGGCTCGCCAGGCGCTCCTGCAAGCGTAGCTGCTCTTATTAACACAGTTACCACCGGTGTACCTAATGTAAGTGTAACTAACTGGGGCACAACTCAAAATGCTATTTTTGCTTTTGACTTTGTTCTTCCCCCTGGTGGCGATGTGATAATAACAGGAGACACTTATTACAATAATAATGTCCAAAACGTAGGCAGCTATGGATTTTGGAGAGATCTTGTTCAAAATCCTGGTAACAATAACCCTATTTATATTAAAAGGGTAGCAGCAGAGGGAGGCTTGCAAACATTTGAGGCTGGGAATACCATTAGCTTTACCCATAGTTCAAGAAGCTGGACACCTGATGGAGTTGTTTCTTATGACTTAGGTGGTTTTAGTTGGGATAGTGGTAGGCTTTATACTGAGCCTTATTATGATTCTGGCTTTATTACCTTCCCTCGCCATGTCTTTAACTCTTCAGGGCATCTTATCAATGTTATTCAAGGAGAGCCCATCCCTATTGGAGGTGGTGGCTCTTACTCTTGGAATGCAGCTACAGCAACAGCAACTAGCATAGTCAATACAGGCAATACAGTACGCTTCCTAAGCAGTGATACTGATAAGCTAGAGATAACCCAATCAGGGGGAGATATAACCTTTGATATAAAGAATACAGCTTTTACCCTTCAGCCCCTAGAGTTTGGCAATGGATTAAGCCAAAGCCCTAATACAGCTATTACACCAGGCTTTAAGTATGACCCTTATACAGGAACAACAGTTCATGTGAACAATAATACAAGAGACTTAGCAGGGATAGTAAAGAAAGGGACAGACCCTAGTGTATTAGAAGTAACCACCAAAGTATGGGGCACAAGCAACACTAATGACCCTGATTGGAGACCAGTGGTAAGGCTAAAGGGAAGTAGATACATAAGCCTGATAGAGGAAACCCCAGGCGTATATGCTATTACCCTTGTAAACTAAACTACTATACATTTTCACTTATTTTCAGTATATTTGTGCATGACTAGCTGACTTCAGTAGTAGTGATGTCAGGTCAAAAAAAAGACCTGCCCCATTTGTAGTGGGAACAGGTCTAAAACTAATCTATAACTTACCAAATTTAAGGAGTTTGCAATGAATACGCAAGCACTTTTTGCAAAGATTGAAGGCGCTACCATCCGCATCACAGAAGATGGTAAAATATCTGTTATTGATGTCATCAAAGAGGTGACAGGGTATGGCAATAATTATGCAGGCTTTATTCTAAGGCGCATAAAAACTGATTCTGAAGATATTCGCACAAATTTGTGTGAAAATAACTTTGGGAATAAAGGCAGACCAACGCCTGTAGCAGACAAGAAAACAGTCATAAGCATAATGCAAATGCTTCCAGGCATTGCAGGGGATAAATTTAGAGCAGCAACAGCAGAACTTGTGCTAGGGTACTTAAATGCTGACATAGAAATTGCTCACAGCATCATTGATAGGAATACCAACCCACAAGAGCTACAAAGGCTTGCAGTACGAGCACAGGGGAAAGTAGCACGTCATGGTTACACAAGCACTCTAGCCTATCATGGAGTACATGGAGAAGGCTTTAGCAAGTGCACAGATGCAATCAATGTTCCTATACTTGGAGCAAAGTCCTCTGTAGTGAAAAAAGAAATGGGATTAAAGAAAGATGACAACCTAAGAGACAATCTGCCATCAGCAAGCCTTTCAGCATTGATGTTTGCAGAGTTAGGGGCAGAGAAAATGATAAAAGACAAAGATGCTTGGGGGAATGCAGAATGTGAGTTACTAAGCAATAAAGCAGGGAATATAGTAGCTAGCGCATTGAGACAAATGGGGTTGTAAAAAAAGAAGGGAGTAGCTTTTGGCGACTCCCTTTTGCTATTTCTTTTTCTTCTTTAAGGTTGATTGGTAGATGGCAAAGGCTTTCTTAATGTCAGACAGGTATTCAGGTCTTGAATCATGCTGGATGCTTGTTACAGCTTCTTCAAAAGAATCAAGAGGAAATTTATTCAAAGTAAAAGCACAAATTCTTTTTTGAAATATGTCTTTACCTTCTTTGTCTTCGCCAATATATTCAAGCTCTTCCAAGTAAATATGGCAGTACAAAGTGTCCCCAACAGCTTTAATGCTATAAGGGTCATAAAATTGTCTTTCGTTTTTACGTTTGAGCTTAGGCTTTTTTGCTAGTATCAAATCTGTTATTTCTTTTGTAAAGCGTGCGCCACCTTCTGTCATTGGTTCGCCTGTATGCTTGTAAGCAAATTCAGTCAGATTTGGGTTTATTGACTTTTGGGCAAATAAACTGCCAAAACAAAAGAATGCTACTAAAATAAATAAAACTGCATTTTTCATATTTTTATTGTTGTTAATATAAGTTATGCCTTTACCTCAGTTTTTTGACCCTAGATGGGCAGCTTCAATACAAAGTGCTTTTGGTGGATGGGCAAATCAAGCAAGAAGTTTAAGCGCTTTGGCTCCTAATGGCATTTTAAGTCCAGCGTATCTTCTTACAACTTTATCTAACCCTGCTAGCAACCCCATAAATTTGCCCTCCGGAGCAACATTTTTTGGCGTAAGGCTGCCTGATGGCACTTATAGCGGCACATCTATAAATACTTTACAGCCAAATCAAAGGTTGGTAGCTTTCCAAATGTGCTTTTGTAATAACCACATACCGGGCGCTGCAAATGGGCATAGTTACGGCGTATCTTATTATGTGGTTACAGACCCTCCATTTCCTAATAATACAATTATTGACCTTGATGTACCGGTTGACAAGCCAGATGACCCTACTTGGGAATTAGTGGGCGATGACCCACCAACAGAGCCGCCAACAAAGCCACCTCCACTTGGTCTTATCATTCTTATTATTTCAAGCATTATTAACCTCTCTGCAAATCTTAGTAGAAAAAAAGCAGTATGGGGGAATATGCTGTATGGTTCAACAGGTAACATGTTAAGTTATTTTCAGGCAAGTAACCCACCAGATGTATATAGAGAAGCAGGTGTACAAGCTCCAACTGCTGACTTTTTCTACCGTGCTTTTAACTTTTCTTGGTGGTCAGAGCCAGAAGGCATAAGGGATTTGCCTTGTTTTGCTTGGTCTCCTTTGCCAAAATATGACGAAGTAACTATAAATACAAGTTTTGTTGCATGGGTAGAGCTAAACCTTAATGTTTACAAAGGTGCTCTTGAAACAGGTTTGCCAATAGAGTTTATGGACACATTGGCTTGGGCGCTTTTAGGCGTTGACGTAAGAGGGGCAAGCGGATGGGAAGACTACAATGCTTACTTAGCATTAAGAGCCACATGGGAAGCAAATATAAGAGTAATTGCAGAAAGTAATGGGATTACAATAGTAAGCAATAACAGAGGCAGACTAGACCCAGATACAAATGAGTTTGACCCCACCAAGCATACTATAATGTCTTTTTACTCTGCGTATGCAGTTTCTTTGTCTTTGTCGCCTCCACCTGTTTACCCTCCAAACGGGCTTGCTATTACTTCAAGTCCTTTGTTTCAATGGCTTACCAAATTATATGATACAAAATATATCAATAATTCAGTAGAGTTTCAAGATGGGTTTTCATTTACTAGGTCTATGCGTCTTTGGAACCACGGATTTTTAGGTATTGATTTTCTTACCTCCAATCCTGTGGTTAAGTTTGAAAGAGAAGGGCTTTGGTATCATTACATTATGGCAGACAGCTCAAGGCTAAGCGTAAAAGGCGAACTAACAGAAGCAATCATTAATAGTTGTTATGCCGACCACCCCGCAAAAGCAGATTTATTGGATATAGTAAGCAAGAATCCTGTCAAACTTATTTTTCCTGACTACTCTCATCCTTTTAGTGTCAAAACTAATCCTATACCTTGCTGGAACACACCTTATTCACCTCACCATTTTAGGAAAGTAGGACTTTTAACAAGTGGCATGGGCAGCGCACAACTTGGCTTGGGTGAAACAATAGATTCTTACCCTTATTCTATTGCAAAAGAGTTTGAAGCTAAAATAGATGTGCCCGGGCAGTTAGAAAATGGGCACATTTTAACGTATAGAACTAAGCCCATTGTGTTAATCCCTAATTCTTATTATAGTGGCTTGGTTAACACAGGTCTTGATCAATTAGGGATAGCTGGGATATTGAATGCTAGTTTTGATGCCATAAGTGCTATTGCAGGATATGCTTCTGCTGTTGTTCCACCTTTATCGGTTATTAGCGACTTAATTGCCGCTGCAAAACTTGTACAAACCATAATAAGCCTTTCTAATGGAGATTTAACAAAACATCAACAACACAATGGATTTGTTTATCAAAGAGGTTGGGTTGGTTATCCTTCTAAGTTTAGAGTATGCAGAACAGACCCCACGTTGCCTACGCCAGTCAACAATGCAGTTAGGGTGCTTGATGCTCCAAACGATAAAAGTGCCTCGCCGCCAATAGACCAAGAAGTTCAAGTAGTTAAACTACCGAACTCTCCAAATACTAGACTAGGCGGCTTCCCAGACGTATAAGCCCAAGCAAGCCTAAACCCTAATATAGAGAAAAGCCTCCTCAGAATCAATACTGAAGGGGCTTTCTCTTTTTGTGCACAATTTGTTTGGATATGCTGAAAGAATTTATACTTTAGTGAGGGTAACTATGAACATTTATTCAGTCTTTTATTATTATGGCTTCTATCCAATGTTCTGTTCGCATCCGTGGTGGTGCAATCATTAACAGTGATGCTTCCAAAGAGAATCCTAATGGCAAAGAATATCCTGTGCTTCATGCTGAAGTATTGGATAATCAAGGGAAAGTCATTCAAGGTGGAGTGATCCAGCTCCCCCTTACAATGGAAAACCGTGGTGTCTTAGCCAGCATTACTGATGTAGGTACTCTCACCATTACTGTCCCCTAAGCGTTATGCCTATCCCATTTCAACAAGCGAATGGACTAATGTACAATGTCTATGACAAGCTCCCTATGGGGGTTGGTTTTAGCCGTGTCTTTAACAATACAGCAAGCACTCTCTTAAAGTTCAAGGCTCTTAACCTTGATACAGATGGAGTACGCTATGCTGATAATGTCTTGAATCTTGAGTGTCATGGGTTTGCATGGGAGGATATTCTTCCTAACACATGGGGAGAGATGTGCCATGATTCTACCTTGTATCAATTGGATTGGTTCTTAGATACACAACCTTCCAGCCAATACCTTACTCAAGGACAGCATTACTTTCTAGGGGAGAATGGCAACATTACTCCTACTGCTCCCAATACAGGACTTATACAAGAGCTAGGGTTTGCAGTTTCTATCCATGAGTTTGCCGTAGAGATACAAGGCATTACCCCTGATGGTGGAGCAATAGGCGCTATCCTTGCTCAGTTAGCAGCATTAGACGCTAGGATAGATACCGTAGAAGCAGAGTATATGAGCAAGCTAGTGTATGATGCTGATGACAATGCTCTTGTTGACAGTGCAGAACGCTTAGAAGAGATTAGGGAAGCATTGCCTATCCTAGCTCCTGCTCAGACAGCTTTTACCCTAAGCAAAGCACCATTCCAAGCACCATTAAGCCGCTTGAACCTGAATGGCTTAGAGCAGAGATATGGAACAGATTATACCATAGCAGGAGTAAACCTTTCTTGGATAAGTTCTATTATCCTTGCCCCTTCTGATGTACTAGAAATTATTTACCGTTAATCTTTTAAGGAACAACCGTCATGGCTTTAGTCCCAGAGAAACAGCTAGACATTATTAGAGCATCATGGATTGGTGCACTAAACTTTTCTTTCCCCAATGCAAGTTCTTCTATTGTTACAGGGGCAATTACTACAGCTTTATCAACAGCAGCCGATGACGGTGGAGCAGTACCCTTGCAAGTATCAGCTAACCGCACTCAAGAAGGCGTGGTAGTAGCTAATCCTAAGAATAGAGTAGAAGTAGTTGTTAATGCTACACAGCTTCATATTGATGATGGCAGTGGCAATGAGGTCTATGGTCGTATCACTGAAGCAGCGGGGGTTTATACTCTTAGCTTGTATTCGTTGGTTGCAGGGGTAGAAACACCATTTGTAGCCCCTGCTACTGCTATTGACTTTGCTTTCCCGTATCGCTTTACCGCAGACCACTATCCTACTGATGCAGGCATTATGTTCCCTGTGTCAATGGTAGAGAATGACCCAAGCCAAGCATTTAGCTCTCAGGCTCTTTATACAGAACGTTTGACAGTAACAGCACCTAATACGGTTACTGACCTCACAGAAACCCCTGACGTGGTTGCTAACATTATTCTGTTTGTCAATGGGATAGCAGTTGACAGCTTGGGTGGTGGTTCAGCAGCCTTTACTGTGGCAGGAAGCACTATCACATGGTCAGCTGTCAATGCTGGTTATGCCTTGGCAACAACAGATGTAGTATTAGCACAATATACCTACACTATCTAAAAAGACTGTTATGCTTAATCTTGTCATACCATCAGGGGATGACCTTCAAATTCAATGCAATGGTGGCTCAGTCCTACAAGGGTATATTACATACCGTAGTGGGACAAGCCTCTTGCAGGGGAAGGAAGTAACTCAGCTTGTTAATCATACAGGCACAGGTGCTCCTGTTACTCTGTTTACTTCTCCTTCTGGCTCTTGTACTATTACCGGTTGGTCATTGTACAATAGTACAGCAGGGGATGCTAACATAGCAATCTTGATAGAAGGTACTCCAACAGGGAATGTAGTCCCTGCCTTGCCTAGCTTTGCTAAATGGACACCTCAAGGGGTATTCCTCAATAATGGGCAGCTTATTACCTCTGGTGAGCCTGGTGAGAATAGCGTCTTGGTAGTGTATTCTTCTTCCAGTGTTAGTGTTGGAACAGGAGATAAAACTTTTAGCTATGCAAGCCAAAGCAATTTGGGCATAGCATTAGGCACACGAGTACGAGTATCAAGCCAAGCAGATGTAGCTAACTTCATTGAAGGTCAAGTAACAAGTGTCTCTAATACTAGCATGACAGTAGATTCTACGACCATAGGTGGTGGTGGGACATACAATGATTGGGTCATAGGGATAATTGGCAGTATTGGTCAAACAGGAGCAACAGGGACTAATGGGACCAATGGGACAAATGGCAATGATGCACGAATGTCCACCACTAGCACAGATAGTATTTCTATTGGGACAGGAACAAAAACGCTTACCTATACTTCTATCCCTAATCTAGGGTGGGCAGTAGGTCAACGCTTGCGTTTCTTTAACAATGCTTCCAATTACATGGAAGGGGTCATTACTGCTGTCTCCGCTACTTCTGTTACCATTACTTCAGACTTGATACAAGGCTCAGGGTCTTATTCTGCATGGACTATCTCAGTAACAGGAGAGGCAGGCAAATTGGTTACTGATGTACGCACAGGTGTATCATTAGTAGCTAATAGCACTTTAACTATCAATACAACGCTAAATGGGAACTTTACTGACCATGCAATCTATTTGAATAACCTCACTGGCGGTACAACAGAAAACAACCTGATTGATATTACCAATGCTAGTGCTGAGAAGTATTACATCTTTAGAGTACCTAGGGATGGGACAGCAGGAACAAAGACTATTAACTTTGCAGGTAGTGGTAGAACCTATAACAGGTCATGGCTTACTGGTACATTAGCTATTGGCATCAATGAAACATGGGTGTTAATGGTTCATGCTACTAGTGCTACTAATTTTGATGTTATTGCTCAACGTGTAGTCTAAAGGATACTATGGATATTCATGTAAAACTCATTGAGGGCACATTATACAAGTGCGACCCTAAAGAAGCAGAACTTGTTTTAACACAACAAGAATGGGAAGAGATGGATAAGGCAGAGCGCTATGAAAAGAGAAAAGGAGCGCTTATCTCTGAAAAGGAGAAAATGGCAGAAAAGCCTATCCCTGTTTACCCTCCTTTCCCTCTTGATACTATGTATGAACAAGAAGGAGTAGGAATAAAGCAGCATATAGAAGCCCTTTGGGATGCTGTTATCAATAAAGACCGCACAAAGGCAGATGAGTTTATAGTCAAACGCTTAGAAGTAGAGAAAGAATATCAAAAGCAATTAGACCTTTATGAGGCTTCAAAGTGATACGCAGCTTCCTTCATAAGTCATCTACCTCTGGCATTGCAGGTGTAGGCATACAGCCTCATGCTTCCCTTGTTCTTGGTCATAACTATGAACAGAATGGGGATGATGTAACAGGCAATTACCCTTTAGGGTGGGCTAATGGTACTTCTGCCTATGCTAATAACTGGGCAGCACAAGGCTATGGTTTAACAAACTTTGGCAGTGGAGGCTTATCCTACTTTGTCAATAGTGCTATGAATGCAGTGCTTGAAGCTAGTACATGGACTATTGCATGGCACTTGCGCACTGGCTCTAATGTTGCTACTGATTCTATGTTAGTTGGAGATGGCTCAACCTTTGCAGGCTTTTTCTTCCGCATTAACTCAGGGTTTCTTATCCAGACTAATGGCGGTGGCATTAATATAAGTTATGCTTGGAATCCCACTATCAATACAAACTATCACATAGCGCTAACCTATCAATCTTCTGACTTTGCCAGATTGTATATCAATGGCACAGAAGTGGCTAGTAGTGCTACCACAGGTCAACCTACGGCAGGTGGTACTCAATATAAGCTAGGTCATGGCTTACACTCAGGCTATCAGATTTATGACTTTGGTATTTGGAATATCAATATGAATAGTACCCAAGTAGGGAACATTAGAAATAATCTTGCGCCATAATATGGAACAAAATCTTTTCAATGGTCAACTGATTGTAGCTCTCAGTGCTCTTATAGGCATTGGAGGCGCTGTTCTTGCATTAGGCAAGGTTTTCCAAAAGGTTGAACAACTCCATAAAGACAATAAAGACCTCAAAGAAAGCATCAATGAAGTGCGGATAGACTTAAAAGCTGAGCGCTTAAGCAGAGAAGAATGGAGAGAGCATCTTGAAGATAAGCTCTCAGAGCTTCAGCAGAGAACGATTGTTTTAGAAACAAAGCTAGGGAAGTAATGGAAGAGCAGAAAGAGCCAGTACAAATAGAAGAAGTAACATTCAAGCCTAAAGCAGCCCCTTTAATAGCTGATTTAATAGCAGAAGGGGAAAGAGCATTGGAACAAGCACAAAAAGCAATGGCACTAGCAGAAGAACAACGGATAGTCATTACCCCTGAGCCTACGCTATGGGAGAAGATAAAAGAAAAGACCGATGGCTTTTTGAATATCAAAGGCAATCCTGTTACTAATAGTGTTGGCGTAGGTACTGCTCTCTTTTGCTTTTATGAGGCTGTTGAGTACTATCTTCAGGGTAATACACTCTTCTCTGTTGCTAAGGTAGGACAAGGCGCTATTGCATTAGTGGTTGGTATTATTTCTAAAGACCCCAAACCGTTTTCTCAACCTTAAATAAACATCTATGGAACCCAAAGGAATAGAAGCATTAGAGCTTCTTGTACAAGCAATTGTTAGCTCAGTCAAAGTAAGCCTTGATGGCGTTGGCTTGGACGACTTAGGCACACACATTCGTACTGCTACTACAGCAGCTAGTCAATGGCGTGCAGCAAAAGATGAGATTAAAGACTTGAGCCTTATTGAGGGCTTGCGTTTGAATGAAACCCTGTCACGTGAAGTACGTGTGCAGATTCTTGGAGATGTAGATTAAACAAGGAGAGTAGGCTATGGATCCTTTATCAATAGGCATGATGGGCGCTAATGTACTGGGGGGTATCTTTAGTGCTTTTGGCAAGAATGAGCGTAAGGTTTCATGGGATGTGAACCCTGAATTGCAAAACTATAAGAATCAGATGCAATCTGCTTATAGAAGCAATATGGACCAAGCACAATCCCAAGCTAACTTAGGCTCATTCTTGGACAGCAAACGTAATATGACAGCCCTTAATGCTGGGGCAGGTGCATTGGCACAATCAGGTGGCTCTTATTCTGGTCAACAGTTAAATGCTACCAATGCTATGAATGCAGCCAACAAAGCACAGAACTATGAAAGCACACTGCAAGGGCAAGCACAAGCAGGGCAAATGCGTACACAGGCTAACAATGAGCTAACCCGCAATGTTGACAATGCAAGCAATTACTATGCTATGCATGAAGAATATCAGCCTGACCTTATGAGTAAGATGGGTACAGCTTTGAGTGGCTTGGGTGGTAGTGCTGTGCGTGGCATGGGACAAGGTATGACTATGAATGATATGATGATGCGTTTTAATGGTGGCAGTACAAATAATGACCAAGCCTCTCAGACACCTACGGTAACACAATCACCTTATATGCAAGCGCAGAGACCTCAGTTAGCAGGCATCCCTAAGCCTAGCCGTGTTGCTATGCCTAATCTAGGAAGACGATGATACAGCAACCTAAACATACCAGAGAACAGTTAGAAGAACTGTTAAAGCCTTACAGTATAGAAAGGGAGAAATACCCCTTGCTGATAGTAGGCTTGCGTGGGTATGACAAAGGTACAGATGGGAAGAATAATAGAGGTATTTATGATGATGCTCTTGCTATCCTCAGTAAAAATGTATATGCAGTATTCAAAGCAAACACAGACCCTAGCAGAGTAGGCTTTAATAAGAAAGTACGCAAGGGATTTGCTGTATTGCAATCTGGCTTTTATCCTTCTTACCGCTTTGATGTTCATAATAGCTCATCACCCCATGAAGCTATTTGCCAACGTGCAGGAACAGTAACAGTGCTAAGGGATGGAGGCAAGGTAGAAAAAGGATTCTTTGGCATTAACATTCATAGAGGAGGACTTCATACAACATCCTCAGAAGGTTGCCAAACACTGCCTCTTAATACATGGAAAGAGTTTTATAGCATAGCAAGAGGAGAAGCCCAAAAGCTATGGGGAAATAATTGGAAAAAAGAAATCGTTGGATATTGTTTGATAGAATTGTAGAACATCGCTGTCCTTAGTAGCTCATACCTACTCTCCTTTCTCCTCCAAAGAAGCATCATTTGTTTACTCAAGTGGTGCTTCTTTTTTATTCTATTTTTATGTATGTTTGTACAGTATATTCCTCTTTACTTACTGCTTATTTATACAGCTATGGCATTCCAAAAATCAGGTTCTTACGACCAATCACAAGCTATGGACAGAAGGGTTGCTCAAAGCAAAGACCTTCAAGCGCTTGATCCATTAGCTATTGCAATAGGGAATAAAAACAAGCAGGAAGTCCTTTCTAAGAGGGCTGGTTTAGCTTCTATGAATAGGCTCAAGCAAGAGTATGCTGACCAAGGGATAAAAATGAATGGGGATATGGATGCAGATGGCAATATAGCATGGAACTATAAGCCAAGTGTCTTTGATAAAGTAAAATCAGCAGGCAGAGACCTTAGCCGTGCACCTCAGAATGAGTTTGCGGCCAGAGCACAAATGGGGAATGCTCAATCTAATGTCTATGCTGCTCCTGATGCTGAAACAGGGAGAATGACAACCGTAGAGAGTGGTAATGCACAAGGGCTATTGCAAGCACAAGAGGCTTCTGCTCAAAATGCACAAAGAGCAATGCCTAGTGTCAGCACTGCTCCAATTCCTAATGCCCCTCAATTTCAAGGGATGCAAGCACAAGCCCCTCAACAAGCTACAGCTCAATCTATCATCTTTGGTAATCAAGGACAAGCACCTCAAGGACAGCCACAAGCGCCAATGGTAGGCGCTTTACCTGATAAGAAAGTAAGCATTGGGGAAGATTACCGCAGAAGTAATGCAACAAGCTCTAGTGATAGCTTTAGTGGTGGCAATAGCCCTTTAATAAGCCAACTGCAATATGAGCGTGGTGGTTATGAAGACCCTGGTAAACTTCAAGCCTCTCAGCGCTTGCGTAATGCTATGTATGGTATTCAAGGGGATGTGCAAAGAGGTATTGGTATAACAGAAGGACCAACAGCAGAAGAGCGCAGAGGAGCAATGGATGAGAAGCAAACAGAAGCACGGTATGGAGCATACAACCAACAAACCATGCAGCCTAAGATGCAAGGGCAAGTGGGCGGTGGGAATGTGCAACAATCTTCTTCTGCTTCCTTTAGCAATAATCAAACGATTGACCAATCAAGAAAAGAAACACGTGGTTCAGCAGCAGCAGCAGATAGAGCAGCTGAGAGAACTAGCATGAACTTCCTAAGTGGTAACAAAGCTACTGTTGATGGTAACGGTAGAGTAGCTTTTGGTACAGAAGCAGAGCCAGCAGACTTGGAAGGAACACGCTTCTTAGAAGATGTTACCAACGGCAAGGTAAGAGGAGTAAAAGTAGATAGCAGAGGCAAAATAGTCTTTAGCGCAGGAGCAGATGTAAGGGAATATACTGATGAATTAAGAGGTAGAATAGCTAATAGAGGAGCAACAGGGGCAGCAGATAATACTTTACCAGCAGCTACTACAAGAGCAGCACAATCAAGAGACCTTAGTGCTGTCCAAGGTCAACAACGTCAAGTAGGCAATGCAGACCCTTCATCAGCACCTAACTATAACCAAGTATTTGACCAGAAGCGTCAAGATAGCTTGCTTAATGCTGCTAAACGTATTAAAAAGGGATTAAAGAAATGAGTAAGCAGAGACCATTTGCTACTGAGGAAACACCCTTTAGCGCTCGTAAGGTAGATATAGGCTTGCCCGATGGAGTAGAGTTACCTCAGAATAAGTTTGACCCTTACAATCAAACAAAGGAATATAATCCTCTTACTCAAAAGCAGGATATAATGAAGACCTTTGACCCTTATTCTATGGTGCAGAATAACAAGGTCAATCCTACAAAGCTACCCTTTGAGATTCTAAAGAATAGGATGGCAGCCGATGAGCTACAAGGGAAGTTACCTATTGGAGCAGCAGAGCAAGCACACAAAGACTACCAATATATGCAGTCATTGGGTGATAGAGCCAACAAGAAGCTGAATGAGATGAATGCTGTTCAGTCTCTTGCTCCTTACTTGTCGAATAAGCCGACAACTTCCCCTACTGCCTATCACCAGCGTTATGAATGGACACTGCAAGAACTCCGTAAGCTAGGGGTAAAAGACAAAGCAACCTATCTCCAAGCTAAAGAGAAGCTACAAGGAGAAGGGAAAGAAGCATGGTATAACTTACAACAGCTTATTAGCCCTCTCTTGAAGGATGATAAGGGTAACCCAGTAGCATTACAGGAAGAAGACCTCTATGGCAGATTAGCCCAAGAGAGTGTTTATGAATCTATGGCTAAGCCGTATGCTCTCAAGATGCTTTATGAAAAGGGATGGCAGCCTTATCAAGAACAAAAGGCACAAGCTAATAAGGTAAAAGAGGCTCAAGCGCAAGGGATAGAGCAAGGGAAAGTAGCAAAAGCGAATGAGAGCCATGAGTTTATTCAAAAGAATAACAATATCCTTCAATCATTTCAAGAATGGAAGCAAAAGAATGACATTCAAACAGATGTTACTCCTTTGCCTATGCGTACTCCGGACAGCCCTAGTGCCACCATATCAAAGTCAGCTATTGAAAAAGAAAAGGC
>Ga0075163_10004032_pt1 | contig 19718 bp, 20 predicted proteins | sample JI1023141ADNA_FD_71478 | JGI IMG/M metagenome (GOLD analysis project Ga0075163, IMG submission 71478) | Wastewater effluent complex algal communities from Wisconsin, to seasonally profile nutrient transformation and Carbon sequestration -... | ecosystem: Engineered > WWTP > Effluent > Algae...
CTGGGCTGCGGACCGGACAACCAGCTGGCCGAACTCGGCTGGACCAACACCATCGACCCCGAAACCGGCCGCGTGCACTGGCACCCACCACCCCTGATGAACACCGGCGGCGACACCCTCAACCACCACTACCACCGGCGACGAACTCCTCCCACCACCCGATTCCGACGGACGGGACGATGACGGATGAGGTCAGAACTCCGAAGGCTTGACCGCGAGAACGGGTTTCGGGCACTCCAGGATCAGCTTCTGCGCGACACTGCCGAGCAGCAGCTTGCCCACCGGACTGCGGTGCCGGATACCGACAACGAGCAGTTCGGCCTCCGGGCTGTCCATCGCGGCCAGCAGTTCCTCCACGGCATCGACGCCGACCGGTTGGGTCAGTTCGAACGGCACGCCGCATTCCGCCAATCGCGCCTCGACATCCTGGGCTTGGGTGCCGCTGGCGAACCGCGAATCGACGTATGCCTCGCCCGATGTCGAGTTGATGACAAGCAGGCCGGTGCCCCGCAACTTCGCTTCGGCGATCCCATGTTCCAGTGCCGCATGCCCGAACTGGTCGGCGGTGTATCCGATCACGATGGTCATGATTTCGACGCCTTCGCTTTCTGGTCCTTGTCGTCCTCGACGATCAACAGACTTTCCTCGCTGCGGTTGAACAGTCGCAGCACCAGCGGAGCGAGGAGCAGCAATGCCATCAGCACGTAGGTGACGATCGCGACCGGCTCGGTGAACAGGTTGCCCCAGTCGCCACCGCCGAGTTGCAGGCTCTGCCGCAGTTGTCGTTCGATCCGCGGCCCGAGGATGACACCGATGATCAACGGCAGCACCGGGAGTCCGAACCGGCGCATCATCAGGCCCATCAACCCGAAGATCAGCAGCAGCACCAGATCCAGGGGCTGCAGGTTGACCGCAAACGCACCGAGCGCGGCGAAGAACAGAATGCCCGCGTACAGATACGGCCGCGGGGTCCGCAGCAGCTTGGCCCACAGCGGTGCCAACGGCAGGTTCAGTGCCAGCAACAGGAAGTTGCCGATGAACAGGCTCGCGATCAGCGTCCAGATGAGCAGCGGTTCCTTGTCGAACAGTGTCGGACCGGGCTGGATACCGTAGGACACGAAGGCGGTGAGCATCACCGCCGCCGTCGCGTTGGTCGGCAGACCCAGCGACAGCATCGGCACCAGAGTGCCTGCGGCCGAGGCATTGTTGGCCGCCTCCGGGCCGGCGACACCCTCGATGGCGCCCTTGCCGAACTGCTCGGGATGCTTGCTGAGCTTCTTCTCGGTGATATAGCTCAGGAAGGTCGGCAGCTCCGCTCCGCCGGCGGGCAGCGCACCGAACGGGAACCCGTACGCGGTGCCACGCAGCCATGGCTTCCAAGACCGCTTCCAGTCTTCCTTGCCCATCCAGGGCCGGCCCACCGGGATGACATCGGCCGGACGTCGCCGCAGATGCGCCGCCACCCACAGCGCCTCGCCGAGCGCGAACACCGCCACTGCGATGACGACGATATCGATGCCGTCGGCCAGCAGCGGCAGCCCGAACGTGGCACGCGGTTGACCGGTCAGCGAGTCGATGCCGACGATGCCGATCGCCAAACCCAGCAGCAGCGAGATCACGCCGCGCATCTTGGAGGATCCCAGCACCGCGGTCACCGCGACCAGGGCGAACAACATGATCGCCAGGTAGGACGGCGCCCCGAGGGTGACCGCGAACCGCGAGATCGCCGGCGCGAAGGCGGCCAGCAGCGCCGTACCGATGGCGCCCGCCACGAAGGACCCGATGGCCGCGGTGGCCAGCGCCTGCGCGGCACGGCCGGCCTTGGCCATCTTGTTGCCCTCGAGAGCGGTGATCACCGACGACGATTCACCGGGCGTATTCAGCAGGATCGAGGTGGTCGATCCGCCGTACATGCCGCCGTAGAAGATGCCGGCGAACATGATGAACGCCGCGCTCGGGCTGACGTTGTAGGTGATCGGGAGCAGCAGCGCCACCGTCATCGCCGGGCCGATACCGGGCAGCACACCCACCGCGGTACCCAGCAGTACGCCGATCACGGCGTACAGCAGATTCATCGGGGTCGCTGCCTCGGCGAACCCCTGCAGGAGCCAATCGAAATTCTCCATCTACAGAATCCCATCCAAGATGCCTGCGGGCAGCGGGATTCCGAGCCCGGAGTAGAACGCGTAGAAGCTGGCCAGCGCGAGCACCGCGCCGATCGCGATATTGCGCACGTAATGCCTGCTGCCCAGCACGGTGGCGCACCCGGCGAAGAACAGCGCGCTGGTGATCGCCCAGCCGAGCGGGTTCACCAGCACGATGAGCATGACGAACAGACCCACCAGCAGGCCGACGGTGCGCCAGTCACTGGGCATATCGGGGTCGATGTCCTCACCGGCGTCGGCCTCACCCTTGAGGCCGCGCGGGATCGCGATGGCCAAGACGACCGCCATCACCAGCAGGCCCGCGCCGATGACGATCGGGAAGAACCGTGGCCCAACGGGATCCACCTCGGCGTACCCGCCCGGCATGGTCAGCGCGTCGTAGAGCAGATAGGCGCCGACGGCAACCATCACCGCACAGACGACGTATTGCGCGTAATCGGGCCGTGACTTGCCGGCCGTGTCCAGTTCGGTGCTCACACCAGCCCCAGATCTGTCAGCGTCGTCTCGACCCGACGATCCTGCTCGTCGAGGAACTCCTCGAATGCGGTGCCGGTCATGAAGGCATCCGTCCAGCCGTTCTTCACCAGCGCCTCCTTCCATGCGTCGGTTGCGTGCAGCTCTTCCAGGATCTTGACCATCGCGGCCCGGTCTTCCTCGGAAATCCCTGGCGGCGCGAGGATTCCGCGCCAGTTGGTGAAGGTCAGGTCGATGCCGGACTCCTTGAGCGTCGGTGCATCGACACCCTCGACCCGCTCGTTCCCGGACACCGCGAGCACCCGCACCTGGCCGGCCTCGATCTGGTCGACGTACTCCCCCAGGCCGGACGTACCGGCGGCGATCTTGTTGCCCAGCAGCGCCGTCAGCAGGTCGCCGCCACCGTCGTAGGAGATGAAGTTGACCTTGGTCGGGTCGAGGCCGACCGCCTTGGCGGTCTCCATCGGGAACAGGTGGTCCGGACCGCCGGGGTTGGAACCGCCGCCGACGGTGACCTTGGCCGGGTCGGCCTTCCACGCGTCGACGAAATCCTGCACGGTCTGAAACGGCGAGTCGGCGGGCACCAGGATGCCTTCCTGCTCCTCGACCATCTTGGCCAGTGCGGTGGCATCCGAGGCGCGGGCGGTCGATCCGTTGGTGAACACCGCGCCGACCACGCCGAGACCCATCATCATCATGAGGTCGCCGTTGCCGCGCTCGTTCATCAGGCGTGCCATCGCGACGGTGCCGCCGGCGCCGATCACGTTGAACACCTCGACGCGCCCGGTGATGTCGTCGTCCTCCATGATCTTGACCGCAGTACGCGCGGTCAGGTCATAGCCGCCACCGGGGCTGTTGGGCACCATCATGCGCAGGCGGTGCAGCCCGGTCTCCTCGCCGCGGGTGACCCCACAGGCGGAAAGCAGCAGCGTGGCGATCACGGCGATGACCACGCCTGTGGTCACCCGACCCCGGTTGAACATGTCGTCCCCAATCACTTGTTTGTGATGCTCAGCAATACTGGACCCCGGTAGTGACTCAGGTCACTGATATGGACGCAAAGGAAGTAGTGGTCATTAAGTACACGAGCTGGATCCGCAGCCTCGCCGGACAGTTCCTGGTGTTTCAGCTGGTCGTTGTCGCGGTCGTGCTGGTCGCGGTGGCCGCGGTGTCGGTGGCCCAGTCGACCAGCGAGTTCCGCGAGGTCCGCGGGCTGCGGATGATCGCCGTCGCGGAGAACATGGCCTCCACACCGATCGTGCGGGAACGGTTGGCCGATCCGTTCGCCGAGAAGTTCCTGGCCGCCGAGGTCGACCGCGCGGTCGCGCTCTCGGGTGCGAGCCTGGCCGAGATCCTCGGCCCCGACGGTACGGTGCGGGCGTCCTCGGATCCCTCCCGCGTCGGGGCGCAGACCGATCTGGGACCCAGCCGGGCCGACGAGGGCCGAGCATGGTTCGGTGACGCCGACGTGGCCGGGGTACACAGCCTGGTCGGGCAGGTCCCGATCCTGTCCAGCGACGGCAAGGTGCTCGCGGTCGCCTCGGTCAGCGAGGGCTATCCCTCGGTGTGGCAACTGTTCAGCGGCGCCGGTGAACGGCTGCTGGTCTATCTGGGCCTGGGCGCCGTGCTCGGACTGGTGGCATCGTGGTTGTTGTCGCGACGCATCAAACGGCACACCCGCGGGCTGGAGGTCGCCGAGATCGCGAGCCTGGCCGACCATCGGGAAGCGTTGCTGCACAGCATCCGCGAGGGCGTCGTGGCGGTGAACCCCGACGGGGTCATCACGGTGCTCAACGACAGCGCCCAAGAACTGCTGGGGGTCGGAGCCGATGCCGTCGGCCGCCGCGCCGATGCGATCGGCCTCGAACAGGCCGTGGTGGACTTTCTGCTCTCCGGCGAAGGCGAAAACGATGTCGTGATTGCCACCGGCACCCGGGTGCTGGCACTCAACCGGCGCGCTGCCAGCAGCCAGGGCCGGCGTATCGGTACCGTGACCACGATGCGTGACAGCACCGAACTGGCCGCCCTGCAGGCCCAGTTGTCCTCGCACCGCAGTGTCACCGACACCCTGCGGGCCCAGACCCACGAGTTCGCCAATCAACTGCACACCATCTCCGGGCTGGTCCAGCTGGGCGAGTTCGACGCGGTACACGAGCTGGTCGGCACCCTGACCCGGCGCCGCGCGGAGATCAACGATGCTGTCACCCAACGGGTTTCCGACCCCGCGGTGGCAGCCCTGCTGATCGCCAAGACCTCGCTGGCCGCCGAGAGCGGGGTGACCCTGACGCTGCACACCGACAGCCACCTGCGCGCGCTGCCACCGGCGCTGGCCACCGACGCGATCACCGTGCTGGGCAACCTGATCGACAATGCCGTCGACGTCTCGGTGGGCTCCGAACGCGCGCAGGTGACCGTCCGGGTCGATGATGCCGACGGCCTGCTGATGGCGGTGACGGATTCGGGCCCGGGTGTGCCCCAGGAGCTTCGGGAGCTGGTGTTCGCCCGCGGCGTCACCTCGAAACCGGAGGGGGCGGGTGGACCCGCAGAGAAAAGAGGGATCGGGCTGGCCCTGGTGCGGCTGGTGACCGCCCAGCATGGCGGGCACGCCGAGATCGGTGACGCACCCGGCGGCGGTGCGTCGTTCGTGGTGCGACTGCCGGAGTCGGCTTTGGTGGCCCGGGCGAGCGCCGCGACGGGCAAGCGATGAGTGCGCCCGTGCGTGACGTGCTGATCGTCGACGACGATTTCATGGTGGCCGATATCCATCGGCGCTTCGTGGAGCGGATCGACGGCTTCCGTCCGGTCGCGGTGGCCCGCAGCGGAGCCGAAGCGCTCACCGCGGCGGCGGCCCACCGCCCGCACCTGATCCTGCTCGACGTGTACCTGCCCGATATGACCGGCCTGGAGGTACTGCACAGGTTGCGCGCCGCGGGCGATCACGTGGGCGTCATCATGATCACTGCCGCCCGCGAGCTGGACACCGTGCGCGGCGCGCTGGACGGCGGAGCCGCCGACTATCTGATCAAACCCTTCGAGTTCGACCAGTTGCGGGCCAAGCTGACCGCGTTCGCCGCCCGGGCCGACGCGCTGGCCTCCGACCGCGGGGCCGACCAGTCGATGATCGACGCACTCTTCGGCGGTCCCACGACCGCCGCCGCTCCCGACGCGCTACCCAAGGGGCTCGGCGCCGAGACCGGACGGCTGGTGCTGGAGGCGGTACGTAACGCCGACGAGGTCTCGGCCGCCGAATGCGCCGACCTGGTCGGGATCTCGCGGGTCAGCGCCCGGCGCTACCTGGAGCACTACCTGAGCGCCGGAATTCTGGAACTGCGCCTGCAATACGGAGCGGGCCGGCCGGAGCGCCGTTACCGCACCGCGGGCTGACCCCATGACCATCCGGCGTGCGCTTGCGGTGCTGCTCACCGTTGTTGTGCTGGCCGGGTGCTCGACCGGCGCGGGGAACCCGCAAGACCGTCCCGATCCCGGCCGGGCCGATGCGGTGGCACGCATCGTGGAGCAGGCGATGGACCGCGACCACCTCCGGGCCGTCATCATCCGGGTCACCGAGGACGGACACGACGTGCTCACCCGCGCGTTCGGTGAATCCATGACCGGCGTGCCCGCCACCACCGCGATGCACTTCCGCAACGGGGCGGTCGCGATCTCCTATGTCGCCACCCTGCTGCTCAAACTCGTCGAGCGGGGCACCGTCGGTCTCGATGACAGGCTGTCGACATGGCTGCCCGGCATCCCGCATGCCGACCAGGTGACCCTGGGACAGCTCGCCCAGATGACATCCGGGTACGCCGACTATGTCCTCGGCAACGAGGAGTTCCAGAAGGCGTTCTACAGCAACCCTTTCCGGCAATGGACCCCCGAGGAACTGTTGCGGTACGCCACCTCCAGGCCGCTGTACTACCCGCCGGGCAGCAACTGGAACTACGCCCACACCAACTACGTGCTGCTGGGGCTGGCGCTGGAGAAGGCCACCGGACGCGATATGGCCGACCTGCTCGCCGACGAGGTGCTGGGACCGCTCGGGCTGACCAGCACCGCAAACTCGTTCACCGCCGAGATCCCCGCGCCGGCCTTGCACGCGTTCACCTCGGAGCGCCGTGAGTCACTCGGCATCCCCAGCGGTACAGCATTTTACGAGGAGTCGACCTTCTGGAACCCGTCCTGGACCATCACCCGCGGTGCCATCCAGACCACGACCATCTACGACATGCAGGCCACCGCGGCCGGAATCGGCTCCGGCATCCTGCTGACCCCCGACTCGTACCGGAAGATGACCGCACCGGACCTGCGCGGCACGACGTCCGCGCAGCCGGGCTGCCCCACCTGCGCACCGCAGACCGAGGGCTACACGTACGGGATGGGTATCGTGATCTCCGGGGACTGGCTGCTACAGAATCCGATGTTCGCCGGGCAGGCCGGGGTGGCCGCCTATCTGCCCACGGAAAAGACTGCCATCGCCATCGCGGTCACCTATCAACCCGAGGCGTTCGACGACAGCGGCGGTTACCCCAACGCTGCCGAGGCGCTGTTCCGCCGGATCGGTGCCGAGCTGGCGCCGGACCACGCTCCCCCGACACCGCCGGCCGCTGCCAAGTAGATTTGTCCGGTGGCACCCACCGTTCTCTTCCTCTACAACGATCCTGTCGCCACCGAGGCGATGCTCGGCGAGGCGTTCGTCGACGCCGGCTACGACGTGCACACCTTCGAGGTGGTTCCCCCGTCGCGCACCGCAGATCCGGCCGTCACCGTCGCCTTTCCCGACCCCACCGCCTTCGACGTCATCGTTCCGCTGGGCGCACGCTGGCCGGTGTACGACGACGCGCTGCGGTCCGCCTGGGTCGGTGCGGAGTCCGAACTCGTCCGGGAAGCCGCGGCCGCCGGTGTACCCACCCTCGGTGTGTGTTTCGGTGGTCAGCTGCTGGCACAGGCCTTCGGCGGCAGCGTGTCGCGTTCCGATACCCCCGAGATCGGCTGGTACGACGTCGAGTCCGACCGGCACGACGTGATCCCGGCGGGGCCGTGGTTCGAATGGCATTTCGATCGCTGGACGATCCCGCCGGGCGCGACCGAGATCTGCCGCACCGCAACCACATCGCAGGCCTTCACCCTGGGCCGGTCGGTGGCCCTGCAATTCCATCCCGAACTGGACCCGGCGCTGCTCGAGGGCTGGCTCGACGATGACCGTGAGGCCGGAGAGGCCGAGTTGGCCGGCCGCACCCACGACGAGTTACGCACCCGCACAGCCGAACTCCACGATGACGCGGCGCACCGGATCAGGCGGCTGGTACAGGGATTCCTGACCTATACCGCGCGTCAGCCGTGCCCCAGTTCGTGAGCGAGCGCCGCGTCGATCACCGGGCGGCGGAAGGTGTGACCCAAGCCGGCCAGCTTGGCCGGTACCACCCGCTGATCGGCTTCGGCGAGTTCCTGGGCGCCCTGAGCGCCCAGCAGTAGCTTCGGGCCGAAAGACGGCACCGGCAACAGCGTCGGACGGTGCATCACCGTGCCCAGCGCCGCGGTGTAGTCGGTGTTTCGCACCGGCTCCGGCGCCACCGCGTTGACCGGTCCCCGGAGACGGTCGTCGTAGAGCGCCCGGTGATACACATCGAGCAGATCGTCGATACCGATCCAGGACAGCCACTGGGTGCCGCTGCCGAGCCGGCCGCCGAGCCCGGTGCCAAACAGCGGGCGGAGCAACCGCAGGGTGCCGCCACGCGCGGATTGCACGACACCGGTCCGTACGGTGACGACGCGCAGACCGGCCGACGCGGCAGGTTCGGTGGCGGCCTCCCAGTCGGCAACCACATCGGCCAGGAACCCGTCGCCCCTGGCCGCGTCCTCGGTGAGCAGCGAGTCACCGCACGCATACCCGTAATAGCCGATGGCCGAGGCACTGACGAAGATGCTGGGGCCGTCGACGGCCCGCGCGGCCACCTCGGCGAGTGCCCGGGTGGGCCCGATCCGGCTGTCCCGGATCGCGGCCCGGTGCGCATCGGTGAATCGGCCCGCGATCGACGCGCCCGCCAGATGAATGACGGCGTCCACGCCGGTGAGCAGATCGGGCGCCGGATTGTCCGGATCCCATTGCCGCTCATCGGGTCCGGTCGCCGTGCCACGGACCAACCTGATGATGCGATGCCCGCCGGTGCTGAGGAACGCCGTTAGCGCGTCACCGACGAGACCACTGGCACCGGTCACTGCGATCACCATCGGCGCCATCCCGGCGGCGCGGTGGGCGGCGAGGTCCTCGGCCAACTGGGTGTGCCGGTAGACAAACATCGGCCGCAATGCCGCCGCCGGCACGATGGCATCGACCCGGTCGTACACCCGAGTGCCGGCACCGGCCTCGGCGTACTCGTGGGTGTGCCGCCAGGTGCCGATCACCCGGGCCGGCCAGGACGCCGGCCCGTCGGATGCCAACGTGTCGACGAACCGGTGCGGGGGGTCGAACTCGGCCGGCTCATGCTGCGCCACCCAGCGCAACCCGCCGGGCAGCCCGAGCACCGCCTGCCCGTCGGCGAGCGAGTCGGTCTCGGCGATCACCGTCATCGGCTGAAACGGTGGTACCAGCCGCCGCATGGCGCCCGGCCTGGTGTGCCAGGCGAACACCTCGTCGATCGGATGGTCGACGATGCTCTCGAACTCGATGCCCATGTGTTTTCCGCCCTTGGTTGGTCCCGCCCGGCCCCGGGGTACCCCGGATGGTATGGGAGAAACGGCCGGCACCTTCGCAAACCGCCGGGAAGCCGGCCGGGTGCTGGCGACGGCGCTGTCCCACCATCGCGCGGACGCCGCCGCGGTGGTCCTGGGCCTGGCGCGCGGCGGTGTCCCGGTCGGCTGGGAGGTCGCGGCGGCCCTGGACCTGCCGTTCGATGTGTTCCTGGTCCGCAAGCTCGGCGTGCCGCATTGGCCCGAGCTGGCGATGGGCGCGCTGGCCTCCGGCGGCACGGTGGTGCGCAACGAGGATCTGCTCCGCAGCCAGGCAGTCACCGAAGAAGAACTGCACACGGTCATCGAGCGTGAGCGCGCGGAGTTGCGCCGCCGCGAGACGGCCTACGGCGCGGCAGCCGCACCGGAGCTGTCCGATCGGACCGTGATCCTGGTCGATGACGGTATCGCCACCGGGGCGAGCATGCTCGCCGCGGTCCGCGCGGTGCGGGGTGCGGGCGCGGCGCGGGTGGTGGTGGCGGTGCCGGTGGCTTCGGCGTCAGCGTGGCGTCTCATCGGGCGCGAGGTCGACGAAGTGGTGTGCGTCGACATCCCGCCGGACTTCCGGGCGGTGGGGCAGGCCTACGGCGATTTCACCCAGACCAGCGACGACGAGGTGCGCGCGCTGCTGGCCCGCCGCCCCTAGCTCTTCGGGGTTTCCTCGGGGTCGGGCGAGATCTCGACCGAACCGCCGGATTCACCCTCGGCGTCGTCGGTGTCTGTCACACCGGCGACCGCAGGCTCGGGCTCGGCAGGCTCTGCCCCGGCCGACTCGGACACAGTCGGCTCGGACTCGGCAGACTCGGACTCGGCCATGACCGGCTCCTCGGGGTAATCCTGGACGCCCTGCTCGTCCTCGTCCGCATCGGCGGCATCCGCATCGGGATTGCCCTCACGCCGGGAACGCAGCGCGTCGGCGATCAGCAGCAGCACGCCGATGACACTGGCTCCGATGCACACCCACGCGATCAGCTCGTTGCTGGTGACGACGGCGGCCACCAGCGCGGCCAGACCGATGACGGCAAGAACGAGCGCGATGATCAGCATGCGACGAACTTAGCCGGTGCGCAGCCGCTCAGTTGTTGCCCCGGTTGAACTGGTTGAATCCGCCGCCTTCGTTACCCGCGGCAGAATCGACCGGTGCGGCGGAACCACGCTGGCCCAGCTCTTCGAGCTGAGATTCCAGGTAGGTCTTGAGCCGGGTCCGGTACTCGCGCTCGAAGGTGCGCAGTTGCTCGAGACGGCCTTCCAGCACGGTGCGCTGCTGGTTGATGGTGCCCATGATCTCGGAGTGCTTGCGCTCGGCGTCAGCCTGCAGCGCGTCGGCCTTCTCTTGGGCCTGACGCAGCTGCGTCTCGGAACGGTTCTGCGCGTCGGAGAGCAGCGCGTCGGCCTTGGCGCGGGCATCGGCGACCGTGGTCTCCGCGGTGCTGCGGGCCTCGCTGACCAGGGCATCGGCCTGGGCGCGGGCGTCGGCGAGCAGCTTGTCCGACTCGGCCTTGGCGGTGCTGGTGAGACGATCCGCGGTGTCCTGGGCCAGGCTGAGCACCTTGGCCGCACGCAGGTGGGAGTCCTCGGAGACCGGGGCCTGCTGCGCCACGGGCGCGACCGGCGCGGGGGCCTCGTACACCGGCTGGACCGGCTCGGGCTCCGGCTCGGGCTGCGGCGCCTGGTAGGGCGGGATGGTCTGGGTTGCCTGGATGCCGCCACCGGAACGCGCACCGGCCAGCTCCGAGTCGAGCTCGGACACCCGCTGACGCAGGTCGGCGTTCTCCTCGATGAGCCTGGTCAGCTCGTTCTCGACCAGGTCGAGGAAGGCGTCTACCTCGTCCTCGTTGTAGCCGCGTTTGCCGATCGGCGGCTTACTGAATGCGACGTTGTGAACGTCGGCTGGAGTGAGCGGCATTGTCTGCCCCCTTGAAGTCTGGACCGTCAACCGGTTTCAAAGTGTAGAGCGTCTGTACGAGTAACTGGCGTCCATCCTGTCACAGCAGACTCTACGGTTGCACCGGAGGCTCATAATTAAGAGCGAAACTCAATGTTCTGGCGACAGGCGGAGACGATCCCGGACCGCTGTCGGCTCACATCATCGCGCTGGCTGCGGCACCGAATGCGAGCTGCATGCCGATGAACGCGACCAGCAACAACACCATGATCGACAGATCGAAACGCACGGCGCCGATGGTGAGCTGCGGGATGATCCGGCGCAGCAGCCGCACCGGCGGATCGGTGACGGTGAGGATGAGTTCGAGCACCACCACGGTGGCGCCCCTCGGATGCCAGTCACGGCTGAACGACCGGATGAATTCGACCACCACGCGGGCGATCAGCAGCAGCCAGAAGACGAACAGCACGAAACCAAGGATTTGAAAGACCATCGACAACTGAAGCCGACCTCACTACTGCTGATACATCGGGCAGGTACTGGGACATTCGAGCAGGTGGGACGAGCGTGCCATCCCAGGACGTCAGCCTACCTGCCGGACTGGAGTGCCCCGGGGACCGCCGTGCGCCCGCGACTGGTGCGACGCTCGCTACCGGTAGGACGCGTCATTGGTAGGAGTAGAACCCGGCCTCGGCGATCCGTCGGCGCTCCTCGGCGCTGACGTCGATATCGGCCGGCGAGAGCAGGAAGACCTTGGTGGCCACCTTGTCGAACGAACCGCGCAGCGCGAAGGCGAGCCCGGCGGCGAAGTCGACCAGGCGCTTGGCATCGGCGTTGTCCATCGACACCAGGTCCATGATCACCGGTGTGCCGTCGCGGAAACGCTCACCGATGGTGCGCGCCTCGCTGTAGTCCTTCGGGCGGAGCGTGGTGATCTTGGCCAGCGGGCTGCCCTCTTCGAACAACGCCGCCATCCGGCGCGGTTCCATGGCCAGCGCGCTGGCACCCCGGGTCGGCGCGGCGAAACGCGGTGCCGGGCGGTCGAACTCACGCGGCCCACGCAAGCGTCCCTCGAAACGCGGGGCGTCGCCGTAGCCACCGCGGTAGGCACCCGGGAGGTCGTCGTATTCGCGTGCGGGCATCCGGTCGTCGAAGGCGCGCGGCTCGCGTCCGTAGCCTTCGTCCTCGAAGCGCTCGTCGGCGCCGCGGCGGGGGTAGGCGCGCGGCCCGCGCTCGTCGTCGTAGTACTCGTCGTCGTAATCGTCCATCGGCGCCATACCGAAGTAGGCCTTGACCTTGTGCAGAGTGCTCATCGCCTGCCCCTTCTAACGACTTCTGTCTGTGTTGTCTGTGATGAAGATGTGACTGGAGTGACTACTCAGGGTGACGTTAGAGGACGTTGCCCCATCAACGCGGTTCCGACACGCACACACGTGGATCCGTATCGCACCGCGATCTCCATATCCCCCGACATCCCCGCCGACAGCCCCAGCCGCTGCGGGAAGAACTGCTGCACCCGGTCACGTTCGACCTGCAATCGCGCGAACGCGTCCTCGGCGTTCCAGTCCAGCGGCGGGATCCCCATCAACCCCGCGAACTCCAGCGCGTCGGCGGCATGCGTTGCGGCACACAGCTCGTCGACCAGGTCCGGCGTGCTCACGTCCACCCCGCCACGATCGGGGTCACCGTCCAGACTGATCTGCAGGTAGACCCGCAGCGGTCCGGTTCGTCGCCCGGCGTCGCGCTCCTGTTCGGCACCCGCGCCGAGCGCCGCGATCACCCGCGCGCTGTCCACCGAATGCACCGTGTGCGCCCACCGGGCGATGGCACGGGCCTTGTTTCGCTGGATCTTGCCGACCATGTGCCACCGGATGTGGTCGGCGGGCAGGGCGTCGCGCACCTCGGCCACCTTTTTGGCGGCCTCCTGCTCCCGCGATTCGCCGAATTCGGTACAGCCCAACCGTCGCAGGATGATGACATCGGAAGCGGGAAAGAACTTCGTGATCGGCAGCAGCTCGATGTCACGGACCGGCCGCCCGGCCGCCTCGGCGGCGCGCGCCAGCCGACTGCGCACCGATGCCAGCGCCGCGGCGAGTTCGGCATCGCGGTGGGTACTCATGGCATCCACACCAGTGACGCCAGCCGCCCGGTCGGCGCGTCGCGCCGGTGACTGAACAACGCCGCGTCCTCGACGGTGCAGCGGGGATCGATATCGATGGACGTGATGCCCAGACTCGTCAACTGCCGGGCCAGCCCTGCGCGGACGTCCAGGCCGGGCGTTCCGGCGGCGGTGCGACAGCGGCTGCCCGGCAGTGCGGCATCCACCTCGTCGGCCATGTCCGCGGGCACCTCATAGTTGCGCCCACTCACCGCGGGGCCCAGTAACACCGTCAGATCGGCGACGGAAGCGCCCAATTTCACCATCTCCTCCACGGTGCGCGGCACGATCCCGCGCTGCGCACCCACCCGGCCCGCGTGCGCGGCGCCAATGACCCCGGCCCGCGCGTCGGCCAGCAACACCGGCACACAGTCCGCGGTCACCACCGCCAGCGCCAGGCCGCGGGTGGTACTCACCAACGCGTCGGCCTGGTCGATGGGCGCATCCCGCGGACCGTCGACGACCGCGACATTGACCGAATGCACCTGGTTCATCCACACCACGGCGCCCGCGGGCAGGCCGATGGCGGCGGCCAGCCGCGTGCGGTTGGCCGCAACGGCCGCCGGGTCATCGCCGACGTGGTCGCCGAGGTTGAACGTGTCGAACGGCGGCGCCGATACCCCGCCCTCGCGGGTGGTGGTCACGCGCCGAACCCGGACGGGCACGACGAATCAGTGGCGCATGAAGGGTGGCACGTCGACGTCGTCGTCGGAGATGCCACCGTCGTCCGGACCGCCGATCTTCACGGTCGCGCCGTTGGTGTGGGCCGGGACGGACATCGCATCGGCGGGCTCGAACACGCTGGAGCGCACCTTACCGGCCGACCCGGGGGCAACACCGGTAGTGCCTTCGCCCACAACGGGTTTGCGGCTCGGTCCCGATGTGTCGAACCCGGCGGCGATCACGGTGACCCGGACCTCGTCGCCCAGCGAGTCGTCGATCACGGTGCCGAAGATGATGTTGGCCTCGGCGTGGGCGGCTTCCTGCACCAGCGAGGCGGCCTCGTTGATCTCGAACAGACCGAGGTCGCTGCCGCCGGCCACCGACAGCAGCACGCCCTGCGCGCCCTCCATCGACGCTTCCAGCAGCGGCGAGTTGATCGCGATCTCGGCAGCCTTGAGCGCGCGGCCGTCACCGCGGGCGGACCCGATGCCCATCAGCGCGGTGCCCGCGCCGCTCATCACACCCTTGACGTCGGCGAAGTCGACGTTGATCAGACCCGGCGTGGTGATCAGGTCGGTGATGCCCTGAACGCCGTTGAGCAGAACTTCGTCGGCGCTGCGGAAGGCGTCCATCAAAGAGACGGCGGCGTCGCCCATCTGCAGCAGCCGGTCGTTGGGAATGACGATCAACGTGTCGCAGCTCTCGCGCAGCGCGGTGATGCCGTTCTCGGCCTGGTTGGACCGGCGCTTGCCCTCGAACGAGAACGGCCGGGTGACCACACCGACGGTGAGCGCGCCGAGTTTGCGAGCGATGGTCGCGACGACGGGCGCGCCGCCGGTGCCGGTACCGCCGCCCTCACCCGCGGTCACGAACACCATGTCGGCGCCGCGCAGCAGTTCCTCGATATCGTCCTTGGCGTCCTCGGCAGCCTTGCGGCCGACCTCCGGGTCGGCGCCGGCGCCCAGACCACGCGTCGAGTCGCGACCGACGTCGAGCTTGACGTCGGCGTCGCTCATCAACAACGCCTGTGCGTCGGTGTTGATGGCGATGAACTCGACGCCCTTGAGTCCGTGCTCGATCATCCGGTTGACGGCGTTCACGCCGCCGCCGCCGATGCCGACCACCTTGATAACGGCGAGGTAGTTATGCGGGGGGGTCATCGCGGGTCGCCCTTTCCTGACCTGAATGTCGATGTCGGTGAGCGAAACCCTCAACCTCAACCATAGGCTTAGAGTTATGTCAAGTAGTTCCGCGCAACCAGAACGGTAGGGTGACCCGGCGCCGGAACCCGGCAGGCGCGCCGACACGGCGCGACAATTTCTCCCCGTCTGTGCCGCGGGTCTTACTTGACGGTCGGCAGATCCGGACTGGACACGTCGTAGGTCTGCCCGGGTTGGGTGAGCAGGGCGGCCAGCTTGAGGGCCTTCTCCTCGGTGCGGTCGGTGGTGCCCCACACCACTTTCCGGCCGTCGAACAGGATCAGCGTGATGGCCGCCACCGAGGGCGCCTCGACCCGGCTCACCTGGCCGGAAACCTCCGGCGGCAGCGCGGTGAGCACCTCGAGCGCGGCGTCGGTCGCCGGATCGTTGGGTCCCGGGGACTCGGTGTCGATATAGGGCAGGCCCGGCGGCGGCGGCGCCGTCACGAAGTCCACGCCATCCTTGTCGAAAAGATGCGGACCGTCGGGATAGTCCTTGACCACCAACGGAATCCGCTCCTGCACAGTGATACGCAGGGTGGACGGGTATTCGCGCTGCACCCGGACACTGGCCACCCGGCGGATCGAGGCCACCCGCTCGGCGACCGCGTCGGTGTCGATCTGCAGCAGTGGCGTGCCGGCCGGCACCGCGGCGGCCTGGCGGATCTCGTCCTCGGCTATGGCGGCCAGCCCGATGATGACCGTCTCGCGCGCGGACATGACCGGCGTGAAGTACAGCAGCAGGCCCGCGCCGACGGCGAGCACCGCGATCAGTGCCGACCACATGAGTACCTTCAGCCCGCGGATCACCCCGCGGCGGCGGGGCGCGGGTGCCTCGACGGCCCGCCCGGACACCCGCCGCTTGGCCTCGCGGCGGTTCTGCTCGATGGCGATGGCACGGGCCTGCGCGGCGCGACGTTCCTCGCGTTCGCGGCGGGCGCGCCGCCGGGGCCCTTCGAAGTCTTCCTCGGCCGCGTCCGTCGTCGCCGCGGACTGCTCGCCGTCGACGGGCGCGTCGGCGTGCGCTGCGCTCTCCGCCGGGCCCGCGCCGGCCTTCTCTTCGGCCGCCGTGGCGTCCGGTGCACCGGGCTCTTCGGGCTCTTCGGCGGCGTCGGCCGGGCCGGTCATCGACGCTGCCGCCCGTCGGCGCGCGCATTCACGGCGTCCAGGATCTCGCGGCCCAGCAGGGTGACATCGCCGGCGCCCATCGTCACCACCACGTCACCCGGTTGGGCGCAGGCCGCCACCTGCTCGGCCACCGCGGAGAAGTCCGGCACGTAATGCACCGGGACGCTCACATGCTCGGCGATACTGCGACCACTGACCCCGGCGATGGGCTGCTCGCGGGCGGCGAAGACATCGAGCACGAACACCTCATCGGCCGCGCTCAGCGCGGCACCGAACTCGCGCGCGAAAGTCTGGGTGCGCGAATACAGATGCGGTTGGAACACGACGATGGCGCGACCCCGCGACTCGGCGGCCAGCGCGCGGACCGCGGACAGCGCCGCGGAGACCTTGGTCGGATGGTGCGCGTAATCATCGAAGACCTTGACCTCGGCCGCGACGCCCACCAGTTCGAAACGGCGGCGGACCCCCTCGAACTCGGCCAATGCGTCCAGCACGACCCCGGGTTCGGCTCCGGCCTGCACCGCGGCCAGCAGGGCCGCCAGCGCGTTGAGCGCCATGTGCCGGCCGGGAACCGCCAACCGCATGGTGCGCGGACCGCTCTCCCCCGCCAACCGGATGCTCGCCACCGCGCTGGTGCCGTGCTGCTCCCAGTCCAGCAGTTCACCGGCCAGACCGTCGCCCGAACTGCCGTACCGCAGCACCCTGATTCCCAGCGCCGCGGTGCGTTCAGCGAGTGCGGCGGCGCCGGGGTCATCCACGCAGACCACCAGCGCGCCACCGGGAGTCAGGCGTTCCAGGAACGCATCGAAGACGTCGACGTAGGCCTGCTCGCTGCCGAAGAAGTCGAGATGGTCGGCCTCGATGTTGGTCACCACGGCGATATCGGGCTGGTACTGCACCAGCGATCCGTCGCTCTCGTCGGCCTCGGCGACGAAGTAGGCGCCGCTGCCGTGATGGGCATTGGTGCCCGCCGCGCCGAGATCACCACCGACGGCGAAGGACGGATCGAATCCGCTGTGCTGCAACGCCACGATGAGCATCGACGTGGTGGTCGTCTTGCCGGCTGTGCCGGTGACCATCAGCGTGGTGTCACCGGCCATCAGCTTGGCAAGCACCACCGGGCGCAGGATCACCGGGATACCGCGGCGGCGCGCCTCGACGAGCTCGGGATTGGTCTTCGGGATCGCCGCGTGCGTGGTCACCACCGCGGTCGGGCCGCCCTCGAGCATGTCCAGCGCCGAACCGTCGTGCCCGATGCGGATCTGCGCGCCCCGGGCCCGCAACGCCGCCACCCCGCGGGACTCCTTGGCGTCCGAACCCGAGACCTGCCCGCCGCGATCGAGCAGGATGCGGGCGATACCGGACATCCCGGCACCGCCGATGCCGACCATGTGCACCCGCTGCAGCTCCGGCGGTAAGCCCTTCACCGCACCGACTTTCGGTCCGCGCGATACTGCCGCGCCACATCCAGCGCCACCTCGGCCACCCGGCGGGCCGCATCGCGGTGCCCGGCCAGTGCGGCGGCCGCCGTCATCTGCTGCAGTCGATCGGCATCGCCGAGCACCGCGGTCACGGTGTCGGCGACCAGTGCCGGTGACAGGTCGGCGTCCTCGATCAGCAGACCACCACCGGCTTGGACCACGGGAAGCGCATTGAGACGCTGCTCGCCGTTGCCGATGGGCAGCGGAACGTAGACGGCGGGCAGGCCGATCGCGCTGACCTCGGCCACCGTCATCGCCCCCGACCGGCAGATGGCCAGATCCGCGGCGGCATAGGCGAGGTCCATCCGGTCCAGATAGGGCACCGCGACATAGGGCGGCCCCGAGGGCTCCGGCAGGTCGAGGGTGTTCTTCGGGCCGTGCGCGTGCAGCACCGAAATCCCCTGGGCGGCAAGTGCTTGCGCCGCACCGGAAACGGCGCGGTTGATCGACTGTGCGCCCTGGGAACCGCCGAACACCAGCAGGACGCGGGCGTCGTTGTCGAATCCGAATGCGGCACGCGCCTGCGCGCGCAGCGCGGCACGGTCCAGCGAGGTGATGCTGGCGCGTACCGGCACCCCGACCACCTCGACGGCACCGAGACCCGGGTCGGGTGTGGCGGCCAGCACCCGCTGCGCCGAACGCGCCCCCAGCCGATTGGCCCAGCCGGCGCTGGCGTTGGCCTCGTGGATCACCACCGGCACGCGCGGCCGTCGCAGACCGGGCCGGGCGGCCAGGTAGGCGGGCACCGAGACGTACCCGCCGAAACCGATGACGATGTCCACCTCGACGGCGTCGAACACCGCCCGGGTCTGCCGGACCGCGGTGCGCACCCGCAGCGGGAGGCGCAACAGGTCCATCGACGGCTTTCGCGGCAGGGGCACCGGGGTGATGAGCCGCAGGTCGTAGCCGCGCTCAGGAACCAGGCGGGTTTCCAGGCCGCGCGCGGTACCCAGCGCGGTGATCCGGACCTGCGGGTCCAACTCGGTCAGTGCATCGGCCACGGCCATCGCGGGTTCGACGTGTCCCGCCGTGCCGCCCCCCGCCAGAACGACCGATATCGTGCTCACCCGTAACGCTGACCTTCCAATGACCGGGCCCGGCCCTGTTGGCCTCGCCCCTGACGGCCGTTTCGGCCCTCTCCATGATGCCCTGCGCGCCGCGCCGTCCGTTCGCCCGGCTGGGCAGAGCGACGCGCATCGGCCGCCGGTACCTTACGGGGCTGCTTGGCCCGGGCTTTCTGGCCGGCCTTGACCGGCGACTTGGGCGGTGCCTTCTTGACGGCCTTGCCGGGCGGCTTGCCCTCCTTGGTGCGCAGCCGGTCACGGGCCACTTCGAGACGACTGGGCACGTACGGCACCGGCGGCGGCAGCCGCAGCAGCCGATTGACGCGGTCATCGCGGCCGGCCCGCAGCGCGGCGACCGCCTCGGGTTCGTGCCTGGCCGCGTTGGTGATCACGCCGAGGATGAGCATCGTGGTCGCGGTGGAGGTGCCACCGGCGGAAATCAGCGGCAGCTGCAGCCCGGTCACGGGCAGCAGGCCCACCACGTAACCGACGTTGATGAACGCCTGACCGATCACCCACAGCGTCACCGTCGCGGTGAGCAGGCGCAGAAAGGGATCGGCCGAGCGGCGGGCGATGCGCATACCGGTATAGGCGAACAGGCCGAACAGGCACAGCACCCCCGCGGCACCGATATAGCCGAGTTCCTCGCCGATGATCGCGAAGATGAAGTCGTTGTGCGCGTTGGGCAGGTAGTTCCACTTCGCTGTGCCCTGACCTAGGCCGTCACCGAACACACCACCGTTGGCCAACGCGAACTTGGCCTGACGGGCCTGGTA
>Ga0075163_10004033_pt1 | contig 19718 bp, 11 predicted proteins | sample JI1023141ADNA_FD_71478 | JGI IMG/M metagenome (GOLD analysis project Ga0075163, IMG submission 71478) | Wastewater effluent complex algal communities from Wisconsin, to seasonally profile nutrient transformation and Carbon sequestration -... | ecosystem: Engineered > WWTP > Effluent > Algae...
ATTGCTCGATTGCGTCTGCAAATCCCATGAGCCCGAGACCTACCGCGCGATTGTCGTTGTCTGCCTTGCGCGCTTCAGGAACTGGGAGCTGATTGATATCGACGAGGTTATCGAGCTGGCGTATAGAGAGTCGTACTGACTCTTCGAGGCGGTGCCAATCCATCTGACCTCCTACGATATGACGTGGCAGGTTGATCGAGATCAAGTTACACACAGCGATGTTGTCTTTGTCTTGAGGAAGTGTCACCTCGGTGCAGAGGTTCGATGAGTGGATAGTTCCTGTGTTGTCGTTCAACGCACGAACGTTGATCGTGTCTTTCCATGTGAGCCATGGGTGAGATGTTGTCTCGAGAGAAACGAGGATGTTTTTGTATTGCTGACGTGCTGGGAGTTTGTCCCACATGCGGATCTTGCCCGCCTTTGCCATCTCGACATACTCACAGTAACGTGTAGCAAACTCGATACCATAAAGCTCGTTCAAATCTTGCACTTCGTTTGGATCAAAAAGATACCAGTCTTCACCTTTGATCACACGACGCATAAACTCGTCTGACATATAGACAGCAGTGTTCGCTGTGCGAGTACGACGATAGTCGTCCCCTGCGTTTTGCTTGAGGTCGAGGAAGTCCTGGAAGTCGAGGTGCCAGTTTTCCATGTAGAAACAGAGCGCGCCCTTTTTCTTGCCACCGCGCTGTACTGCACGAACCGCAGAGTCGATGATGTGTATAAAAGGAATAGGTCCAGACGAAACTGTGTTTGAAGATTTGAGTAGTGAACCTGATGCGCGAAGTTTGGTTACTGAAAGTCCGATACCGCCTGTTGCCTTTGAAAGAAGGAGGACGTCAGAAACGGTCTTGCCGATGTGCGCCATATCGTCGTGCATCTCGAGCAAGAAACAGTTTGAAAGTTTTGGATTTGGAGTTCCTGCGCCGAGGTTGGTTGACCCAGCAGAAAGATACTCGAGTTTACTCATCTTGTCATAAAACTTCTTTGCCCACTCAGTTGGCTTGTCTTCTGAAAGCGAAAGTCCCATAGCAACACGCATCCAGAAAAATTGTGGTGTCTCTATAGATTTGAGGTTTGGACCCTTCAACATATAACGGTCTGACATTGTGGAAACGCCAGAGTATTTGTAGAGCTCGTCGTTTGCTGGTTCCAAAGTGGCTGCTAGTTCGTCGAGGTCAAAAAGGGTGCCAAGTCTCTCGTCCACGAGTTTAGCCTCCACTACCTCAAGGATGTGCTTTTTGAACTGAGAACGGTGGAGTTCTTTGAGGTCAGCAGTGTCAGAATCGTAGTCTCCGAGCACTCGCTTGTACATAGTCTTGAGAAAGATGCGGGTTGCCACCTTGTCGAACTCGACATCGAACTGTGCGTTCTGGAGAGCGGCGTTTATCGTCGCTGCATCGAGCTCTTCTTCGGTGATTCCATCGTAGAGTGTGAGGCGAGTTTCACTTGCGATCTGTGTCACCATACCGATCGGATCGGACAGCCCCTTACATGCACGTTCGATAGACCGGTTGATACGGTCTGCGTTAAAAGGCTCTTTGATTCCGTCGCGTTTTGTAATGGCTAGTGACATAAGAAAGAAATAAAAATTATGAGTAATGGACTTACATTGTACCTATTTTTTCAAGTCTTTCATATGGGGAAAACCCCAAATATATCCTTGTAACGCCTATTGTTTTTTCTGTCAAAGGTCGTGTCAAACTGCGTTGTAGTATGCGCATCGTGTGGAAAAGTTTTTTCAAAAAAAATGCAAGTGGCAATGTCGTGTGGAAAAGTTTTTTTGCGACAATTGGATGTAAACAAGAGAACTCAGAGTTCCAATAATATACAAAACAGACGAATTCCGAGCACATGCAAAGCGGATCACAAACATGTGATTTCCGCGTTCAAACGATAAGACACCTAGAGCATGTACACAAGCAGGATCCCTCCGCCAGCTGGTGAATGCGCGGGGATGACAATCAAAAAATTGCTCAGTGAGATAGCAAAAAACACCTATTTCTAGGTGTTTTTTGCTCTAAAATTGCTCTTTCTTTTGTTTCACTCTGACATACAACTTAGCCTTGTATGTGGTTGCCGTCTTTCCGAGCTGTCACTAGGTTTTATAGATCCTAGAACTCTTCTTGTAGACAAGAAACCGACCGATAAGTCGCTAGTTCCGAAGAACCGCGCTTTTTCAGTTTGAATTAATCCACGAACAGCTTCCGCTACCCGTGCCTTGTTACGACTTAGTCCCTGTCACCGAGCTTACCGTAGTCCCACAAATGTGAGCCTTCGGGTACTCCCGGCTCCCTTGACTTGACGGGCGGTGAGTACAAGACTTGAGAACGTATTCACCGCGGTATGATGACCCGCGATTACTAGCGATTCCAACTTCATGCAGTCGAGTTTCAGACTGCAATCTGAACTGGGGCTACTTTTATTACGATTTGCTCCGGATCGCTCCATTGCCTCGCGTTGTAGTAACCATTGTATTGCGTGTGCAGCCCAGGGTATCAAAGGGCCATGCGGATCTGGCGTCATCCTCTCCTTCCTCCCAGCCCGATATATACGAATAATTCATATACATTGGGCTGGGCGGTCTCGCGTGACAAATATAACACACGATGAGGGTTGCGTTCGTTTCCCCACTTAAGGGAACAACTCAAGCCACGAACTGACGACGACCATGCAGCACCTGCCTAACAGTCTTGCGAGGGCCTCCGTTTCTGGAGGCTTACAGTTAGGTTTCAAACCCTGGTGAGGTTTTACGTTTACCGACGAATTAAGCCACACAATCCACCGCTTGTGCAAGTCCCCGTCTATTCCTTTGAGTTTTAGCCTTGCGGCCGTAATTCCCAGGCGCTTCTCTTAACGCGTTAGCTTCGCCTCTCAGAGGGTCGATACTCCGAATGGCTAGAGAAGATCGTTTAGGGCGTGGACTACTGGGGTATCTAATCCCATTCGCTACCCACGCTTTCGTGTTTGAGTGTCAATAATGCGCTAGTGTACTGCTTTCGCTTTTGGTGTTCCCCTACATATCAACGGATTTCACCCCTACACGTAGAGTTCCGTACACCCCTCACATATTCTAGTCGTACCGTTTCCTCTAATTTTTCCAAGTTAAGCCTGGAGCTTTACCAGAAGACTAATACAACCACCTACACACCCTTTACGCCCAATGATTCCGGATAACGCTCGGGGCTCTCGTATTACCGCTCCTGCTGGCACGAGATTGGGAGCCCCTTATTCATGAGGTACCGTCAATAAAATTCTTCCCTCATAAAAGATGTTTACGTGCCGAAGCACTTCATCCATCACGCGGCGTCGCTCCATCAGACTTTCGTCCATTGTGGAAGATTCTCGACTGCAGCCACCCGTAGGTGTAGGGACCGTGTCTCAGTTCCCTCGGTGGGGGTCAGCCTCTCAGCTCCCCTACGCGTCATAGCCTTGGTGAGCCATTACCTCACCAACAAGCTGATACGTCACAGGCTCTTCCCTAAGCGAAATTCTTTACTCTTGCGAGACCATCATGTATTAGTCCATCTTTCGATGGGTTATTCATGACTTAGGGGGAGATTCCTGCGTATTACTACCTCGTTCGCCACTAACTAGTGGACCCAATCCACATATCCGTTTCTCTTGTATTGCTACTTGAAATCCTTCAATGATTCATGGGACTAGTCCGTTCGACTTGCATGCCTTATCCACGCCGCCAGCGTTCATCCTGAGCTAGGATCAAACTCTACTAAAAAATGAAACTCAATAAATTGAAAGGTTTACATTTCCAGAGTGAAACAAGAGAAAAAGCAATTAATTTTCTTCTTGTTGTTTATATTCTCTATATCAAGCTCATACGATATAGTTTTATTTATTTGGACTTGCACAGACATTCTTCTTAATTGTCTTGTACTTCTTATTCCTGTTTACAAAGAATTCTCAAACAAAACTGCATCTACACAAAATGTGAGATGCGAGGAAGAGTTTACACGAAAGGCTGGAAAGAGTCAAGCCCCCTGGCCCGGGAAAAGGGTGGCCCGGCTGGAGGCGGGGCCCCAGCCGGGCAGAAGCCAATAATACCAATAAAAAGGAGCAAAAAACGCCTATAAATATAGGCGTTTTTTGGATTCTCAGTTTACTTCCTTTTGATAGCAACTCTCACAGTACACTTTTTCCGGACGATCTGGAGAATAGCTTGTTTCAAATTCATTCTCACATACACCTTTATGTCCGTGATCTGTTGTCGCCTGTGGTGAGTTTGCTGAACCACACATACACGACCTGTGCCAGAGTTTACGGGGGTTTCGCTTTGCCATACGTGCCTGGTGACGGCATTCGAAGTCGAGGTGAGGGAGCGGAAGACCCATGCGTCGATAGAAAGAAAGCTCTGCTTCGGTGATGCGATAGTTTTTTCCACAATCTCTGCAGACGAGGATGTCGGACAAAATACTATCCGACACTTGAGCTATCGTTTCCGGCAAATCTTTTTCTGCAATTGTTTCTTTACCAAATGTTCCCGTCGATTGTTCCTGCCAACGAAAACCGTACGCGAGTGCTTGATCGCGAGATACCGGATAGTACTCTTTAGCAAGTGTTTCATTGTAGCCAAACGGAGAAAGCTCTGGTGGAAAAAATTGTCCATATGTTCCCTCAGCTTTCATGGTCTCTACTATCTCAACTTTTAACTTTTCATACTCTTCCTTCTCGTACTTCTTGTTCAAAATACAATAACTTTCTTTATTGAGTCGAATGCAACCGAAAAGTGACGTTGAGTGGTAGCACGAATCACAGTATTCACATTCATTTGAATACATAACGTAGAATCCATGCTTGTTTTTTGATCCGCCAAGCACTCCCATCATATCGTATTGTGCTTCGCATTTGATATAGAAGTTGTTGCAGTCCATCGAGTCGACAACATCCATTGAATCCGCCATATAAGAGCAATTTTTTGCATCAGAAGTATCGAATAGCCGTACACCGTCATAACAGTTATACATGTAGTCCCCACTTGCATTGTGGCACTTTGTTTGAAAAGCGTATTTTACGATACTCTGCTCCTTCAACTTTTCAAATTCCTTCTTCGCAGCTTCGAGATGTGTGTGACTTGAGAGGATCTCCGCTTTCTTTTTTTCGAAAGTTTCTTTGTCATAGCGAACATTTAAAATTGCATTGGACATGTGCCGACCATTGGTGCAAAAAATACAGTTTTGGCTGTCGCGCATATCGTAACAGAATAAAAGATCACTGGATGTTTGGCACTGTTCAGAAAAAAGACATCTGAAGCATTGCCGACAATCAACACACTCATAACATAGTTCGGAATCATACAGATACGCGCAATCAACCGACATTTTTGATCTTTGTATTAAGCGTCCATACTGACAGTCTTCGTTATTCTCAGCCGCAAAAATTAGATAACAGTCCTTGTTCTCTCCAGCATTGTTTGTATAGTCACTTCGAAGCGAATCAATAACAAGTAACGATATGCGCGGTACTTTGGCCTGAAGCTCCTTGAATTGATCCAGGAAAGAACGTGAAGAATCGTACTCTTGCGCAAACTCTCTTGGGTCCCACTTGTCACTCCACCAACAAGAATGACAGTACACAGGGAAAGGTGTTCCGAGAGGATAAAGAGAGACGCCATCTTTTCTACAGAGATCACAAGGTCGTTTGTAGAGTGTGCGCTCATTTCGAAATGCCAGTCGCCGCATCATACGACAGTCAGGACAATACAGCGGAAGTGGTGTTTTCATCTGTTCGTAAAAAACACTATCCTCTGGAAGTATAACAAACTCTGTATGACACTGTACGCAGGTGGTATGCATATGAAAATCTTGGTTAATTATAAATGCTAGTAATGATAATAGCTAGAAGTGACAGCGAGAGAAGGACTGCCCCGAACACCAACACACACTTCGTCGCCTCTGCTCTCACTTCACGTCTTGCATACACGCACCCCACAAGACACAGGAGCAATTGCCATACTTGAAATGCAAAGAAAATCCATTCACCTTTCTGATATCCGATGTATGAAGTCGCCATGTGTCCAACTCCATACAACAGCCACCCGATGCGCTCTCGTATTTCTATGTCAGATCCAACAACCTGACTAACAGAAATCAAAAAGTACGTTCCAAGCAACATCCCGAACGCAGCCAGACACTGCATCCACGTCATCATCCCAACATGTGTCAGGTATGCTAGTACAATCACCATCCCTGCAGTCACAGCACCGAGCAGGTATTCTACTTTTTTATTTGTCTCTTCCTTGGCAAAGAATCGGTAACCCATCAAGAGCACCAATCCTATCTCGAGCACAGAAAGTATGTGTGTGCCGATCAAGAAAAAATAGACGATAAAAAGCACGGCAGCAAAAGTACCCAGAAGCCAACCGAGTGTTCTCTGTAGAGGCTTGCCAGTCAAAACTAAAATCTTGTTGAAGAAGAATAGTAAAGATGAAGTGGTAATCAGTATGTTCATATATTTTGCTCGTGCACTGTGCATGCTCGATACGACAAGTATACGTACAGGAAAACTGTTGTCAAACATCTTCGTCATTAAATTGACAGATTTTCTTTATTTTAATGCATGATTTTTCAGTTCAGCATTTTTGTGGAAAAAAATTGACACAATTATACCCTTTCGTATATAGTTACTTTATGAAGAAGAACAACCAATCCATCGTGCACGGCTTGCAAACTATAGGCTTTTCAGACAAAGAGATAGCTGTGTATATCTCGCTCCTCGAGATAGGCGCTGGTACTGTTTCTGCGATAGCACGCAAGGCAGGTATCAACCGGACAACAGGATATGATATTCTCGATTCCCTCTCGAACAAGGGTCTTGTCTCTATATCCGGCAAGGAACCGAAACAGGAATACGTTGCTGAGTCACCTGAGCGCATCGAGAACTTTATTGCAGGCGAGATACAGAAACTACATCATGCACTAAAGCTCGCGCAAAATACTCTCGTACCGGAACTCAAGTCGCTCCACAATATTTCAGACCGACCACGCGTGCGGTTCTATGAAGGTATCGAAGGATTGCAAGAGGTCTATGAAGACACGCTCACCACTCACGAACCTATCCGTGCGTATGCAACAGTCGACGACATGCACCGAGGTATTCCTAACTATTTTCCTCAGTACTACAAACGACGCGCGCAAGCAGGCATCGCTATACGAGCAATAGTACCTGACACACCTATCGGACGAGAACGTGCGTCAAAAGACAAAGACGAGGCACGAGAAACCGCGCTCGTACCCCAAGACACTTTCTACTTCTCTCCTGAAATAAACATCTACGACAACAAAGTCATGATCGCCTCATGGCGCGAAAAGCTCGGCATCATCATTGAGAGTGCCGAGATTGCGGACGCTATGAAAAAAATATACGAACTCTCTTGGAGCGAAGCAAAACGCCTCGACAAAACAATTCGCTAAATTACTTCTCTTTGGTAGCACTCCTCGCAATAGACTATCTCCGGGCGGTCAGGAGCGTACGTAGTTGTGATGTGCTTGTGGCACAGCGCACACTCGCGTTCCCAAAACTGGTACGGACCACGGCGACGAATACGGTCTTGGTGACGGCAATAGAAACACTGTCGCGGAATAGGGAGAATCATTTTCTTATAAAACAATAATTCAGGTTCTGTAATCCTATAATTACGCTCGCAACCAACGCATCGCAAAATTTCTTTCGTGATTGATTCTGACACGTCGTTTATATGGTCGGGAATATTTTCAGGCAAAAGTGTTTCTTTGCCTTTCGTCATCTGAATATCGTCTTCCCAGCGATAACCCTGTGTAATTGCTTCTTCTTTTGTCAGTGGCATATTGTCCTGCCCCATGCATTCGTTGTAAGCGAAAGGCGAAAGCTCGGGTGGAATCATGAGGCCGAGAGTCCCCGCATCTGTAAGTTCTCTCACAATATGTTCGCGAAGCTTTTCGTATTCTTCTTTAGAATATTCCTTGTTCAAAATGCAGTATTTTGCATTTTCTCATCGAGTCACACCCTATACAGTCTTGTGATGTCCGCATAAAGTGCGAGTACATGACGTTTTGACACGCCGTCGCCGCTGCACATCCTATACAATTTGTAGAGTAACCAGTACTCGTACATTCCAGAAGTCGTTCCGAACGAAAGCCGTACCCTATTGTTCCATAGGAATCCTTGATCTCTTTGCTAGAAAAAATATACCGGCAATCCTCTCCACTGGCTACCTCAAACGAATCCCGTACATTTTTGCACCCAAAGAGATAATCTCCTGTCGAGTCAACTGATTTGATGCTATGCGTCGCTCGCTTTGGAAACGTCACCTCAAATACTTCAAACTCTTTTTTGATTGCTTCCATTCTCAGATAACTTCCTTCTATTTCTTTTATTTTTGCTTCAAACTCACCCTTTGTGACTTGCTGGTTGAAAATTGTATACGATGCGTTTCGCTGATTGACTGAGCACAGGGTATGTGTGCATCCACTTGAATTTGAAATAAACTTACAATCAAGTCCTGCGTTCACATTGTTGCCATAGACAACGTTCGACGATTCTTGCGTGTTGACACATTCATAGAGAAGTTCATTTTGAAAACCAAAATAGCTGTCACAACACTCTTTGACCTTACGCATGCCGCGACAATACAAAGACTCTTCTGCGGGCCCAGTATTGAAAACCAAATAGCAATTCTTGAGACCTCCAGCATAATTAGAGTAGTTACTATTGACCGTTGGACCGTCTCTGGTCGATAGAAATGTTGCGGCTTTCGGCACAGACTTCAAGAGTTCATCGAACTGCTCAAAAAACGAGCGAGAAGTATCATATTCTCTCGAGTAGTCTCCACCATTGAAAGCATCTGACTCATAATATTCATGAGAGACAACAATATACGGTGAAGCCGGATTGTACATAGAAATGATAGGTATGCCGGTTTTTGCACATGTTCGGTTGTAGAGCGACATCTCATTGCGCCAGACTGCGCGCATTTTGAAACGACAATCGGGACACACAGTTGGTGCCGGCACCTTCATTTTCTCGTAGAAAGAAAAATCATTCGCATCGAGCATGAAGTCGCATTTACATTTTGTACATTGTCTTTTTTCCATGGTTACCCTCTTTCTTGTTACTTGTTTATACAAGAAACTTACAAAACCTCTTTTTTATAACATTCGTCGCAGTAGATTATTTCCTTGCGGTCTGAATCATATGAGGTGTCGAAAGTAACCGCACAATGTCCCGTGCCATGTTCGTGGGGTGTGGTATTTGTATAGAGACCATTGTCCGAGGAATTGCCCGCACACTGACATGCACGGTGCCATAGGTGTATCGGGTTCCGATATGCCACACGTCGATGATAGCGACAGTTTGGGCACTTGGTAGGAACCGGAATATTCATACGACGGTACCACTCGAGCTCTTGAGCGGTGACTCTATAGGCTTTTGTACATCCGTGACTGCAAGTCCCCTCGTCTTCACAAGCAATAACCTCGGAAGTAATACCGTCCCCAACGAGCGAAATCGTTTGCGGAATATCTTTATATGAAAGCGTGGGAACGTATTTTTTCTCTTCAGGATCACGCCAAAAGTATCCGTGCTGAGAGACTGTTTCGGGAGTAAGTGGAAAGTACTCCTGCGCAGTTGTTTCGTTGTATGCATAGGGAGAAAATGACTCAGGAAAAAATTCACCATAACGATAGATGGTGCCGTCAATATCGGTGAATGGCATGTCGTTCATATGAGCAATGAGACGTGGAAATATTTCTTCGTATTCTTCTTTTGTATATTGCTTGTTTAAAATACAATACTCCTTTTTATCAAGACCTATGCAACCAAAAACATTGGCAACATTGGAAACAAACCAGGCATAGTACACGTCATGAGAAAACGAAGAGCGCAAGCATGCGACCACTCGAGACGAAGCAGACACAGAAGTAACTTCGTACACGAGTTCGCTATTTTTTCCTCCACTATACGAATCCATAGAGTCACGATATTTTTGATTGTCGAGCAGATAGCGACTACTTTCACAATTTTTAATACCAAAACTATCAAGACACCGTGACGAATCAACAATATTGTCTCCTGTGCAACCCGGGGCATTTTGTATATTGAGATACTTGCGTGGCGTCTCGAGTAAAAACTCTTCAAACCGCGCCAGGAGGGCTTGTCTATTCTCTCGACGCTCAAGATGCAGTTCCGACAACAGGTGCTCATAATCCTCTTTTGAGTACTGTTTATTCATAAAACAATACGACTTGTTTCTGAGATTGCTGCACATAAAACAATTCATGCAGTTACGGCAGTTGTATAAAAACATCGAGTCAACACACTGTTCACATGTGTACAAATACTGACTCCGTGAACAGGTAATACACTCAGTACACTCATAGAGAAAATCACTTTTATCAATCACCTGGAAACAGTCAACGCAATCCGTCGACGCGTTGCCACGATAAGTGTAGAGCATCCGTTCACAACGGTGCGTGCGTGCGCACAAATAGCAGTCGACTGACTCGCTCATATCGGCATTGTACTCACAGTTTTTAGATATTTCTACACGCAGTGACGGCAGTGGAACATCCAGTAGCAGTTCGTGAAACTGCTCGAGAAAAGGTCGAGACCAGTCTATATCCCGACCATAACTTGTGGCATCAAACTCGTCCGTATACCAAAAATCTTTGTTACAAACCTTGTATGGTGTGTCGGGATGGTAAATGGAGATAATATCTTTACCAGTAACATCACACTTCCTCTTGTAGAGGGCTCGTTCGTTTCTGAAAAAGAGACGTCGACGATGACGACAATCGGGGCAAAAGGTAGGCTCGCCAACACCAAGGCGCTCGTAAAACGCTCTATCGTTGTTATCTATCTCAAAGTTTCCGCTACATTTTTGACAGGTCATGAATATTGAAACTATATCACAAAATCTCCTTTTGATAACAGGTCTCGCAGTACGGGCGCCAGCCATCTGTAGACGGAAAACCTGACTCGATAGCTACACCACAGGAGACACAGTGATCTGGAACAAGACGGAAGTTATTGAGAATAGTGAAACGTCGTGCGATACGTTCATATGGGGTATCGAGAGGTAGAGCAATATTGTAGCGCTTGTAAAACTCCAGCTCTCGCTCGGTCACACGAAACGGCTTTCCTGAACTTTCACCTACAATAGCGAGCTTGCACATATCTGCTGTAAAGTCCTGTATATTGTCTGGAAGTTCGCTCGAGTGTATTGATGTGAGCGCACTCATGTCGACGTCAGTCTCATCCTGAAAATACACTCCCCACTTTGCTGCATCTTCTTTGCTCAACGGAAAAAGAAATTGCGCAAGAGAACTATTGTACGCATAACAAGAAAAGTGCATCGGGAAAAATTCTCCATACTCTCCGCGGGCAAGCATGGCACTCTTTACTTCGTCGAGTTTCGTCCAGTACTCTTCTTCAGAATACTGTTTGTTGAAAATCATGTATGAAGCATTTTTGAGCCCGATGCAACCAAAACAATTGATGCAGTTCGAACACGACAGTAAGTAATCAGAATCAATAGCCTCCTTTACGGCAAAAGAGAAGCGTACGTTCATCGAGCTCGTGCCGGTGTTTTGACAGTCATAAATATTTTCCGCTTTGCCTCCAAACCCCATGTCCATCGAATTGACCATACCCGCTATCGCAAAGTGACAATGTTTAATATTCTCACTACTTTCGACTTGCGAAACATGATGACAATTTTTTGAACTGCGGATATCTGTTCCCGATACATCCTCTGACTGAAGTTGTCGCGTTGCGCGAACAGGCTGTGACCGTACAAAGTCCCAAAATTTCTTTTGGAATTCTTGCTTTACTTTCTGACTACCGAGATCTACTTCGGCGCGTCGTCTCTGGTACTCTTCTTTTGTGAGTTGCTCGTTGAACCAGCAATAATTCTTGTTGCGCAAGTTAGTACACCCAAAACAATTTTGACAGTTACGACAATCAAAGATGAATTCGCATTCTATACAGTTTGATGAAAAGTAAGAGAAGAAGCATTTGCTACACTGATGCGTTCCGACGTGTTCGTAGCCAACATCTATATAGCGGATATAGTATGCATCAACAACATGAAGTGAGTCATAGATAGACGAGCCATACATGATGTCTTCGTTTCGACGACCACCGAAAACGTAGTAGCAATCTTTCATGTGCTTGCCATAGAAACTATAGTCACTGTTTGGCGAATCCGCTCCTCGGCGTACCCCTGGCTGAGGTACTCGCATTTCCAAGTTCAAAAACTGTTCGAAGAAACTTTCATTTGAATCCACATCGCATCCATACTCTCGAGGATCCCATGCATCACTATAGTAGGTGTCATAGTCATACGTAACCCACGGCATAACTGGCGCAACAGCAGATATCATAGTTTCCGTATGTCCGGAAACATCGCACTTTCTCTTGTAGATATTTGAGTAGTTTGAAAAAGCCAGACGTCTCTGATGACGACACGTGGGGCAAAAAGTTGGCGGCGGCACGCGGAGCATTTTGTAAAAGTCGATATCATCTGCTTCAACGGCAAATCCATTTTCACAATACGGAGACTTGTCAGCATTTTTACACGTGCGCATATGCGGAACAAGCGCATTGAGTATCGGCTGGAGGAGTGCATCAAATTGTGGGGTTTTGGAGGTCATTAGAGGACTTCTTTTTGGTAACAACTTTCACAGTATACAATTTCTGGACGATCAGGCGAATAGGAAGTTTTGAATGTGTTTGCACATCCCTCGTTCATACAGGAACGAGAAAAAAGGAAAGGTGGATTGCGATACTGAAATCGAGCATGAAACCTGCAATTAAAACATTTCTGAGGTAGCGGAATGCTGTGCCTTTTGTAAAACTCCAGCTCAGTGTGTGTTATCCTGTAGTTGCCCGTACAGTATGAATGCAAGTGCATATTCTCCTTGTTTTGGCATTCGATATCGTTTTTAGTGACTTCATCGTTTGCTTCTATTATTTCAGGAAGATTTAGAAAGGAAACTCCGTCCCCTGGCGCTCGAACACGCTCGGACCATGAATACCCCTTGGCTTCGGCTTCGTCTTTAGAAAGAGTAAATATGTCGTGTGCGGTTGAGTCGTCGTAGGGAAAAAGTGACAGTTCTGGCGGAAAAAATTCTCCGTACGCATAGCTATTCCCGTTCACTGATGTATACGGCATCTCGTCCATATGCTTTTTTATTTTGGGAACGAGGGTCTCGTATTCTTCTTTTGCATACTGTTTGTTCAAGATACAATACTGCTTGTTGCGAAGTCCTATACAACCGAAAACATACTGACAATTGGCACAATGCATCGAATATTCACATTGCATACTGTTCTTTGCTACGAACACACAAAACTTCAAATCCGATACATTTACTCCACATGATTGTGATTCGTAGATGTTTGTCGCATTTGCTCCCCAATCGACATAGTCCATGCAGTCCTTTGCAGTCGGGACAACTATGTTGTAGCAATACACACAATCTTCACTGCCTGTCACGACAGAACTCTCTCGTACATTTTTCGTTTGATACAAATAGTCGCCCGTAGAATCTTTGTTACCAAAGCCATGCATGTATTTGTTCGGAAAACTAAGGAAAAACTCTCCTGATTTGCGGAGCATTGCCTCATGCCCTGTTTTTGTATCAAGTTTGTATTCTTTGACAATAGTTTCATACTCTTCTTTTGAATACTCTTTGTTGAAAATACAATTATGCTTGTTGCTCAAGTTACAGCAACCGATACAGTCAGAGCAATTCGAAAGATTTTTTGAATACGCAACGTTGATACAGTTTTTGCAATCAATACTAAAACGAATATTCTGACAATGATCGCAATTCACCGCTTCATACCCGTCGGAAACTGCAGTTACAATCATACAGTCGATGCATCGATGCGAGCCTCCCACGACTTCCGTGCCGTACATACAATCTTCGGCTTCGTCCGAGCCGTACACAAGATAGCAATTCTTGAGATTGCTTGAGGTGTTGCAATACTCACTATTCACCAGACTTGTCGAGCTCGCAGCAAGAGACCGTATCGGAACTGCGTCACTAAGGTCCTTTATTTGCTCAAAAAAAGTCCGAGTAAAATCATAATTACGCGCATAGTCTTCTCGGTTCCACTCTTCTCCTGTCCAACAAGAAATACAAAAAACCTTGTGTTCAGGTACGTTAGGAACAACCGACAAAGTTTTCCTACCGCACAAATCACACACAGCCTTATAAAGTCCGCGTTCATTTCGGAAAATCAGTTTTCTTTGAAGTCTGCACGGGAAGCAAAACGTAGGGGGCGGAACCTGCATCTTCTCGTAAAAAGAAAAATCGTCGGGTTCGATGGTAAAATCCTTTTTGCAGTTTTGGCAATTTCTAGTTTCCATCTAATTTACTTCTTTTTGGTAGCAACTTTCACAGTATACTATCTCCGAGCGGTCAGGAGCATACGACGTTTCAAATTCATTTGGACAGGTCCCCTCATGATCGTGTCCCCCTTTCTTACACATACACGATCGATGCCAAAGTTTCATAGGGTTGCGCGAACGCAAACGAAGATAATGACGACAATTAGGACAATGACTTGGGAGAGGTAAATTCATTCGTTTATAGAATTCAAGCTCTTGCGGAACGATACGAAAAGCTTTCGAACATTGATGACCTTCACATAGTCCTTGATGAGCACACTCAATGACTTCATTGAGCATCTTTTCATCTACCAGCTCAATTGACTCTGGCACATTGATCTGAGACACAGTGACAGTATACGATTTTTCTTCCGGTTCTTTCCAGCTATGCCCCTTTCGCATGGAGTCATCTTTTGACAAGGGATAATAGTCAAAAGCTATTGTTTCATTGTAAGAATAGGGAGACAATTCCGTTGGAAAAAATTCACCAAATGTATATATTCTGCCTTGCTTGTCCACGTACGGCATACTATGCATATGCTCAATAATTTTTGGGACAAGTGCTTCATATTCCTCCTTGGTATATTTTTTATTGAGAATAGAATAACTTCCATTGCGAACACCGACACAACCAAAAAGATGATCACTCGATGAACAATTATACACATACATAGAATTTGTTGTTGATTTTGCATAAATAGAAAATGCAACATGTTGGCATCCCGCAAACACGCCAAAGGAATCATAAAGAAGCTCAGAACCATGTCCTGCATGTGACATATTGCGAGAATCCTTGAGTTCACCACCAGAGAGAAAAACATTCTTCAGATCTTCCGAGCCCGGTTCAAGGTCAAAACAATTCACGCAGTTTTTACCATTGGTTATGTTGTCTCCTGTACAGTCGACCGAGCGAATAATGTGTGCGTAGCGGTGTGGAAATTGCAGTTTAAATTCTTCAAATTGTTTTAGGGCAGACGTTATACCCAAACGTGTGTGGAGTGCAAGTTCTTTTTTCTTCTCTTCGTATTCTTCTTTTGTATATTCAACGTTCCAAATGCAATGAGACTTGTTACGAAGTGACACACAACCAATACAATCCGTACAGTTTACACAGTCATACAAAAACATAGAGTCAGTGCAACTTTTTGAATATTGAACAAATACTACCTTATAGCATTCTTGAGAATCAGTACACTCGTAACAAAGATCACATTTATTCACAAGGTACAAATCTTGACTACCTCGAGAATGCATATTGAAAGTACTGTACGCACAGTCCTCATTGTAGTCACCACCAAAAACCAAATAACAGTTTTTATTATCGCTTGTACAATTGCAATAGTCGCTACCAATTGCATTCCAATTCATAAGCGATGGCCATGGTACTTCCTGAATTAGTTCCTTTACCTGTTCAAAAAAAGGCCTCGAAAAGTCGATGTCTTTTCCGTAGGTATATGGATCCCAACTGTCACCCCACCACGTTTCCCGATCATACACAACAAGTGGTTTATCGTCAGAATAAATAGAAATAATTTTCTGACCATCCTTACCTGGGGCATTATTCGTTCTTTTATAAAGAGTATTTTGATTTCGAAAAACCATTCGTCGGATGAATTGACACTCAGGGCACCATGTCGGAGGCGGTACTTTCATTTTCTCGTAGAAAGAAAAATCATCCGCATCGAGCATGAAGTCTTGTTTGCAATTTTTACAAGCACGAGTTTCCATATATACCCACTTTACACTCCCACAACGATATCTTCAATCCCTTTATCCACGTGAGTGAGGTTTCGTGCACCAGAGGGGGTGATGAGCATCATATCCTCTATTCTCACCCCACCAAAGCCCTCGAGATAGATACCAGGCTCTACCGTCATAACCATGCTCGGCAGGAGGATGTCCTCGGAACTCGGTTTAAAGTTCGGCCATTCATGTATCGCTGTGCCGACGCCGTGCCCGAGACCGTGCTTGAAATTGTCTTTGTAGTGCTTTGCCAAATAACTTCGCGCGAGAGTGTCAAGCTTCTTGCAACTTCGCTCACCCTTTTCCAGAGCACGGATCACTTTCATCTGCGCAGCCAAAACAGTGCAGTAGAGTTTTTGTTGTTTCTTTGTTGGACGAGCACCAAAAATATAAGTACGGGTCATATCAGAGCAGTACCCCTGCCATGTCGCACCGAAATCAAACATGACCAGATCCCCTTTCTTCAATTTCATTTTTCCTGGCTCGTGGTGAATATCCGCACTTCCCTTGCCAAACGAAACTATCGGAGAAAAGGCAAGAGCTTTTACTCCTCGTTTCTTCATCTCGGAAACAATATACCGCGCAATCTCGATCTCAGTCACACCGACTTTGAGTTTCTTTAAACAAAGCGCAAGTATCTCTTCGCAAATCTTTTGCGCACGAACAATATGAGCAATTTCTTGCTTTGTCTTTTTCGCACGTAATTCTTGTAAAACTGGAATTGAATGTTTTTGCATTGTCTGTAAGCTGAAAACTGTTAGCTATAAACTATATAAGCGGTTCTGCCACCTCCGGCGCCTTGTCTTCCGCTTTCTTGCCAGTGACTGCCGCTTTTTCTTGCGCACTGCGGATGATGGTTGACTCTTCTTTCTCAATCAATTTTTGTGCATCCCCTGCTGGTATCGCGTACTTGCGACGAGACGCAGCGATGATACGTTCACGGTACGACGGGTGCGTCGGAGGAAGCACAGTGAGTGTTTCAGCTGAAAATGGGTCGTAGGTTTCTCCGTCGATGGTCATCTTGATAAAGAATTCTCCGATACCAAGGTTGATAAGATCTTTGACGTCAAAGACTGGTGCAAACTCAGGCTTGAGTTTCACGGCATCGTCACCACCGATACGAAAGGCAATAATTGATCCGACGTTTCCGAGTACCGCTGCCTGCACTTTCGGGATGATTTGTCCTACGTACTGGTGCGCCATGGTGAGATTGAGTCCGTACTTACGTGCCTCGGAAAGAATGTTTTCAAATGTTTCGGTAACGACGTTTTGGAACTCGTCAACGTACAGGTAAAAGTCGTGGCGATCTTTCTTGTCCATTTTTGCACGGGCCATACCTGCCTGCTTGATCTTGGTGATGAACATCGATCCAAAGAACGAAGAGTTCTCTTCTCCGATTTTACCTTTTGAAAGATTGATAAGGATGATCTTTTTATCGTTCATGAGTTTCTCGAGATCAATCTTGTTTTCTGCTTGACCAAAAATATTGCGAAGCATCGGATCAGAGAGAAACTGTCCGAGTTTGTTGACGAGCGGGATGATAGCGTCGGTGTCGAATTTTTCAGACCAGTCGGCGAATTCGATAGCCCAGAAGCGTTTGACCATGTCGTCCTGAATATACTCCACCACTTTTTGACGATAGTTACGGTCGGTGAGCATCGAGATCATACCGCGCATCGTTGCGTACGGATAGTCGAGGAGCGCGAGCGTGGTGAAACGAAACACGTGCTCGAGACGTGGCGTCCAGTTTGCACCGAATTGCTTTTCCAACACTTCGATGAGTCCCTGCGTGAGTTGGTGTTTGAACGTGATGTCGACGTTTGCGAGCGGGTTGAACGACGCAGGATACTCGATGTCGGACGGGTCGATAATACACACGTCCTCGATGCGGTCCTCTGGAATAAACTCGAGAATATCGTCGATGAATTCACCGTGCGGATCGATAGCACACACACCGTGGCCGTGCGCGATATCCTGACGAATCATGAGCTCCTGAAGTTTTGATTTACCAACACCGCTCTTGCCAATGATGTAGAGGTGACGACGACGGTCGACACGTTTGATGCCAAACACGTAGCGTTTTTCTTCGAGGGCGGCGATGTAGTTGGTGCGTCCTATAAAAGACACCTCTTCGGGTGCTACCTTGCCAAGCATAGGCAACTCCGGTGGTGGAGGCGCGTACTTGATGATTTGAATTTTGTTTGGTTTTCCGAAGGCCATAAGAAAGAGCTGTCAGGTTACAGTTTACAGTTTACAGGAAATGCATGCATTTCTTCTGTTAGCTGTCAGCTGGAAGCTGTGAGCTGTTCTTATTATACCAGAGAAAGTAACTTTTTCTTCCACTCCAAAAGCAACCCATGAGCGAGTTCCCTCGTACTTGCTTCGGTGTAGATGCGTATGATCGGCTCGGTATTGGACTTGCGTAGGGAGACCCATCGATCACCCCAGTCGATGCGGATACCGTCGCGAGTATCTATCTTGCCTGTCGTGGAAAGTTTCGCGACTTTTTTCATGAGGTCGAGCATGGTCTTTTGATCGGTAAACACTACTTTATCTTTCGCCATCTCGTACACAGGCAAACGCTTGCGGACATCAGAAACTTTTTCCTTTGTTTCTGCGATAAGCGAGAGAAACAAGGCGATACCCATGAGAGAGTCTCGTCCGTGATGTAGCGGCGGATAGATGACTCCGACCCCACTTCCCCCTTCGCCTCCGATGAGTGCTTTTCGTTTCTTTACTTCTTTGACGACGTTTGCCTCTCCAACCGGTGATGAAAAATATTTTCCCCCACGTGCATGTGCCACATCACGGAGAGCGCATGACGAAGCGATATTTGAAACAGCCACACCTTTCTTCTTTGATAGGACATAGTCAGCTACTGCAACGAGTGAATACTCTTCACCAAAACACTCACCACGTTCATCAAAAAATACTCCACGGTCTGCGTCTGGGTCCACTGCGATACCGCAGTCAGCTTTTGTTTTTTTCACCACCCGTCCGAGTTCAGTGAGATGCTCTGGTATCGGCTCTGGCATATGTGCAAAGTCCCCCGTCGGCTTGGTGTTGATCTCTACAATATCTCGAACACCGAGTGCGCGGAGGAGTTTTGGAATAGCGATACCACCGACGGAGTTGATACCGTCAACGGCGATAGTAAAGTTCGCTTTTTTGATAAGTTCTTTTTTTACAAGAGGGAGACGAGTGATAGCGTGGATGTGGTGCGCTTCGTATCCTTTTTTCACGATTACTTTTCCGGGTTTTGTTTTCTTTGGAGGGACGACACCTTTTGTATAGCGAGCGAGCATTTTCTTGCCTACACTCGCAGAGATTTGCTCACCCAGCTCGTTCAGGAATTTCATACCGTTGTACTCTATCGGATTGTGGCTCGCCGAAATGATAATACCTCCGTGCGCTCGCTCTTTTGGTACGGCGAACTCTATCGTCGGAGTTGTCGCGAGACCAAGGTCGATCACTTGGATACCAAACGAAGTGAGCACGTCGATGACTTCTTTTTTTATCCATTCACCACTTGCTCGAGCGTCGCGCCCCACGACAACACGTTTGATGCCAGCATGTGTTGCTA
>Ga0075163_10004034_pt1 | contig 19717 bp, 11 predicted proteins | sample JI1023141ADNA_FD_71478 | JGI IMG/M metagenome (GOLD analysis project Ga0075163, IMG submission 71478) | Wastewater effluent complex algal communities from Wisconsin, to seasonally profile nutrient transformation and Carbon sequestration -... | ecosystem: Engineered > WWTP > Effluent > Algae...
TCGATGTCGGCTCGTCACATCCTGGGGCTGGAGAAGGTCCCAAGGGTTAGGCTGTTCGCCTATTAAAGTGGCACGCGAGCTGGGTTCAGAACGTCGTGAGACAGTTCGGTCCCTATCTGTTGTGGGCGTTAGAAGTTTGAGAGGACCTATCTCTAGTACGAGAGGACCGAGATGGACAAACCACTGGTATACCTGTTGTGACGCCAGTTGCAGTGCAGGGTAGCTAAGTTTGGATGAGATAAGCGCTGAAAGCATCTAAGTGCGAAACTTACCTCAAGATTAGACTTCTTCTAAGGGTCGTCATAGATGATGACGTTGATAGGTTGTAAGTGTAAAGACAGTAATGTCAAAGCTGAGCAATACTAATTACCCGTTAGCTTTCTTAGTATATAATTATTAAATTATTATTCGCTACTTGTATTTTCTTTCTTTTTATGTCTTTATATCGCATTTAAGATTTTAGGCGACTATAGCGATGAGGTCCACCTCTTCCCATTCCGAACAGAGAAGTTAAGCTCATCAGCGCAGATGGTACTGCAGTTACATGTGGGAGAGTATGTCGTTGCCACTTTTCAAAAGCCCCAATTCTAATAAATAGTCTTGGGGCTTTTTTATTTTTGTCAAAAACAAAAACTGTTTTGTGAAAAAAATTGTAATTCTATTACTCACTCTGTTTTTTTCTACATTCTCATATTCCGGATTGGCACAATCCGACCTAAATGATTCATTACTGCCAATTGAACGTACAACTTTACAGTTACTTCCTGCTATTGATTCCACACTTAATAGGCTCGAGATTTATGACCCTGCTTTATCAAATTTGCACTTTGGCTTAGGTTTTCCCGGTTCAGCAGTTCGTCCAATTTATTTTATACTTCCTGAAAGTTGTGGGGTTAATCCTATTTTTAATTCATACGCACCACTACTTTTTTCTCCTTCCAATCAAAGCAACTTTAATTTTAAAAAGCCGGTAACTCAAATACAATATGTAATCTTTCCGAGTATCCGAACAGAACAATACCTTGATTTGTTTCATAGCCGAAATATTGGTAAAAATTTGAATCTAGGTATTAAATTGAGAAAAATTAAGTCTAATGGATATTATCTCAAACAGGGCTCAAATATTTCAAACGTAACGGCATACATTTCTTCTAAAACAAAAACGGGCAGGTACCTGGCTTATTCAAGTCTTGCTTATAATAACATTGTTTCTATTGAAAATGGAGGTGTTCAGAATGATAGTCTCGATTATTCATCAAGGAGTATAGCTTTACAAAGTTTGCCTGTTTACCTAGAAGATGCTAAAAACAGAATGTCTTTATGGGGTGGAAAAATTGCTCAAACGTATAATTTTGGACCAATAAGAAATATCTCAACAGATACTTTGATTCAGAAGAATAGAGTGATTGCAACTTCTCACCTTTATTTAGAACTGAATTATAGTAAGCAGTCATTAAATTATGTAGACCAATTTCCTTTGAGTGGTTTTTATGAAAATGTATTTAAAGACTCTTCTCAAACTAATGATAAATTTTCTCAAGAAAAATTTGAATCAGATTTTAGTTTTGCATTAGCAGAAATCTTGAAAAACGGGAACACCCGTAAATTTATTCCAAAAGTGGGTATCAGAAATGAAACAATAGCTTTTGAAACATCCGAATTTGTTAGGACTTTTACGAATACTTCAGCCTATTTATATTTGAAATCTAATAGTAAGGATGTTTTAAGATATGCTTTTCAAGCAAGTTATTTTATTGATGGATACAATTCAAAAAATTACAAGGTTCAAGCATTGATTGGGAGAATTATTTTAGATTCAACTAAGTTTGTTTCTAAACTCGATTTAATTGGAAGTATTATTAATTCTAATCCTGATTATGTGTATCAACATTATTACTCCAATCATTTTAAGTGGGAAAATAATTTTCATGAAAGTCAAACTATAAATTTGAATCTTCGATTTGAATCAAAAAAATTGCTCAATCTAACCGTTTCTTTGACGAAGATGATAAATTATGTTTACCTCGATACAAGTATTGCTCCTGTTCAATTGTCTAAAGATATTGACCTAATAAGTGGTAGATTAAATAAACTATTTCATTTGGGTAATTTTCATTTAGATGCTATTCTGGTTTATCAGCGAGTTATGAAGGGAAAGGATGTATTAGGTTTACCTGAATTATTTACACGAAATTCAATTTATTGGGGGAAGCTGGTATTTAAAAAGGCGATGGATTTGCAGATAGGATTTGACGTTTTGTACACTACAAAATATTACGGATTATCGTATCAACCTAGTTTAAATGCATTTTATTTTCAATCAAGTAAGAAGATTGGGGCATATCCAGCAATTGACTTTTTTGTGAACTTTAAATTACGTCAGGCGAGAGTCTTTTTTAAAGTTGATCATTTAAATTATGGCTTGAATTCAGGAAAATATGAATTTGTTCCTGGTTATCTAATACCTGGAAGAACCTTTCGCTTTGGATTGAGTTGGTTGTTTATTAATTAAATCAGCACTTTCTGCAATAAAAGAGAATTAAGTTTTTTGCTTTTTCTTTTTAGCAGCCGGGAAAAGAATATTGTTTAAAATTAAACGGTATCCAGGAGAGTTAGGATGTAAATTGAGATCAGTGGGAGGATCTCCAACATAATGTTGATAATCTTCAGGATCGTGTCCTCCAAAAAAGGACCAAGTTCCCTTACCAAATTCACCGTGTATATATCGAGCTTCATTTAATGACTTGTTGTCGCCCATTACCAAAACATTTGATTTTATTAGGTTTTTATTAAATGCAGTTGTTTGCCCCATAAATCCCTTAATAATTTTTTCATGGTCTTGACAAAGCATAGTTGGAACTGGATCCCATTTAGCGGAAAATTCAAACAAGGCAAAGTAGTCTTGATTTTCTGGAATTTTTCGAGGCTGTGGAATATCTATATCTGAAAACTCATATTGCATAGGATTTGTGCTAAGTGTAAAATCCTTGAACGCAAAGCATTTTGAGTAATCAAGTTTAGAGTTATAGTTTGGAGTTGATCCATCACCATCAAACATGTTTTCGCAAATATCAACTCCCTCGGCACTAAGAGCAATATCATACGAATCGGTTGCAGAGCACATAGCAAACAAAAAACCGCCACCGGCAGTAAAATCGCGAATTTTTTGAGCGATGGCTAATTTTTCTTGAGATACTTTTTTGAATCCTAATTTCAAGGCAAGTGCCTCAGAAGCTCTTTCATCTTCTTGATACCAAGGAGCATTGTGATATGAACCATAAAACTTTCCGTATTGTCCTGTAAAATCTTCGTGATGTAAGTGAAGCCAATCATACAAAGGCAATTTGCCTAACATTATTTCTTCATCATAAATAACATCGTAAGGTATTTCAGCATAAGTTAAAACTAGCGTAACCGCATCATCCCAGGGTAATTTCGTTTTGGGTGAATAAACTGCGACTTTGGGAGCTTTTTCTAGTTTAACCACATCCATATTTACCTCTGGGTTAGCAATTTCTTCAACTATTGCAGCATATTGTCCATCACCAATTATATCAAAACTAACACCTCGTATTACACATTCACTTTCGATTGTTTTATTATTTTTAATGGCAAAACTTCCTCCTCGGTAATTTAATAGCCAAAATACTTCAACTTCATTTTTTAAAGTCCAGTAAGCTATTCCATATGCCTTTAAATGATTCTTCTGTGAATTATCCATAGGAATTAACAAGTACGAGGCTTTGGCAGTCACAGATAGTAAAAGCAAGAAGCTAATGCAAAAAAGTATTCTATCTTTTATTCTCAACTTACTCATTCTAATTATTTTTCAGAAAATACATGTAAAATTCGCAACGTAATATCTTATAAGTGACATAAGATTATCCAAAGATACATCGGATATACTAGTAAAAATAATGAATTAACACTTTTTAAAAAGGAACAGCTTCATCGTCCTCTTCATGATTCATTTTTGATGAAAAGGTAATAGAAGGGGCTGAACCACCAAATTCTGCAGAAGGAGGAAGAGGTGCAAACGAATCGAAATTGCCTGTTTCAATATCTACGAATTTTGCAAGATGGCTAATAAATCGAAGTCGCACGTCTTTTAGTGCACCATTTCTATGTTTTGCTATAATTAGCTCTGCAATTCCTGTTAATGAGCTACCATTTTCTTTGTCTTCCGTAATCCCATAATATTCGGGCCGATAAATAAACATTACCATATCCGCATCCTGTTCGATAGCACCCGACTCACGTAAGTCAGATAACTGCGGACGTTTGTCGCCCCCACGCGTTTCAACTGCGCGACTAAGCTGGGAAAGGGCAATAATAGGTACGTCTAATTCTTTTGCAATACTTTTTAGTGAGCGTGAAATATTAGAAATTTCTTGTTCACGATTCCCTTTACCTTCGCCACCGGCAGTCATTAATTGTAAGTAATCAATAATAATTAATTGAATGTCGTGCTGTGATTTGAGGCGTCGACATTTTGCTCGCAATTCGAATATTGATAGTGCCGGTGTATCATCAATAAATATTGGGGCTTCAGCCAATTTTGTTATCTGGGTGTTGAGCTGTTGCCATTCATGATCTTGTAAATTTCCCTTCTTTAATTTCTCAGCGCTTAATTCTGTTTCTCCTGCAATCAATCGATTAACCAACTGAATAGACGACATTTCTAATGAAAAAACTGCAACAGGTTTTTGAAAATCAACAGCAGTGTTTCTTGCTAAACTAAGCACAAATGCAGTTTTACCCATACCCGGGCGTGCTGCTAAAATAATTAAATCAGATTTTTGCCAACCCGAAGTAGTGCGATCTAATTCAGTAAATCCACTTTGAACTCCACTTATTCCATCTTTTTGTGTACGGGCAATTTCGATTTGTTTAATAGCTTGGCCAATCAATGAACTCATACTATCGTAATTTTTACGAATATTACTTTCTGCAACCGCAAACAAATTACTTTCAGCTTTATCCAATAAGTCAAAAACATCGGTTGAATCTTCATAAGCATCCTTAATTGTATCAGCAGATATTCGGATTAATTCACGTTGTATATGTTTTTGAGAAACAATTCGAGCGTGGTATTCAACGTTGGCAGCAGAAGCAATTCGATTGGTAAGTTGAGTAATAAAATAGGGTCCTCCAACAATATCTAATTCACCGGTTTTTTTTAACTCGTTGGTCACCGTTAAAATGTCAACAGGTTGAGTTTTTTGAAATAAATTGATAATCGCAGCAAATATTTTTTGATGTGCTTCTTTGTAAAAACTTTCTGGTTTTAAAATATCGATTACTGCGTTTAGGGCATTTTTTTCGAGCATTAAAGCACCCAATACAGCCTCCTCTAATTCAATTGCTTGGGGTGGAAGTTTCCCATGTTCTAAAAATGAAGAAGAGGGTATATTTTTTCGCACGCCTCGCTTATTCAGTGCGTCTTTAACTTGATTTTGTATCGTATCCATCGTTCAAAAGTAACTATTTGAAATAGATAATTCGGCATCAAAACTTGATTAAAATTATTAACATTTTAAAGGATGAAGATTCAGATTATTTTTTTCATTCTAATGATAAAATTGATTGAGTTAAATATTGATATTATTCGTGTTAGGAAATTTAGTTTTATATAGTTAGTTTCGTTTTAATTAATATTAAAAATTAGCCTATGAAAAAATTTCTATTAGCTACGATTCTTTTTTTCGGATTTTTTTATTCTTGTTTCGCAGGATGGGTTCAAACAGCAGGACCAGTTGGAGGTGAAGTAACTGTTATGTATGTAGATGGCAGCACAATTTATGCTGGAACACCTCATGGTATTTTTACTTCAACAAATGGAGGGGCATCTTGGGTTGAAAAAAACAATGGATTAAACACATTGCTAAATTACACTGAAGTGTTTGCAATAACTTCAATTGGATCTACCATTTTTATTGGAACATCAGATGGCATGTATGCAAGCAGCAATGGAGGAAACAGCTGGGTTACAGCAAATGGAGGATTAGGTTCAAGTTTACCAAATGGTGCTAATGTTTATTCGTTAACTGCCAAAGGTACTGATTTGTATGCAGGTTTTTTTCAGCAAGGTATTTACAAAAGCACTAATAACGGAGCAACCTGGTCTGCTGTTAATTTAGGTTTTCTATCAAACCATACTGTTGTATCAATTGTATATATCGGCAATGTTTTATTTGCAGGTACAGATTGGGATGGTATTTATATGTCGACAAATAATGCTGCATCTTGGTCTTTGGTTCCTGATGTGACTATGGCCAATACCCATGTAAAAGCAATGTGTGTGAGTGGAACTACTTTGTTTGCATCTGAATATGGAACCTCGGGTGTTTTCATTTCAACTAATAACGGAACAAGTTTTACGTTAGAGACATCAGGATTTGGATTCGGATCTTCCTGGGTTAAGTCATTTGCTGTTTCTGGCTCAGCAATTTATGCAGGAACATTTTCGGGAGGTATTTTTAAGTCAACCAATAATGGAAGCAGCTGGGTGGGAAGCACAACTCCCGGAGTTTCTTATCAAATTTGCTCTATGAATACTTTGGCAATAAGTGGAACTGATATTTTAGTTGGAACCGGTGGTTGTGGAGTATATAAATCAACGAATAGCGGTAGTACTTGGATTGAATCTAACACTTCTCTTAAAAATACATCAGTAACAGCATTGACTTTTAATGGAACATCGCTTTTTGCCGGAATTAATGGAGGAGGGATTTACAAATCGAATGACAAAGGTGCAACCTGGTCAAATGTTGCTGGATCAACTCCAATTTATAATGTAAGAACATTAAAATCTATATCAGGAGCAGTTTATGCAGGCTATGATTATGGGATTTATAAATCACTGAACAATGGTGCTACCTGGTCGGCAGCCGATGGAGGCTTTGGAGCATTGTTTATGACACCGGTGTATTGTTTTGATTATAATGCGACTTATTTATTTGCAGGAACCGGTGATGGGGTTTGGATTACGAATGATGGGGGTAATACTTGGACGCAAGCAAGCAGCGGACTACCTTCTTTTTCAACGGTACATTGCATGGTCATTATGGGATCAAGTATTTATGTTGGTATGGATGACGGTATCTATAAATCAACCAATAGCGGCACAACTTGGACACAAATATATACCAGTTTTATTCCAATCACGAGTCTTGTTAAAAATGGTTCGAATTTAATGGCTAGTCTCGATTTGTATGGTGGTGTTTTACTGTCAACTAACGGAGGAACTTCATGGGCTCCAATTATTACCGGTTTACCGAGTATTTTTGCAGCGTATACTTTATTAAATGTTGGTAACAATGTATTTGTTGGCACCAACGATGGAGTTTATCGTACCAGCAACGGTGGTACTAATTGGACTGCTGTAAATACAGGTTTTTCAGGAGGTTTGGGAATAAAATCTTTAACCAATAATTCCGATTCAATTTTTGCAGGAAGTGATTTTGGCGTATGGAAGAACGGGCTAGATTTATCTACTGAAATTTGTATAGTTACGGTTGATAGTGCATCTCTGCATAATGTAATTATTTGGGATAAGCCTCAGGTTACCAATATTGACAGTTTTCGAATTTACAGAGAAGATGTTTCCAACCAATATATACATATAGCTTCTGTTGGTTACAATCAATTGAGTGAGTATACCGACACATCAGCAGCAGGTGATCCTAATTTTGTTTCACGACGTTATAAGATACGTGAATTAAAAGCAGGCGGTATTCCGGGTAATTTCAGTGCTTACCACAATACAATTTTACTGCAAAACAATGGAGGTAATTTTAACTGGAATATTTATGAAGTTGAAGGACAAAGTCCGGGATATCCGGTTGTTCAAAATAAATTGTATCGAGACGATAATTCAACAGGAACTTGGAATTTGATTGCAACAACAGCAGGAACTCAAACAGGATTTACTGATCCTAACTATGGGTTATATCCTAATGCAAGTTATCGTATTTATGGAGATTTGGGAGGGCTAACATGTACGCCAACATTGCGCACTGCAGCTGGAGTGAATACGAGTAAGAGTAACATAAAAAACAAAGCTATCGGTATAAAAGAAAATACTTCATTTGACTCTAAAATTAGTATTCAACCTAATCCTGCATCACAGTTTGTAAATGTAAAATATTCAATTGAAGTAGTTAAGATTTTGGTTTTTGATTACTTAGGAAGAGAGGTTTTAAGTCACAGAACAGATAGTTCAAACCCAGGAAACAGTTTACTTTCAATTAATAAATTAAAACCTGGAGCATACACGATTTCTTGTATTGGAAAAGATTTTGAAGTGCGAAAGAAATTAGTTGTGAATTAGTTCATTTTTAATTAAGTTAGAAAACCCTGTCTCAATAAAAGACAGGGTTTTTCTGCATTCTACGTATTAGTTAAAAATTTTGTATAGATTTGAAAATCGCTGTGTATTCTATGGTCTTTTTTAGAAAATCTTTATTCATTTACTTAGTATTTCTGGTTTTTGCAACTAATGCTCAGCATTATAATTTCAAAAAGTATACAACTAAAGATGGTGTTGCTCATTCAACCATACAGCAAATAGTTCAAGATCATGAAGGTTATTTTTGGCTAGCTACACAAGGTGGATTAAATCGTTTTGACGGAAAAAAATTTAGTAGTTTTCACAAATCAAATGGATTACCAACAAGTGATTTGACAGCTGTTCTCGAAGATGAGAATAAGAATATTTGGATTGGTACTACTGAAGGATTAGCAAAGTATGATGGGATATCATTTACAATTTATAAGAACTTTGGTTTAAATCATCAAATAAACTCCATTTATAAAGATACAAATGGTACTATTTGGTTTTGTACATTAGGTGGTGGAATAGTAAGTTTTGATGGAAAAAACTTTAAGCAATACACTAGAAACGATGGCCTAGCAACTGATACTATACTAAGCCTAATTCAAGACCATGAGAAAAATTATTGGGTAGGTACTTATCACTTTGGAGTTAGTAAAATATCAACCGCTTCTATTGCTTCCGGCCATTTAAATGGCCAAACATTTACTAAAGCTGATGGTTTATCATCAAACAATATTTACTGTTTACAAGAAGATAATCAACACACAATTTGGTTAGGAACTACTAATGGTTTTTTATCGAAATATACGAATGGGAAATTTTCTCAATATTTTATTTCTGATGAAACAAAAACCGATTTCGTTGCCGATATTTTAAAAGATAGCAGAAACAACATTTGGGTAGGAACACTGGAGCATGGTTTAATAAAGATTTCAAACAATGAATATTCCTATTATACCGAAAATGAAGGACTCCCTTCACACAGCATAAATTACCTTTTAGAAGATAAGGATAAAAACATTTGGATTTGCACTGATGTTGGATTATGCGTGTTTAAAAATGAAGCAATTATAGGTTTCAAGGAAAATAGTGGTCTTCCAACTAAAATAGTTCAGAGTGTTCAAGAGTTAAGCGATGGTACTATTTTATGTGGTACTTCGCCCGGGTTAAGCTATTATGATGGAAAAAGATTCATTAGTCTTAATGACATTGAGGTAGTAAAAAACTCTTTTATCACTTCTATTGCCGAAGGTGACAATGGGTTGATTTGGCTAGGAACAAATAATGGAATGTTGATCGTATTAAGTAAAAAGGGTGGGAAGTATAAATTGCAACAAACTGTTACAGAAATCAATGGGGAAGTACTCAGCTATATATCCGAAATTAAAAGATCTAATTTAGGAACAATTTGGATTGCTAGTTATGGACAAGGTTTATTTAAATTTCAAAACAGTGTTTATAAACGTTATAGTAAAAAGGAGGGTCTGTTGAGCGACAATCTTCATGCAGTTTTTATCGACAGTAAAGAAAATATTTGGGTGGGAAGTAACCAAGGTGGAGTATTTAAATTTGATGGAAATAAATTTACCAATTATACAACATCCAATGGGTTAGCTGATAATACAGTTTTTGGAATTTGTGAAAATACGTTTGGAACAATGTTTTTCACAACAGCAGAAGGCGGACTGAGTGTTTATGATAACACAAAATTTTATAAACTATCTGTAATTGACGGACTAAGTTCGAACCATATTCCAGCAGTTAAGTCGGATAAGCAAAACAATCTTTGGCTAGGTACAAATAATGGCTTAAACCGATTAAAATTAGGGTCAGATTTTAAAGTTGAATCACTAAAAATATTTACTGAACAAAATGGATTAGAAGGCATAGAATTTGTTTCATCAAATTCGCTCTTTATTGACAGCAAAGGAAATATCTGGGCAGGTACATCTAATGGACTTTCAAAGTATAATCCTGCAATTGATTTTGCAAACAATACTCCACCAGCTTTAACCTTGCAAAGTATACTCTTGTTTAACCAAAAGGTAAATTGGCGGCAGTATGCTGATGAGGTTAATAAAAAGACCAATCTGCCTGTAAGTTTGCGGTTAAATTATAAAAATAATCATCTTAGTTTTGAATACCAAGCACTAAGTATTGATGAAGATCTAAAGTATTCCTACAAACTTGAAGGCTTCGATAAGGAATGGTCACCTCTAAGTACTAGTACTGAAGCAGTTTACTCAAATATTCCATCGGGAAAGGATTATATATTTAGAGTTAAAGCATTGAACAGCGATGGGATTTGGAGTACCAAGAATATTGAATTTAAATTTTACATAGAGGCTCCAATCTGGCAACGCTGGTGGTTTATAGCCGTGTGTATTCTGATTAGTATAATTACTGTAATTTATTATATCAATTGGCGAACATCTAAATTGGCCAAAGAGAAAAAGCAACTTGAAGAAAAAGTTGAAGAACGAACAACTGAGTTAAAACATACAAACTTAAGACTTTCAGAAGCTTTTACAGATATAAAGGATAGTATCAATTATGCACAGCGTATTCAGGAAGCTATACTTCCGATGGATTCAATTATTAAAAAGGTTTTTCCTGATTCCTTTATATTATTTAAACCAAGAGATGTAGTGAGTGGTGATTTTTATTGGTTTGGAACAGTTGAAAAGAACGGAAACCTGTATCATATTATTGCAGCTGCCGATTGCACCGGACATGGTGTTCCCGGTGCTTTTATGAGCATGATTGGTAATACAATATTAAGTGAAATAGTCATAGCTCGAGAAATTGTTGATCCTTCCAAAATTTTGTTCGAATTGCATCATGGTATACGCAAGGCCTTGAAACAAAACTTAACAACATCGCGCGATGGAATGGATATATGTTTATGTACCATTAATTTAACTGATAATACTATAAACTATGCTGGAGCTTATAATCCTTTGTGGGTGCTAAAGAACAATTCAGATATTGAAATTGTTAAAGCAAACAAATGTGCTATTGGTGGATTTACCGAGGACAATCAAATTTTTGAATCGCACAAATTACACTTACATAAAGGTGATATAATTTATTTGTTTACAGATGGCTATGCCGATCAGTTTGGTGGTGAACATGGAAAAAAAATGACAGCAAAAAAATTCAAAGAAGCAATTCTCAGTGTCGCAAATGATAGCATGGAAAAGCAAAAATTTTATTTGAATAATTTTATTGAAATATGGAAGGGGAAAGAATTTCAGGTGGATGATATTTTAGTAATTGGAATTAGGCTGTAAACAAGATTGTTTTAATAATATATCAATAAAACAAGGAGATAGCTGACATTACTGATTAAAATCAGATTTTTATTTAACTAAGTTTAGTTAATATTGTACAATCAAATGAACACAATGGAAGAGCAAAAAAATTTAGATAGCTTTCAAAAAAAGATTGATGAAGGCTTAAAAATTGAACCTAAGGATTGGATGCCTGAAGCTTATCGCAAGCAATTAATTCGCATGATGAGCCAGCATGCTCATAGCGAAATTGTTGGAATGTTGCCTGAGGGAAATTGGATTACAAGGGCTCCTAGCTTGCGTCGAAAAGCAGTTTTACTAAGTAAAGTGCAGGATGAAGCAGGGCATGGTCTTTATCTTTATAGTGCTGCAGAGACACTTGGTGTTGATAGAACAGAACTCCTTCAGCAGTTACATACCGGTAAAGCAAAGTATTCGAGTATTTTTAATTATCCAACCCTTACCTGGGCTGATGTTGGGGCTATAGGTTGGTTAGTTGATGGCGCTGCAATTATGAATCAAACCATGTTAGCTCGAGGTTCTTATGGACCTTATTCAAGAGCAATGGTGCGAATTTGCAAAGAGGAAAGTTTCCATAACCGACAAGGGTTTGAGATAATGACCGTCCTTGCAAATGGAACGGCGGAACAAAAGCAAATGGCACAAGATGCATTGAACCGTTGGTGGTGGCCTGCAATTATGATGCTTGGACCAAGCGATGATCAATCACCTAACAGCGAACAGTTGATGCGCTGGAAAGTTAAATTGGAAAGCAATGATGAAATCAGACAACGATTTATTGATAGAACTGTTCCTCAAGGATTGTTTATTGGATTAACCTTTCCTGATAAAGATTTAAAATTTAATGAAAGCACTGGACATTACGAACATGGTCCTATTAATTGGGATGAATTTTTTAATGTAGTAAAAGGTAACGGCCCTTGCAATCGTGAGCGAATTAAAGCACGTGTAAATGCCGACAAAGAAGGATTTTGGGTGAGAGAAGCAGCAAGGGCATACGCTGAAAAGAAGAAAGCAATGGTTGCTGCCTAATAAATATTAGATTGATAAACAGCCAAAACAATTAATATAAAAAACAATGAGTCAAGATACACAATGGCCACTTTGGGAAGTATTTATTCAACCCAATGCTGGCATACCCCACAAGCATGCCGGTAGCGTGCATGCTGCTGACGCCGAATCAGCTTTAATGAATGCAAGAGATGTTTATACTCGTAGAAGTGAAGGAATTAATATTTGGGTAGTTCCATCGAATGCAATTACCGCCTCAAGTCCTGAAGACAGTGCTTCATTTTTCGAACCTTCAAACGATAAGCCTTATAGACATCCAACCTTTTATAAAATTCCGGATGGAGTTAAATATTTATAATCAATCAACGTAAGTATTTTAAAAGATGACAATTAACGAAGCAAAATTTGAATATTATTTACGATTGGGAGATTCCAGTTTAATACTGGGGCATCGTATTAGTGAGTGGTGCGGACATGGGCCAATTCTTGAAGAGGATATTGCACTGATTAATGTTGCATTAGACTTAGTTGGACAATCACGATTTATGTTGGATGCAGCAGGCAAAATTGAAAATAAAGGAAGAACAGAAGATAATCTGGCTTACTTTAGAAATGCCAGCGAGTATAGAAACGCTTTGTTATGCGAGCAACCTAATGGCGATTTTGCAAACACCATAGTCCGTCAATTTTTTTACGACACCTATCATTTTCTTCTTTTAACTGAGCTTACAAAGAGCAAAGATGAAACATTAGCTGCATATGCCGAAAAGGCGCTAAAGGAAGTTAGCTATCACCTGCGTCATAGTCAGGATTGGTTAGTGCGATTAGGAGATGGAACCACAGAAAGTAATGTAAGAACACAAAATGCTGTGAATGAACTTTGGATGTATACCGGAGATTTATTTGATATGAATGAAGTGGATGCACTTTTAATTAAGGAAGGTGTAGCTGTTGACTTAACTAAAATTAAACTTGGCTGGGACAAAAAAATTAAAGAAGTTTTAGATGAAGCAAATTTAACTTCACCTGAAAATCAGTTCATGCAGAAGGGCAGTAAAGCTGGTATACATACTGAACAATTAAGTTACATTCTCGCCGAAATGCAATCATTAGCCCGCGCATTGCCTGATGCTGTTTGGTAGGATATGAAACTTTGAATTAATGGAATCAAACGTTTCAAAATCAATTTATCTATTACTTGCAGAGATTCCTGATCCAGAAATTCCTGTTATTAGTATAGTAGATTTGGGCATAGTGAGAAATGTTGAAATTAATGGTGATTCATCAATTACTGTTACCATTACGCCTACATATAGTGGATGTCCGGCAATGAGGTTAATTGAAGACGAGATAGTATCCGTTTTGAAAAGGGAGGGGTATAAAGAAGTTAAAATTCAAACAACCTTAACCCCTGCATGGACTACTGATTGGCTAAGTGAAACGGCGAAGCAAAAATTAGTAGATTACGGAATTGCACCACCCGAAAAAACATCAATAGATAAAAATTCGTTATTAAATAAAGCAAAGATTATTCATTGTCCGCAGTGCAAATCAACACAAACGGAAATGATAAGTCAGTTTGGTTCAACCGCTTGTAAAGCCCTCTACCGTTGCTTATCCTGCAAGGAACCCTTTGATTATTTTAAGTGTATCTGAAAAAAAGTGAAACAGAAATCAACTTTTTTTTGCATATCATTTTTAGTTTTCTACATTTGCAGTCCTTTTTAGAAAAAAGAGTTCTTTTTTGTGTTGCAAAACACTCGGAAACGGCTGAAAAGAAAGGAATGCCGATGTAGCTCAGTTGGCCAGAGCAGCTGATTTGTAATCAGCTGGTCGGGGGTTCGAATCCCTCCATCGGCTCTAGAATTTGTTCTTTAATTAATGATTTTATTTAGAAGGGGAGATACCAGAGTGGCCAAATGGGACAGACTGTAAATCTGTTGCTTAATTGCTTCGAAGGTTCGAATCCTTCTCTCCCCACAAAGTAAACCGCTGTTTTAACAATGGTTTGCAGGATTAAATGGATACTAAATCCTTCATGTTATTTTCCTGAAGGAATTAAGATAGTAAAAGCGGAAGTAGCTCATTTGGTAGAGCATCAGCCTTCCAAGCTGAGGGTGGCCGGTTCGAGCCCGGTCTTCCGCTCGTAAAAGGAAATGTGACTTAGTTGCATTTCCTTTTAATTTTTAAGCTGTTGTAGCTCAGGGGTAGAGCACTTCCTTGGTAAGGAAGAGGTCACGGGTTCAATTCCCGTCAACAGCTCACCAAGTCCCTTACCAATATTCACGATTTTTTTTGACATTTCTCCCTATTAAAAGCTGTTGTAGCTCAGGGGTAGAGCATCCGCCAGCTGGCGGAGAAGAGGTCACGGGTTCAATTCCCGTCAACAGCTCTCCAATTCCCTTTCCGATATTCGCGATTTTTTTTGACATTTCTTCCTATTAAAGCTGTTGTAGCTCAGGGGTAGAGCATCCGCCAGCTGGCGGAGAAGAGGTCACGGGTTCAATTCCCGTCAACAGCTCAACTGCCTCAAAACAATATTCACAAGATTTATTCTTTTTATTTTATCGCTATTAAAAGCTGTAGTAGCTCTGTGGTAGATCATCCGCCAGCTGGCGGAGAAGAGGTCACGGGTTCAATTCCCGTCAACAGCTCTCCAAGTCCCTTACCGATATTCACGATTTTTTTTTGACATTTCTCCCTATTAAAAGCTGTTGTAGCTCAGGGATAGAGCATCCGCCAGCCGGCGGAGAAGAGGTCACGGGTTCAATTCCCGTCAACAGCTCACCAAGTCCCTTACCGATATTCACGATTTTTTTTTGACATTTCTCCCTATTAAAAGCTTTTGTAGCTCAGGGGTAGAGCATCCGCCAGCTGGCGGAGAAGAGGTCACGGGTTCAATTCCCGTCAACAGCTCTCCAAGTCCCTCTCCGATATTCACGATTTTTTTTGACATTTCTCTGTATTAAAGGCTGTTGTAGCTCAGGGGTAGAGCATCAGCCAGCTGGCGGAGAAAAGGTCAGGGGTCAATTCAGATCCTAATTCCAGAAATTGTCAATTATAACATCGATATATACCGCATCTGCCGAATAAACTATTTACACTTAATGCTAACAGGCTACAATTTATTTCTACATACAAATATTAATTGATTGCATCAAAAAGTATAATTGCAACAAAATCATCATCAAATTAATTATAGAGCAAACTAGTGAAAAATAGTTATTTTTGTTTAACTAACTAAAATTCAGAACTATGAAAATTCTTAAAAAACTTGGAATTGGGATATTGGCAATTGTGGCCATTTTATTAATCGTTGCTGTTTTTATTAAAAAAGAATACGCGGTTGAACGAGAAGTTTCTATAAACAAGCCTTTGGCGGATGTATTTGCCTACGTTAGAAATATTAAAAATCAGAATTATTATAGTGTATGGAATTTAAAGGATCCGAATTCTAAACAGGACTTCAAAGGAACTGATGGAACAGTTGGATTTATTGCTTCGTGGGATAGCAAAAATGATGAAGTTGGACAAGGCGAGCAAGAAATAAAAAACATAGTTGAAGGTTCAAGAATTGACATGGAGCTTCGATTTACTAGACCTTTTAAAGCAACCGATCAGGGATATTTGATTACCGAAAGTGTGAACGAAAATCAAACCAAGGTTAAATGGGGTTTTACCGGAAAAATGGATTACCCAATGAATTTAATGCTCGTGTTGATGGATATGGAAGGTATGATTGGCAATGACATGCAAGCAGGTTTAACCAATTTAAAAAACATCTTAGAAAAATAATGTGATGGTTTAACGCATTAAAACGATTTTATTGATCTCTGTTTTTTCATTCACTCTCAGTTCATAAAAATACAAACCATCAACAAGCAAACTACTATCAAAGCTTTTTGTGTATGAGCCTTGGGGCAATATTTCATCAATTAGTTTAGTTAAAAGTATCCCACTAAGAGTATACAAGTATAAGCTTACATGCGAACTAGTCTTAATTGCAATTTCAAATTCTATTTTATTTGAAAAAGGGTTGGGTAATGCTTTGATAATGAAATCCTCATCTGTATGAAGGCTATTGTTTTTTATTTCGTTTAAACCAATTAAGTTCTCTGTTTTTAAGTAAATTATTTTTGAGTTCACCCCCCAATTGGCTTCTGTATATGCAATAGTAGCATTGTTTGGGTCGACAACTTGTATGCTGGTTAGGTTTTGACCATTATTTACTATAAAACTTAAACTACTATCGATCGGTAGATTTAAATTCAGCAATTTTATTTTCAAATTATTTCCAGCTAATTCAGAAAGAAAATTGAAATTATTTCGCGCTTTCCAAAAATCACCATAATCTTCTAAGCTCTTTATAATGGCTCCTGTGGGGAGTTGGTTCACAAAACTGCGCTGTGCGGCCAATTTATAGGTTCTGGTTGGATGAATTAATAAAACAGTAGGAGCATTATTCGCATGGTTTTTTTCGTAAACATTTTTCCATTTAGTAACAAGTAAGGGATAATTCAGTGAATCGAGTACAAATTCACGCACAACATCAGAAGTTGCAATTGGAATTTCTAACATTGTTGTAAGTCTTGATTGAAAAGATTTATCTTCATGTATAAAATAGGGGAAATTAGTAAGTACATCGGGAGCTGTATAGGACGAACTGAACTCGTAATTCAATGTGTCCATGATTTTCATTTGTTTCGGATGAACCAATAAATAGCCCGGGCGAAATGAGCGCACAGTGGTGTTGCAATCTGTTTGCAATAAATTTTTAGAAACTTCAAGTTCGCCCCAAATGGTTGCGTTAGTAGTTGAGCCTCCATTATTTGCCGGAGAATAATTTAATCTGGTATTTCCTGAAGCACCCGTTAATACTATTGTTGAATCATCCATGTCAGAAAAATGTCCTATAGAGTGACTGGCAATAGTCCTGTTTTTGGTGATCAATAAATTCAGGTCAGCAATACTTGAATCATAAAAAGCACTAATCAAGTCGTTAATGTAATGTACCGTCATAAAATAGGTGGAGCCCATTTTTAAGGAATCTTCATAGTTTGAGAACGACTGCATTAAATTTACAGAACTAAGTGCGTCAATATCGTGTGTAACAATTAGAGTTGATTTACTGTTGCCAGGGCTGGTATGTTTCCAAACTCCAAAATTTATGTTAGATGTATAAATAGCTCTTATTAATAAAAACAGAACATCGGTAGTTGGTTCAAATGCATTTGTGTATTCGCGCTCAGCATCATAATCTTTATTAACCTGATTGCGAAAAATAATTTCTTTAAGACTTATTCCAAAATTGTAAGCATATCCGGTTCCGTAATTATTTTTTGAAAGACAAACTTTGCCGTCATCATAAAAACCCAAGTTTGTAGCAGTACCTAACGAATAACCCAGTGTTTCAATCACATTTGCTGCCGAGGTATCACCCAACGAAATTGATTGTTCCAATGTATCGTTAAACCAAGCTAAATCAGCATCTGCACTCAGCATGTTAAAATAAACATTACGTCGGTCAGTTTTTGTATCGAAATTAGTAATGCCAAAAAGTGTAAAAAGGTCAGGATCCTTTAAACGTATAGAAAATAAAATTCCTCCATTTCTTACGTAATTGCGAAGAGCAATATGTTCGTCACCCGAAAAAACACCATTTCCAACAGTAGAGCTCCCTACTACCATTTTGTAATTTTGAGCTTCAAAAATATCAGTCACCACTTTGTACGAAATACCTGCAACATCTAACATGTGGCTTGCTGAGTAAAGATTTGAACCATTGGTTTCCTGGTTTTCAGGTCCCAAGTCTAATAGCGCAACACTTCTGCTGCGCTCCAACGCTGAAAATGTAACTGTAATAGTATCAGAGTTCATGGTAGCCGGTGTAATACAGCTGCTATTGCTAGCGACAGAACAATAAATTTTATCACCACTAACTAGTGTGCTGTCTAAAAAGGTGTTTTTGTCTATTCCTACGGTTAAACCATTTCTATACCACTGGTAATTTGGGGATGTGCCTCCGTAGTTTGATAGCGCTGTAAACAAAATTAAGTTACCTTGAGTTTGCATACCATTGGAGCTAAGTGTTACCTGGTGTGGAATATTTGGAAAGTTAACTATAACACTATTTGAACTTACCGGTGATGCACTAATACATGGAAATGAAGAAAGTAATTTGCAATAAATAACATCGCCTGTATCGAGCGAATTAATTGAAAAAACTCCAGTAGAATTGGTAGTTCGCAAGGTGCCGTTTTTATACCATTTGAACACTGGTAATGCACCACCATTTATTGCCAATGCTGTAAAATTTACCGTATCGCTTAAGCAAGTTATAGTAGTGTCAGCTGAAATTGTTAGAGAAGGAGTAAGTGTTGGATTAGGTAATATTCGATTTCCTGATGGATTTGGGTCTACAGGAGTATAAAGTCCAGCACCTAAGCCGGTAATTGATAGTGATGAATCAATAACAGAAGCATCAAAATAGTAAGTATTACATGCAATGTTGCTGTCGATATCAAAGGTTAGAAAGAGATAACGACTGATAATTCCTAGATTGGAGAGATTAAACTGAAAATTAATCGTATCGCCGGGATTTACTATGCTGTCTAGTAAATTTGAAGTGTTGAAAGTAGCGGAGTTTGTATAATAAATTTTGGCCATTTTGACCATGCTATTGCTGGTATTATTCATTCTGAAACTAATACCATTAACTCCCCAACTACCTGTTGGGGTAGCTATTGCGTCCAGTTTAATATATATTATTGCTTGGTTCGCACTATCGGCTGTAAGATTTCCTACTACTTGGTAAGTTGTAGAATTTGAATATTGTGCAGCAAAAATAGGGGTATCATAAAAGGAAAGGGCAAGGAAAAGACCAAGTAGGTATTTTTTCATTAGATAAAATTTGGCACTGTTAAGTCCAGAAAAAATACTTACAATCCTGGTCGATTGTTTTGCTATCTACGAAAGTAATAAATTATTAAAGCCTTATTTGCATAATTTCTAGAATGAGTTAACAAATGCAGGGTAATAAGTTTTGAAGCTGTGT
>Ga0075163_10004036_pt1 | contig 19710 bp, 16 predicted proteins | sample JI1023141ADNA_FD_71478 | JGI IMG/M metagenome (GOLD analysis project Ga0075163, IMG submission 71478) | Wastewater effluent complex algal communities from Wisconsin, to seasonally profile nutrient transformation and Carbon sequestration -... | ecosystem: Engineered > WWTP > Effluent > Algae...
TGGAATCTCTGAATTACAGTTAAAACACTTCATCAAACTCCTAAAATATTACTTCGTGTTTAAAATTAAAGGGGTCTTTAACCCAAGAACCGGGTCAATTTGTTTTTACGCCTTAAGAATTAATCTGATACAACAAGTTAGATAGAATTCCGTGATGGGATTCGTTGCGAAATACAAAAACGCAATAAAATCATGCATTCCTGCAAGATTTTATGATGAAAGAATAGCAGAGTTATGTTGAAGAAAATGCGTGATTTTGAAGCGGTTTAGTGTTAGAGTAGAATTCTATTGCGGAATCTGGGTTTAAACGATGCGTGTTTGAATTTCCGCCATTTTGACGCCATTTTTGAGTTTAACACTTTCGAGTGTTAGGGAGTTTTAAACATGTATTGTACTTTAGCCCTATAAAACCCATTCAATGAAAAGAATAATTCTACCTCTACTCACATTACTTGTTGCATCAGCATCAGGTCAAAACTCGCAAAAAGGTATTGGGGAACAGCGCGTAGCGCCAACCTCTAATCCTGTGGTATTACACTCACAAAACGCTTCAGGCTCGTCATCTTACAATCTCAACCGAGGAAGTGAATTCTTCTATGAAGATTTTTCAAATGATCTTGACGGATCAACAGCTTTTGGTGCATGGACTGTTTCAGACAACGCAGACAACACGATCTGGCACATGGCTAATGCCAACAGCCCTGAAGGACCATTTGTAAGCGGCTCTGATCCTCTGGATTCAGAAACTGCAAGCAATGGTTGGGTTATCTTCGACATTGATGCATACATCGGTGACAACCCTAGCTGGGGTCAAGGTGATGATGACTATACGACTGGTTATTTGACTTCACCTGAGTTGAACATGACGGACTTGTCATCAGTTCTCGTTGAGTTTCAGCAGTATTTCATTTATTGCTGCTTCCCACTTTCACCTCTAACTGTGGAAGTTTCGATCGACAACCAGGAGTCATGGTATGTGTTCCCGGGTCAAGGTGAATACTTCGATGCTGCTAACGTTTTTTCAGCTAACCCACAAGTAACGGTAGTGGATGTAAGTTGTATTGCAGCTTTCCAGCCAAGTGTTTATATCCGTTTCGCATACAACTCTGATGAAGAAGCTGGATACAACCAATACATCTGGGGTATCGACGATGTGCGCGTTTATGAGAACACAAAAATGAACGATATCGAAGTTACCGAAATCAACACCGGTAACATCGTTACTAGTTACGAATATCAAGTTATTCCTTTCGAACAGCGTATTATGGAAGCTGACGGAGGTTTAGTGGCTGGTGCAACATTCTCAAACCGTGGTATCAACACTCAAACTAACGTAACACTTCTTGCCGAAATTCTAGATGATGCAGACGCTGTAATTTACACGTATGAATCTGACCCGTTTGAATTGACATCAAGCATTACCAGCACTGATTGTCCAAGCGCCGAATACTTCAACTTGTTTGTTTCTACAGGTTTCGAACCAACAGAAACAGGCGTTTACACACTTCGTGTTACTATGCTCGGTGACTCAATTGATGAGACACCAAACAACAACGTGATGATGAAAACAGTCGAATTCAGCGTTGACGAATATGGTCATGATGACATTGACGCCATTGCAGGATACATCCAAACCAGCGCTGTTGCTGGAACCAATCCAACAGAATACAATCCTGGTGGATGGGGTAGCGCTTACAAATGTGCGAATCAAGGTTCTTCTGCTTATGGAGTTGCTGTGCGTTTTGGTAATCAGTCTGCAAATGGCGTAGAGTTCAAATCAGCACTTATTGAAATGGACGGTACTGTTTCACTTACTGAAAGCCCAACAATCGCAGAAGAGTACTATAACATGGCATCTAATTGGCACAACGGTACATATAAATACTTCCCATTCGACAATTCAGTAGAGCTCGACACAGCATTCCAATACTTCGGCTGCATCTGGCGTGAAACTCAGAGTGAAGGACGTCTTTACGTTGGCGCTCAAGAAGAAGAAGATACTGACCTTTCTTCAGCAGCTTGGGAACTTGGTGGTAGCGGCGAATACTCTTGGTTCTTCTTCCAGCCTTACACATACTCAGTGCGTCTTATCGTTTCTGACCGTGTTGGTCTTGATGAAGTAAACTACAGCGCAGGACTAAAGTCATTCAATATTTTCCCAAATCCTGCTGTTACAGAAACTCGCGTTAACTTCTCTTTGGAAGGTTCTCGCTCTGTGGCTTATGAGATTCGTGATCTCAGCGGTAAACTCATTCAATGGCAGAACGTTGGTGACTTCGCTCCAGGTGACAACACTTTCACAGTTGATGTTAGTCGTGTCGCTAGCGGTAATTACTTCCTCAACCTCGTTATTGATGGAAACGCAATGTTCTCACAACAACTGAACGTTCAGAAATAATAGAACATTAAATAAACTTGCCGATAAAGGCTTGGAAGCAGAGGTCGCAATTGCGGCCTCTGTTTTTTTGTTGGCATTTCATCAATACAGCGCCAATCCAACGAATCTTCCAGAAGGAAGTGACTCACTATTTTTGCACTGATAATTACGCAGCATTGAAAATTCATAGCAGTTTCGATTCGTTAAAGGGAATAAAAAATCCGGTTGTAACAATCGGAACATTTGATGGCGTTCATCTGGGACACAAAAGCATTCTAAAGCGACTAAAAGAAATTGCCAAGGAAATAGATGGTGAAACTGTGCTGTTATCATTTTATCCTCATCCAAGGATGGTGCTTCATCCAGACGATCACAACATTCGCTTGCTAAGCACGCCAGAGGAAAAAAGCAAGCAGCTTGCTGAAGCAGGCCTCGACCACCTCATGATTTATCCCTTTTCCGTCGAGTTCTCTAGGCTCTCTGCTTTTGAATATGTGAGGGATTTATTAGTAGCTGGAATTGGAACACACACCGTCGTTGTGGGCTACGACCATCGCTTTGGAAGAAATCGTGAAGGCGATCATAACACACTCCTTGAGCTATCAGAAATATTCGGTTTCCGGGTAATTGAAATAGAGGCTCAGGTCATTTCTAATATCAATGTAAGCTCTACAAAAATCCGACAGGCTTTATTATCAGGACAAGTGAGTGAAGCGCAAGAGTATTTGGGTTATCAATACATTATTACTGGAAAAGTTGTGCGCGGTGATCAAATCGGTAGAACCCTTGGTTATCCTACGGCCAATATTCAATCAGATTATCCGTTCAAACTTATTCCCGCTCGAGGCATTTATGCGGTTCGGGTGCACTTTGGCAAACTCCTGTTTTATGGCGTCATGAGCATTGGTGTTAGACCAACAATCAACGATGCCGGCACAGAAAGCCTTGAAGTTTACATTTTGAATTTTGATGAAGAAATTTATGGTGAGAATATTTCTGTCGAATTCATTGAATATTTGCGAGAAGAAAAAAAGTTTGGCTCAATAGATGAATTGAAGAACGAAATCGAAAATGACGTACTAAAAGCTCAAGAATGTTTCAGATAAAAAAAACATTATTATCGGTGCTCGCAACTTTAGCGATTTTCGTTTCTGCCAACGCACAACTATTGCCGGCAGAAGCGCTAGACACGATGCCGATATTCAAAAATCTTGAAGAGGCGCTCAAAAACAAGGATGCCGTTTTCAAGCTTGACCTTTCTAAACAAAAATTGTCCGAAATACCTCCTGAAGTATTTGAACTTAAAAACATCAATGAGCTTTACTTGGACAAAAACAGATTAACGGTGATTCCTGAACAAATTTCCGAACTAAAATATCTGCAAAAATTTAGCGCTCAACACAATGAAATTGCAGAAATCCCAAATGGCCTATTAAAGCTTACAGATCTTTATTACATAGATCTTGCTGACAACATTATTGAAACAATCCCCAATGATATTGATTTGCTAAACAAGCTAGAAACACTTTCGCTCTGGGACAATCCGATCGCCCAATATCCCGCAACGCTGGGTGATCTCACAAGCTTGAAGGTACTAGATTTGCTACATAACGACATAAGTGGGGAAACGCAGTCAAACCTGAAGTCAATGTTGCCCAGTTGCAAAATCATCATGTCGCCCCCATGTGCTTGCGCCGATGGAGGCGAATAGGGCAAATAAAAACTCATTGCAGCGGTCAAAAATCATGTGGTAAGCCTTTTCATAAGGATTTTCTCTCTTAGATTAGCCACCATGAAATTAGTAGATTTTCTTGAGGCCTACAATTCAAGGTCATTGACCAGGCCATACGTAATTGCTGAAGCAGGAGTGAACCATGAGGGCTCAATGGAACTTGCCAAAAGGCTCATAGATGAAGCCGCCGAGGGCGGAGCTGAAGCTATTAAGTTCCAAACCTACAAGGCAGAAACAATCGCCAGCAAAGACTCTCCTTACTATTGGGACATCACCAAAGAACCTACGCGCTCGCAGTTCGAGCTCTTCAAGAAATATGACAAGTTCTGGAAAAAAGAATATGAAGAGCTGGCGCGTCATTGCGAAAAAGCAGGTATAGAATTCATGAGTACACCTTTCGATGTCGAAAGCGCAACTTTTTTGAATGACCTCATGCCTGTATTCAAAATCAGTAGCAGTGATATTACAAACTTGCCCTTCATCGAATATCAATGCTCATTTGGCAAACCTATCATACTTTCAACAGGAGCGGCCTACAAATGGGAGGTCATGCAAGCCGTTGAAACAATCGAAAAATTTGGCAATAAACTTTGTCTTATGCACTGCGTGCTGAACTATCCTACTATGGATGAAAACGCAAACCTTGGCATGATTAAAGACATGATTAGGTTATTCCCAGACGCAGTGCCGGGCTATAGCGACCATACCTTGCCAAAGGACATGCATACATTAGAGGTGGCAACACTTCTTGGTGCGGCAGTTCTCGAAAAACACTTTACACACGACAAAAGCCTTCCGGGTAATGATCACTATCATGCCATGGATAAAGAAGATCTGAAGCACTTCAGAAACCGAATGGAAAGAACATTTGGCTTGCTAGGAACTTTTGAAATGAAGGCTCTCGAAAGTGAGGCGCCTGCTCGAGCCAATGCAAGGAGGAGCCTTGTAGCTGCTAAAAACATACCTTCAGGCAAAATGATCGAAATGTCTGATCTTACTTGGAAAAGACCCGCCAGCGGCATTTCTCCAAAAGAAATCAATCAGGTTATCGGCAAAAAAGCAGCAAGAGATATTACCGAAGACGAAGTGATGAAGTGGCAACTATTGAACTCATAAAAATGCGATACAAACAACTCCCTAAGGAATTTTACATCGGCGCTCGTCAAAGATTTACAAGCCATATGAATCCCGGTTCATTGGCCGTTTTTTGCAGCAGCGATATTTATCCAACAAGCGCGGATGGCCACATGCCGTTCAAACAGGCCACCGACATCTTTTATCTTTCTGGTGTTGATCAAGAGGAAACTGTGCTTGTGATGTTTCCTGATTCCTTTCACAAACAACACAAAGAAATTTTGTTTTTGAAAGAAACCAGCGAAACCATCGCTATTTGGGAAGGTGCAAAACTCACCAAAGAAGAAGCTCGTCAACAAACAGGAATACCAACAATCTACTGGTTGTCCGATTTCGAGCGTGTGTTAAACACTTTGTTGTCAGAAGCCAAGTCGGTCTACCTAAACAGCAACGAACACACAAGAGCTTCTGTGGAGGTAGAAACTCGCGAGGCAAGATTTTCGAAATGGCTTCGCAATAAATATCCGCTTCACCCTGTCGAAAGATCAGCACCAATAATGCACCGCATTCGTGCGATCAAAACAAAACACGAAACAGATCAATTACAAAAGGCTATTGACATTACTCGCGATGGTTTTAACCGTGTGATGAAATTCGTGAAGCCCGGAGTAATGGAATATGAAATTGAAGCTGAATACATGCATGAGTTCTTGAGACAAGGCTCAAGAGGATTTGCATATACACCAATAATAGCATCAGGCTACAGTGCATGCGTGCTGCATTATATCGACAACGATAAAGCATGCAAAGACGGAGATTTATTGTTAATGGATGTCGGTGCTGAGTATGGCAACTACAATGCAGACATGACAAGGTGCATCCCTGTGAATGGCAAATTCACACCTCGTCAAAAAGACGTCTACAATGCTGTTCTCCGCGTTATGAAAGGCGCAAAAACCATTTTGCGCCCGGGTATCTTTATGCATGATTATCATAAAGAGGTTGGTGAATTGATGACAAAAGAACTTGTCGACCTAAAACTCATTTCGATGGATGACGTGAAAACGCAAAATCCAGACTGGCCGGCTTATAAAAAATACTTCATGCACGGAACATCTCACTTTCTTGGACTAGATGTACATGACCTTGGTGATTGGACACAGCCAGTATCCGCAGGTAATGTATTTACCGTTGAGCCAGGAATTTATATCCGTGAAGAAAGCCTTGGTATTCGCATTGAAAATAATATCATCATTACAGAAAACGGGAATGATGACATGTTCAAGAATTTTGCAATCGAAGTAGAAGAAATTGAAGACATGATGAATTAATTTGAAAGTGTCCGAAAAAACTGTTGTTATGTTCGGACATCATTCTTTATTGAAACCAATAAACAATTTTCAATTCAAGGAAATTAATTTCGACCTGCAATATTTTCGATGTAAGTTCTTTCTATTGTCGCTTTAAACAATGACAGCAAAACAGAATAAAAACTTACAAGCGAGGCTGTTTTCTAAATTTAAAAAAAGCCTTTGGTTTATCATTTCATCTGTTCTTGCGTTGCTGTTCCTTTTTTCTATCCCTTCAAATCCTTTTGATAGTCCACACTCAACAGTACTTTATTCTGGTAGGAATGATCTCTTGAGCGCAATCATCGCAGAAGACGGTCAGTGGAGGTTTCCGGCCAATGATAGTGTGCCGCAAAAGTTTCGTGCCGCTCTATTAATGTATGAGGACAAAAATTTCTACGAGCACAACGGAGTATATCTTCCCTCGGTATGCCGGGCACTATATCAAAACTTGACAAATCAAAAAGTTGTCAGTGGAGCCAGCACAATTTCAATGCAAGTCATCCGACTCAGTCGTAAAAACCCAACGCGTTCTATTGGAGAAAAAATACTAGAAATGATCCGAGCTATGCGCTTGGAGATTCAATATGAAAAAGAGGAAATACTTGGTCTTTACGCTTCAAACGCGCCTTACGGAGGTAATGTTGTTGGGCTTGATGCTGCCGCATGGCGCTATTTCGGTCGCCGAGCAGATCAACTTTCATGGGCAGAATCAGCAACGTTGGCGGTATTACCAAACGCTCCTTCACTAATATTTCCTGGAAAAAATCAAGAGCTATTGCTCAAAAAAAGAAATCATGTATTGGAACTTTTATACCAATCAGGACAACTTGATTCGTTAACGCTTGAGTTAAGTTATATGGAGCCGCTGCCACAAAAACCTTTTGCGTTGCCGCAAACCGCAACTCATCTCTTACATACATTGATAAAAAAACACGGCAAAGGAACGCGCTACAACACAACCATTGATTACAATCTCCAGCTTCAATGCAATGACATAGTGCAACAGCATATCAGTCAACTTGAGGCCAATCTGGTGCACAACGCTTCTGTATTGGTGGTAGAAGTAAAAACAGGAAATGTTCTAGCATATGTTGGCAATTCGCGTGATGTGCAGAACCGTTATGGAAACATGGTAGATGTCATTCCTGCGCCGCGCAGCACTGGAAGCATATTGAAGCCATTTTTATATGCTGCAATGAATCACGATGGAATGTTGTTGCCAAATACTTTGGTTCCGGACATCCCAACCCAGTTCGATGGTTTCGCTCCACAAAATTATTCTGAAACTTTCGATGGTGCCGTGCCGGCAAGCCTCGGGCTCTCGCGTTCATTGAACATCCCCGCGGTAATTATGCTCAAAGACTATGGTTACCCAAGGTTCTATCATTTACTTCAAAAAATCGGATTCACTCAATTCACCAAACCCGCAGACCATTATGGTTTATCACTGATCCTAGGAGGTGGCGAAGCATCGTTGTGGGATATCACCAAAGCTTATGCTGGAATGAGCAATACGCTTGCAAATTATCACGCATCAAATGGAAAATATCTTGCAGATGCATACTCCAAACTAAACATACTGCAACAAGAAAAGGAGGAAACAATTCGTGAGGACTTATTTCCCCCAATAGATGCAGGAAGTATTTGGTGCGCCTACAGAGCGTTATTGGAAGTGAATAGACCCGAAACAGAGTTGGGTTGGGAAGCCTATAGCTCTTACACTCCTATAGCTTGGAAGACCGGCACTTCATACGGCAATCGCGATGCGTGGGCGGTTGGCACCACACCAGAATTCGTCGTTGGAATTTGGGTTGGCAACGCCGACGGACAAGGAAGACCCATGCTCACGGGTGTCACTTCAGCCGCACCTTTACTATTTGATGTATTTGCGCGTCTACCCGGACGTACTTGGTTTAATCCACCTTATGATGACCTCGCCAAACTCGCTGTTTGTCATGAAAGCGGCATGCAACCAGGACCTAATTGCGAACACATTGATACTATTTATGCCGCAAAAGCAGGAACCCGAACCGCAGCTTGTTTGTTCCATCAAAAGATCTTCACCAATGCAGATCGATCATTAAGAATGAACTCTCAATGCGCAGATGTTAGTGAACTTCAAGAAAACAACTGGTTCGTTTTACCCCCAGTTCAAGAGTATTACTACAAACACAAACATCCTGAGTATCGGGATCTACCAGAGTTTGCATCTGGTTGTAATACGAATGAAGAATCGCCAATAGGATTGATTTATCCCAAAAGTGATGCAAAAATCTATTTGCCCAAAAACTTTCATGGAGACTATGAAATGGTAGTACTCAAAGCAACACATCGCTCATCGGATGGGGTTTTATACTGGCACTTGGACGGCGAATTTCTAGGTGAAACAAGAATCATTCATGAAATAGAAATTTCTCCTTCTCCCGGTATACACTCCTTAACGCTTGTCGATTCCCAAGGACAAACATTGGTAAAAATGATTGAGTTCATCGAACGATGAGTATACACAATATGCCTTCTATTTGATTGTTATTAGAAGGCCATCGCCAAAATTTCTATCATGTTCCTAAGAAATAATTTCTTCGTAAGCTTCTTGATCATCGGATCATTCATTTCATTCATTTCATGCGCGCAGGACGGGAATACCTCTAGTGATAGAATTGATGTTATCACAGCAACGAAAACAGAAAAAGAGCAACGCGTATTTGAATATGAGCCGTCCAGTTTACCATCCTTTTTACTCGCATGCACCGAACATCACGAAAACGAACTTACCGGCGCATATCGTGCGGACCTTGAAAGATGGTTCGATGATGTTGGCTTTGATAAATCTGATTCTTCCAACAGTAAAAAATTAGCCCTTATCGAATTGTGTCATTTGCTTCTTACAACCACGGGCGCATCCAATGGCACGCCGGGTTTGGTGCTGGATGCACCTTATATGTGGCATTGGGTTTCACCCAATCCGCGTCATCAAATCCACAATGCAATATCAGAAAAAAAACTTATCGATATAAAACCACCTCACGGTTATGGAAAATATCGAACGTATGCGGACATAGATCGCAGACCCTTTGTTTATCTATCAGATTTATTCTCCGATACCGCAAAATACTCGCATCCTGAAATTGGAAAATTCCACAGCTTTGGCTGGTGTAGTGAACGAGAAATGGCATTTAGCACACTCATGCGGCTTTTGAAATTCGATTCAAAAATCGTAGTATCAGGTAATCACTGTTGGAGTGAAATAAAACTAAAACTTAAATTCTCTTCTGATGCTCGTGAATGTATACTCAGAATTGACAACACTTTCAACACGTTGTCATGTTCTTTGGAAAAAAAAGACATTACATTCTGGAACAACTATTCTCCGGATGGTTCGGCCAAATGGTACAACAATGTCGCAAGTGGTGCAGAGGAAAATGAAAATGTAAAAAACATATTAGTCACATCAAATACATCTTCGCGCATCGACGCGGCACTAGTAAAATTCTTAGGTGAGCCCTGATTTGTTTATTTCCCAGGTTTTCCTTCCAGCACATTCTTCACCCTGCCATCTTCATAAACCTGCTTGAGTAAGACCTTTCCGGTTCGTTCATCATAGCTAATATATAGGCCGTCCCGCTTATTGTTTTTGTAATTACACTCTTCTATCACCCGCCCTCTTTCATCATAAATTGTGCTCTTACCATTGAGTTTGCCGTCATCGTAATGACACGCGCGCATAGGGGTTCCATAAGGATGAAAATATTCCCACTTACCATTTGGTTTTCCATCTTTGAAATTGCCCCTGCTTTCAATTTTACCCGCGACATTGTATGTTTCAGAGATGCCATTTAGTTGTCCTTTCGCATCATAAGTCTCAGTTTTTTCGATCATTCCGGTATCACGCCAGTATGACCATTTCCCAACCTTAACATCACCAGTGCGCGCTACGTTAGCGCTATCCGGATTCATCTTATAGAGATCGCTCATCTTTTTCGCAAAAGGATCTGTCTTTTTCTCTATAGCCCATTCACCTTCATAATTCTTGACACCATTAGGATAAAACCCTATCCACTTTCCTTTCATTTTACCCAGTTCATAATGCCCAATATCTTTTTGAGCGCCTTTCTCATACCACGACTTCCATTCGCCATCTTCCAGATCGTTCTTAAAGTCGCCCTCCATAAGCATTTGGCCATTTTCGAACCAATAAGACCAATGGCCATTTTTTCGACCTTTTACATAATCACCTTCTTTCCACTTTTCTCCATTCCAATACTGATACATCCAATGCCCGTCCATCAATCCCTTCGCATAATTCCCCCAATACTCCTTGTTCCCATTAGCAAAATAATAAACCCAATTTCCATGTTGAAGGTCATTCAGAAACTCCCCCTCCATATCCTTTGCGCCGTCTTCAAGATACCAAACCCAGTTTCCTGATTTCTTACCCGCATCATAAGTTCCCTTAACACTTGTTTTACCATTCGCATAATTTTGCTCAAACGAGCCGTGCAAAGCGCCAATTTGATATCCCGCCTTTTGCTTGAGTTTTCCTGAAGGAAAATATTCATTCCACTCACCATCACGATAACCCCTGCTGTACCTACCAGTCATACGTTCTGCGCCGCCAGCATAATATTCTTCATACTTCCCGTCAGGCAATCCATTTGCATATCGGGTAATTTTCTGTGTTTTTCCGTCGTCAAATTTGACTTCAACCAAACCATTGCCGCTTGTAACAGTCTGTTTTTGTGGCGCTGAATAATTACTCCATAAATATTGCACTGTGTCGCGAAACTCTTCAACCATCATCGTGTCGCCGGAAGGAAAAAAATAATTCCATCTTCCATTCTTCATGCCTTTAAGGAAAACACCCTCTTCAACCAATTTACCTTCAGCTGTGAATGTCCTTTGAATACTATCCTGCCTGTCGTTTCGGAAATAACCCTCCACCATCAAAAGCCCATTTGGGTGATAGCGTTTTACGGCACCATTTAGCTTGCCCTTTTTGTAATTAGTCTCTTCTTGCAGTTTACCATCTTCGTAATAATACTTCCACAGACCATCTTCAAAACCGCTGACATACATACCCTCACTGCGTGTATTTCCATTAGGGTATTTATCCTTAAAATCCTGAACTTGTGCCACTAGATTGGCAGAATACAATGCCATTAGAAAGCATACAAGGTGCTTAATGATTCCATTTATCATGTTACGAATTTATTGTTGGCTCCTTTGCAGGCAGAGCCATTCATGAACGGTTATGAACACATTTTCGTGTATGCCAAGGTCAAACTTCTGAAGAAACTTTTGCTTCGCCTATTCTTTGAATGTTGAATGTGCGCAAATTGAAAATCAAGGTTGGAATGGCTAATGCACCAACAATTGGGAACAACGGCAATGCATAATCGGTGGGCTCATCATAGCGTTGCCTAAAAATTTGATCGACAAGAAATGGCGCCGTGTAGGCAGCAGACAAGACAAAACCACACAACAAAAGAGAATTAATTGTAAGCGAAGCTTTCCAACCAAGGCTATTGCTGATAACGGCGCTATCCAACTCCATTTCATTTATCGCAAAGTCATCAAGTGAGCTCGATGCTTTAAATGGACGCAAGTCGACAATCTTTGAAATTTTTCTTGAATAAAAAAACTGAAGCACAGGAGGAATCAAAAGGAATATAAAAAACAAGTCTTCGTCGTGCACTGAGTGGACTGAATCCAAAATATCGAACGCAATCAAAACCCACATGATCGTTGCGCCAGCAGCACATAAGTAAGAACAAAAAATCAACTTATTCATTGGTTATAACAGAATAATAATCCAAAGAAAAGGCAATTCATCCTTTTATGTCAAAGGAAAATCATACAAGTGAAGCTTTACTTGTTCAATTGACAAAGCCCGAATTGGAATAAATTCGCAGACAATCTCGAATATCAGTTCTTGCACTTCGAGAAATATTAAGAATATTGCATCATAGAATTAATAATAATGAGTGATCAGTCGAAAATTTCTGCCGCCAATGCACCTAAGCCTGTTGGGGCTTATCCACATGCCCGCAGGGTTGGCAATCTACTTTTCCTTTCTGGTGTCGGTCCACGCATCGCAGGTAGCGACGCCTCCGACAGTGGTGTGCCTGGACTAAAGCTCGATAAAAACGGAAATTTTCTGGAGTTCGACTTCGAGGCACAGTGTCGCAATGTCTTTGACAATGTCAAAATCATACTAGAAGCTAGCGGGTCACAGTGGGAAAACCTAGTTGACGTCACTGTTTTTCTCGTGAACATGAAGCGGGATTTCCACACCTATAACCGACTTTATGCAGAATACTTCAAAGAAGCACAGCCTTGCAGAACTACAGTTGAGATCAATGCGCTTCCTACCCCGATAGCAATAGAGCTTAAGTGCATCGCCACCATCGATTAAGGGTTCACCCCGATCAATACTCTCAATTAGCTCCCGAAAAAGAATGGTAGACTTGCCCTGAACATAATTTTGGCCTGTCTTTTGAGTTATGAGAGACATTATGAAAAAGATTCCATTTCTTCTGACCCTGATTGTGTTTACACTGGTTTCATTTACCCAGAGTAAACCACCTAAAGCGATAGTTGAAAATCTTCCTTCGATGGGCTATCGCCAGATCAATAACAATGCCTTCCGTGCAGGTGAATCCGTCGAGTATCTTATTCACTATGGCATGATCAACGCTGGCTCAGCAGTTTTAAAAGTTGAGGAAAGCCAATACAAATTCGGTGACCGCGAAGCGTATCACATTGTGGGTACCGGTAAAAGTTTAGGCTCATTCGACTGGTTCTTCAAGGTTCGTGACCATTATGAAACATACGTCGACAAGCAAGGTTTGTTCCCATACCGATTTATTCGTAACTGTGATGAAGGTGGCTATAAAATCAATCAGGACTACACTTTTCATCCTGATAAAAGAGCCTTCACCGACATCAAGGGCGAAGGATATATCACTCCTGATTTTGTTCAGGACATGCTTAGCTCATACTACTATGCTCGAGCCTTAGATTATTCCAACGCTAAGATTGGTGATGTATTCACAATACCTACCTTGGTTGATGATGAAATCTACCCATTAAAAATGAAATATATTGGTAAAGAAACCATCAATGTTGACGTAGGTAAATTCAAATGTCTCAAGTTTGCTCCAGTAGTTCAAAAGGGTCGTGTATTTAAAAAAGAAGAAGACCTCACAGTTTGGATTACCGATGATGCCAACCACCTGCCGATACTTGTAAAAGCAAAAATTCTGGTGGGATCAATCAAGATGGAAATGAAAAGCTACAGTGGGTTGATGAACCCCATTTCACAAGTATTCGAATAACAAATAACATCTAATATTAAAAGCCCGCATTGTTGATCAATGCGGGCTTTTTGTTGTTATGATGTCATTTTCATTTTGATCAGAACTGCTAATTTAGCAACCTCAAAAATCATATCATGACTTACCAAATCGACAACTATAATCTTTCCGGAAAACGAGTTCTCATTCGAGTTGATTTCAATGTACCCCTTGATGAAAACTTCAACATAACAGACGACACTAGAATTCGGGCGGCCATGCGCACCATAAATAAAATCATTGCTGATGGAGGAAAGGCAATCCTAATGTCACACTTAGGAAGGCCCAAAGGTGGTCCCGAAGACAAATACAGTTTGAAGCACCTTGTGAACCATATCTCTGAATTGTTAGGGAAAAAAGTTCATTTCGCTGATGACTGTATTGGTGAAAAAGCAAAGGCCGTCGTTGACCAGATGCAAAATGGTGAAGTCGCGCTGCTGGAAAATCTTCGCTTCTACAAAGAAGAAGAAGGTGGAGATGAATTTTTTGCAGGACAGCTCGCGGAAAATGGAGATGTTTATGTGAACGATGCATTTGGCACCGCGCATCGTGCGCATGCCAGCACCGCTGTTATCGCTCGTTTTTTTCCGACAGATAAATTATTCGGATATCTGATGGAAGATGAAGTTCAAAGCATTGACCGCGTGCTCAATTCAACTAACAAGCCCGTTACGGCAATCATTGGAGGAAGCAAGGTTTCGAGTAAAATTTCAATTCTTGAGAATCTTCTTGGAAGAGTGGACAATATCATCATCGGTGGCGGTATGGCTTACACTTTTTTCAAAGCAATGGGCGGTGAAGTAGGCAGCTCATTGGTTGAAGACGACAAACTGGAAATGGCAAAAGATGTTCTAAATAAAGCCAACGCACAAGGAGTTAAAATATATCTTCCAGAGGATTCAGTAATTGCGGATAAGTTTGACAATGAAGCAAAAATAGCCAGCTCAGAAAGCAACAAAATTCCAACCGGATGGATGGGACTTGATATTGGCCCGAAGGCTATCTCAGTTTTTAGAGAAGTAATTCTTAGTTCAAAAACCATTCTTTGGAATGGTCCTATGGGTGTTTTTGAAATGAGCAATTTTTCCAAGGGCACCATTGGAGTCGCAGAATCACTGGCCGAGGCCACAGCGTTAGGATCATTCACACTTGTGGGCGGCGGTGACAGTGTTGCGGCAATCAACCAATTTAATTTGGCTGATAAAGTAAGTTATGTAAGTACCGGCGGTGGAGCAATGCTTGAAGCACTGGAGGGTATTGACCTGCCAGGTATTGCAGCTATCAAATCACCTGTGATTTCGTAATGAGCGTGACTCACAATTATTGAATCCAGAACATAAGTAGAATGATGTCGTCGACACCGACGATACCATCACCGCTTAAGTCGGCTAGCCCGCAGTTTTGCAGACAACCAAAAGATTGCAACAGCATATCTACGTCCTGTTCGTTGATCACACAGTCACCATTGAAATTGGCAGGATGATCGAGCACAGAAATGACCTCTATAGTAGCAGTTGAAATACCCGGGCAGCCACCCACTTGCTGAGAAGTATATGTTATTTGAATTGGGCCATCGGGAAATCCTGAGAGATCAAGAACACCGTTGTTAACGCCAGGTCCAGAATAAGTCCCGCCTGCAGGAAGGCCTCCAGAAAGAGTTACTATAGATCCGGTGCATAACGTATCATCTTCCGGAACAAAAGTTACTACCGAAACAGTGCCTACTGTAATTGGAACAATCTCAAGTTCAGATTCACTGCATTCATTTTCCGATCTTGCGTAAATGCTTCCTTGACCGGTTGCGCCCGTTACCGTCAGTGTATTGCCTTCCGCAGTGGCAGTAAGTGCGGATGTCCATTGCCAGAAATAGTCCGTAGCGTTTTCGTCCTCTACAATTTCATATACAAATTCACCGGCACCGCAAACAACAGTAGGACCCGTGACCACAATATTCGGTTCAACCAGAGGTGTAGCATCCAATTGATAAGAAGTGGAGTATTGCGCGCCACAAGCGTTCGTGATGACCACTGTTGCAAGGCCATCGCTGGAACCGGCAGTGACATTGATAAAGTTAGTGCCTGAATTGATCGTCCAACCTTCAGGCAAGGTCCAGTTGTACGAAACGTCCCCAATTATGGGCTCAATGGAGAGATAGCCCGTCTGAGTTTCACACCACTCTTGCGATCCATTAATTCCAGTTCCTGATAAACTTTCACATCCGAAATCGGTTCTGAAAACATCTCCGCTATAACCGGTCAAATAACAATAGTTTTCCGTGAACGCAGCCTTCATGCCGTAAGCACCATTCGAGCTCAATTGATAAAGCTCCCATGTATCACCACCATCGAGAGTTTTATAAACACTAGCATTGTCAGTGACGAAATAACCCAATTGTGGCGTGTAAAAGTGAATGCCAATCACCTTATCGCTGCCGAAAAAAAACTGCGTCCAATTCTCTCCTCCATCAACTGTTTTATACACTGAACCAATCGAGGTAATGAATCCGAAATTTTCATCATAGAAATAAATACCAGTGCCGCCAATACCACCCGGCTCAATTGTCCAGTTAAGTCCTCCATCGGTAGTTCTATACTTTGCCGTTCCACCAGGTTGAGGAATAGCAATACCATTATTCGCATCACGAAATGCAATATCAGTTGGAACAATATTATTGACACAACTGAATGAAGTGCCTCCGTTTGTGGTGGTGCACATACCACTGGCATTAGTGGAACTGCCAACAAAACCAGTATTGGCGTCTTTAAAGTGCACAAGAAGTCCTGTGTTAGTTGTCGGTTGTGTATACGTCCATGTGTTGCCACCATTGGTTGTTTTACCTAATTGATTGAAGGCAGACACATAACCAACTTGTGGTGTTGGATAGTGCACATCGTACCATCCACCGGACGATGATTGTTGTTTGATATCCCAAGTCTGTCCTCCATCCGAAGTAACATTGATGCCACCCTGACTTGAATCTTCACCCAAAACACCAACATACCCGACTACAGTTCCGTGTAAATCATCCTGGAAATAAATTCCGGTATTCTTTGATTTGGTCACCGGATTCTTAACGAGCTGCCAAGAGCTCGCGTTATTTGTTGTTTTATACATATGACCTTCCCCAAACAAATAAGAAGATCCGTTACCGGCTTTTGCCCCAACATAAAAATCAACAGCAGCGTTAACTGGATTTGAACTCCAGATTGTGCCACCATTTACGGTCCTAACCGACGCCCCGTCTTCTCCTACTGCCCAGCCTATGAGAGGCGAGTCAAACTGAATATAATTGAGCTGTTGACCTGTGTTGTATTGTGTAGTCCAGGAAGTGCCAGCATTGTTGGTTTTCATGATCATTCCGCCTTCGCCGCAAATCCAACCAGTCTGCTCGTCGATAAAAAATACTGATCTGAAGTCTGTCGTTCCCGATGGGTTCAATGGTGTCCAGGTAAGGCCTGCATCAACAGTTTTCAGAACATTGCCCGACCAACCTACAACAAAACCTGTAGTGTCATTCACAAAAGCCATATCCCAAAGTCGATCTGTTGCCGGATTAACAATTATCGACCAACTGCTACCTCCATCAGTCGTGCGAAGAATGGTGCCACCAAAGCCTGAAGCAAAACCCAAATTCATATTTACAAAGTACATTCTGTAGAGCCATTGAGTGGTTGGAGGATTCATATCAGTCCAAGTGGATCCCCCATCGATAGATCGCCAGATATTGCCCGTATTGCCACAAACCAGAATTGTATCTTCCGACAAGTATTCGACGTCATACAGATTCAATGAAATCGCAGGTATTGCTATACCCTGCCAAGACAATCCACCATCCATAGTGCGCATCAGATCTCCTTCAATAGTAGACACAACACAACCTTTCTGATCATTAAGAAATGAGGCGCCGCGAAGTTCAGAGCTTGGGTGAAACGGGGTTAACCATTGCCAGGTCTGGGCATGAATCACTGCACAGTGCAGCAAGAAAAATGATAGTAATATGTTTTTCATGGGAAGAGATAATACAACGCAAATTAAACAACGTTCATTCAAGATGTGAAGCGATACTTTCCACATCTATGTTTTCGTGGGATGCGTGATAAATGACTTTGCCATCACGAATTAAAAGTGCTTGTGGGCTTTCGTGACGCACATTGAACTTTTTTTCTATTTCATTTGAAATATCCCGGTGCGACAATAAGTCGAGAAAAACCGGCACGACAAGATCATCAGACAACCCCCATTCTTTTTCGAGATTAGATAGTACACTTCTACTAATAAAACACCTTGTGCTGTGTTTAAATATGAGAAGCGGCTTTATTTTCGTTGACTCAATCAGGTTTTCAAATTGAGTCTTACTATTCAACTCTATCCAATTCATTTGGGCATAATTAGTGTTATTCAGTTTTTAAAGCTAAGAAAAAACGGCTAAACGTAAATTCTCAATCTTTGATGATGAAAAAGTTCTTTCTCCTTTTGATAGTGATCTCATCGGGATTTACCGGATTGTCACAAACGTACATATATAAAACAGAAAGAATGTATTTCAATGAGATGCTATGTAACGTGAATGACGGTTATGTGCTCCCCGAAAACTCGAACATGTGGAGCGATGCAGTTTACACAGCACGGAACAATAAGATCTTTGAAGGATTTTCAACATCAACCTTTGACATCCTCTACACCATTTCTGAAGATCATCTTTTCATCGGTGACAGCAACTTTTCATTTGATATTGTTTACACCATAAAAAACGGCAGAGTTTATAAAGGAGATAGCACGATGATGCTTGATTGTTTATACACCTATGACATCAAAACGAACCGTATTTACACAGGAGACAGCACATTTAGTCTTGACGCAGTGCTTTTTCTGCAAGGCGAAGCTTTAAACAGCGAAGAACTTTTCGCAGTTTTAATTAGTCAAAAAATGCTCTAGGCTTATTTCTCTTCTGTCACAGAAAAGCGATAAAACTCCATGATTTCGTTGCAAAGCAATTTCTTACAAGCGTCTTCAACTTTTGCTTCTGCTGTCTTTTTATCTTTTGCATCAACCACCAAGGTGATGTGTTTGCCTATGCGCACCCCTGTGATTTCAGGAAGTCCAAGATTTTTCATTGAGCCGGTTACAGCTTTTCCTTGAGGGTCAAGTAACGCCTCAATTGGCATTACATCTATTTCTGCTTTGAATTTTGACATTGGGTAATTATGAGTTGGACAAAACTAATATGATTCGCGATGTATTAGAAATCAAATTGAAGTTTAGCGCGTATACCGTATTTGACAATGTCTGGATTGTCCAGATAAGTAAGACGCCAGATAAAATCGACGCGCAAAACTTTGAAGATATTTTCAACGCCAATGGCAGCCTCGATAAATGGCTTCGACAATGACATGATATCAGGAACTCCATCGTAATCAAAGTCACGAGATAGTATAAGGTCGTTCTTTTTGTCGTAGCCGCCCACCACCGCTTTGGCGCTAGCTACCTCACGCCACTTCAGTCTCCTCATGATTGGTATCTTGTTCAGAACAAGTCCCTCGGCATGATATGAGGCCCACAGACTCACCCACTCATCACTTACAAATTCGAAGAAGTTCATTGTATTATATGAGCCTTCATCATAGAAAAATGTTTCATTTCCCTGGTGCATCATTAAAAGCGGATAAGGGAGATTGCCGAAAATTTTTCCCGCTTCCGAGCTAATTCTCATATAACCGAATGGGCCAAAGCGAACTTTATCTGATATACGTCCGATGATTTTATGGTACTCAAACTCTGATCCCATCAGGCCCGGGACGCCATAATCGTATTGAAATTCCA
>Ga0075163_10004037_pt1 | contig 19708 bp, 19 predicted proteins | sample JI1023141ADNA_FD_71478 | JGI IMG/M metagenome (GOLD analysis project Ga0075163, IMG submission 71478) | Wastewater effluent complex algal communities from Wisconsin, to seasonally profile nutrient transformation and Carbon sequestration -... | ecosystem: Engineered > WWTP > Effluent > Algae...
AGATATTCTCACCAATCCAATTTGTGTAATAGAAGTTCTTTCTGAATCTACGAAGAATTATGATAGAGGAGAGAAATTCGAAATGTATAGATCAGTTCCCAGCATTCAAGAATATATTTTAGTTGACCAGGAAAGAATTCATATAGAGCAATTTATTCGAAACGAAAGATTGAATTGGGAATTAATGGAATATACCGCTATAAAAAATTCTTTCCAATCTCATTCACTAAAAATAAATTTAAGAATTCCTTCCATTTACAATCGCGTAAAGAATGTATAATATCAATTGAACTCCACCGAAGAATTAGAACAGACTCTACACCTACTTGAAGTAGAGCAAGAATATGAGCGCAGCGAATACGAGACATTACTCTCTAGCACAAGTCCTGCAGAGAGACAAAAAAATGGTGTCACCTGGTATCCCGTTCAAATTGACATTGAAGAAGTTACTTCGAATGAACGCTTAATTTTAAATATCCGCACAAATCCCGAAAAAGCAAAAGACCATAAATTTCATTCGGGTCAGACTGTTTCTATTTTCACAAACAAAGAAGGTCTTTCGAAAGAAGAAAGAAAAGAGTATCGCATCTATGGAACGATTCGTAAACTAAAAGATGAAACCATGCTTGTGATGATTTCCGAGCCAGAAATTCCTGATTGGTTCGATGAAGGCAAACTAGGAGTAGACTTATTTTATAACGAAACCAGTTATAACGAGATGAAATTTGCTTTGTCGAAAGTCATTGCGGCAAGTAAAAATAGGCTCGCTGAATTAAGAGAAATTCTACTCGGATACAAGGAAGCCTATTTTGAAGATCAGAAATTTCCGCCTTTACCCGATCTAAACGATTCGCAAAACAAGGCTTATTCGCTTGCTCTAAATGCGCGTGACTTTGCACTTATTCAGGGTCCACCCGGGACAGGTAAGACAACAACTCTTGTGCGGATAATCAAAGAAGCCGTTAAAGAGGAAAGACAGGTTCTTGTTTGTGCAGCGAGCAATAACGCAGTTGACTTACTTGTTGAAAAATTGGCAGAGCTTGGAGTAAATGTATTAAGAATTGGAAATCCTGCTCGAGTCTCCGAGAATTCAGAGCAATATACTTTTGAATCTAAACTTTACTCTCATCCCGATTACGAAACCATTCAAGGGTATAAAAAAGAAGCTCTGCAAATTCAAAAGAAAGCATTCAAGTTCAAACGAAATTTTGGAAAAGAAGAGCGCGAAGAAAGAATTGCACTTAAGAGTGAAGCGAAGGAGTTATTTACTCTTATCCGCGAATTAGAATTTTCCATTCAGAAAGATATTTTACAAAGCTCAGAAGCAATATGTTCCACGTTTGTGGGAATCACAAATTCTCCTGCAAGCAAAATGCATTTTAAAACTGTATTCATTGATGAAGCAACACAAGCCTTAGAGCCTGCCGCGTGGATTGCAGTGTGTCGGGCAAGTAGAGTCATTTTCTGTGGAGACCATAAACAACTTCCTCCGGTTGTTAAAGCACCCGAAGCCGTGCGCGGCAAACTAGACGTATCCTTATTTGAGAAAATAATCTTCCGATTGGAAAAAGAAAAAAATGATCTTCCTCACCAGCTTTTAGATACTCAGTATCGGATGAATAAAGAGATCATGGATTTTTCGAATGAATTATTTTATCATGGTCATTTAAAAGCTCATGCATCTGTTAAGGAAAAGACATTAGATCAAGTTTGTAGTTACTCTGAGAGAATTTCTCCGCTATGTTTTATTGATACTGCAGGCACTGATTCGGACGAGGAGTTAAATGAAGAGACACTTAGTATTTCCAATCCGAAGGAAGCTGAGCTTTTACTAAAACACCTAACGCTCTCATTGGAAAAATGGAATTGGAATGCAAAGCAAAAATCGGAAATTAAAATTGGAATCCTTTCCCCTTATAACGATCAAATCAAAACACTGCGCGATCTATTCGACAAAACAAATTTACAAAAAGAATACAGCATCGAAATCTCTACAATCGACTCTTTCCAGGGTAGAGAAATGGATATAATCTATATTAGCCTCGTTCGCTCCAATGATGAAGGCGATATTGGTTTTCTTTCTGACATCCGACGTATGAATGTAGCCATGACTCGCGCCAAATTACGATTAGTCGTTTTAGGTGATAGCGCGACTATAGGCAACCACGAATTCTACAAAAAATTCTTAGAGCATGCAGAGCTTCATGACTCCTATGAGAGCGCCTGGGATTATTTTTGAACGGTCCCGGATATCAATGCATGAGTTTGGACTTTATAACTTTTGGCATTTCCCGCAAGAGTATAAGAATAGGCGCTTACTTTAAAAGATGTGGATTCACCCGGTGCAAGCTTGGATTGATTTCCAAAGCCAATTGCTCCTCCAACAAACTTTTTATTTTGATCAAATAGATTTAATATTACCTTGGGATAAGTGATATTATACTCTGTGTCATTTTTTAGAATACCGGTTAAGGAAAATCCTTCTAATCCACCGGACTCATTTTTGAACTTTTCTGAAACAATTTTAAAAGGTGTAAAGTTTCCATAAAACCGTGCTTCTGGTTCAAAAAAGATTTCGTGGCTTCCATATTCAGATGGGAAATTGGCTAGTATACAGGCAAAGGACACTTCTTCTTGCGGATAAACTGGTTTATCCGTAAAACAGAGAACAGTGTCTAAAAAAGAATTCTTTTTGTCTTTGAGATTAATAAATAGTTTATTTCCGGAAAATGGAGAATTGCCCGTATTTTTCAGAAGACCGATGAATCGACCAAAGTTCCCGCTTCGAATCAATTGTAAATCTTTCACTTCTCCTTTGGGTTTTTCCTGTTGCTCGATTGGTTTTAAGTCTGATTCTGGTTTCGCATAATATGGATTTGCCTTTGGTGGATTGGGAGTCTCAGTCTGTGTAGTGATTTTACTAGAACTCCAGATTTGTCCTGTTTCTGTGTCTACGATTCTTGCAATAATCGTAGTATACATACCTTCCTTTATAATGGTTCCAACTACAACTCCCTGTGCAGAAAGCAGCTTTCCAATTTTCATGGAATCATCTTTAGAGGTAATTCCAGTTAGAGTCATAGATTGCTCTTTTAAAACACGATCGATTTTACTCCTTTCGATGATTTGATAATTTCCGGATTTTACTAGCTCGTGCGTTAATTTTTCGGTAATGAGAATCGGATCAATCTCCTTTGAATTGGATTCAAAGGGCAAAACTGCTAGTGTTTTTCCTGTTTTGGCACTCGAGAGTTCATTCGCTAAATTGGAGTATATACTTTGATTTGTAGAAGAGCATTCAAATAGTGTTAATAATATGGCTAAAAATAAGGGTTTCATGATAATTTTAAAGTTTTACGCCTACAGTTAATTTCAAGGAGAAAACTTAGAAATTTATTTTTCAAAAGAAACCAATCGGCTAAAAATTTCTTGACATGCTTTTGTTATATTTATATTCTTCTGAATCTTTGTCTGACCCCGGTCAGAAACAACACACAAAATGATTATAAAAGCCAGTTATATAACAAACTACGGGAATTTTAGAATTAAGAACGAAGACAGCCTCCTTGTTCAAGATGAGATTGTGTATGAAAAAAATATGGAGGAGCCCGAAAATAAAATTCTAGAATCTAAAAAAGTCATTCTATGCGTTGCCGATGGAATGGGTGGGCATCTTGGTGGTGAGCTTGCGAGTAGAAGTGTCCTTTCCTTTTTGCGTGATAATTTTATGAAAATTTACAATGCCCGCACGATTAAAAAAATTCTTTTAAAATCTAAAAATATTTTGAATACGATTGCAAGTGAAACCCGCTCCTATGGTTTAGGAACTACAATTTCCGGAATGCTTCTAAAAGACAAAAAGGGAATTATTTTTAATTGTGGAGATAGCCGGGTTTACCGTGTGCAAAAAATGTATCTCGAGCGGCTAACGATTGATCACTCCGTCGTCCAGGCTATGTATAATTCAGGCTTAATTGATGAAGAAGAAATGCGAACTCATCCAAATAAAAATCTTTTAACCTCAGCGATTATTGGTGATTATTCGCAAAATCATCCTGTCATTGCAATGAAAGAAATTTCCATTAAAGAAGGAGATCAGTTTTTTATTTGCACGGACGGTCTCTGGGAAAGTATGAGTGTCGATGAGCTCACAGAATTATTTTTCTCCTGCGAAACCCAGGATGAGAGAGCACTCAAGTTAAATCAACTTTCTCTGCACAACGGTGGCAAAGATAATATTACTATGATTCTTTTTGAAATATTGGAGTTATAAAAAAGTTTTTATAATTACACAGTTCAACCAAAGAAATTATATTTCAGAAAATCCGTTTTAGAATAGTGGTTAAATCGGAGACACTATTATGGAACAAATTCTTTCCATCATCAAAAAATATTGGGGATATCATTCTCTAAGACCTCTTCAAGCTGAGTCGATTCAGGCTGTTCTAGATAAAAAGGATTCTTTGACTGTTCTACCGACTGGTGCCGGCAAATCTCTTTGTTATCAGGCGACTGCACTTTTGCAAGAAGGAACAACTCTTGTTATATCGCCGTTAATCGCTCTTATGAAAGACCAGGTAGATAGTCTCCGTCAGTGTGGAATCAAAGCGGCACAGCTTGATTCTACTATGGGCATAGAAGAGAAATCTGCACTTCAATATGAACTTTTAGATGGAGGCATATCGCTATTATTCGTATCTCCTGAACGAGTTTTAATGCCTGAGTTTATCAACCTATTAAAACAAATTAAACTAAATTCTATTGCAATCGATGAAGCACATTGTGTGAGTCAGTGGGGACATGACTTTCGTCCTGAATATCGAAGCCTTGGAAAACTAAAAAAACTATTTCCAAATATTCCGGTTCATGCTTATACTGCCACAGCGTCTGAGCGAGTTAGAGAAGATATTGTAGAGCAGTTAAGTCTAATTAGCCCACAGATACTTGTTGGAGATTTTGATAGAAAAAATTTAGTCTATAGAATTCTTCCGAGAACAAATATTACAAATCAACTAGTAGAAGTAATTGGAAAACATAAAAACGAAGCGGGGATAATATACTGTATCCGTAGAAAAGACGTAGATGAATTATACTCCACACTAACCAAGAAAGGAATTTCCTGCTTACCCTATCATGCAGGTATGTCAAATGAAGAAAGAACAAAGAATCAGGAAATATTTATGTCTGAGAAGGTAGATATAATTCTTGCGACTGTGGCATTTGGAATGGGAATTGATAGAAGTAATATACATTATGTAGTTCATACGGGTATGCCCAAGTCGATTGAGCACTACCAACAAGAGACTGGTCGCGCGGGAAGAGATGGACTTGAAGCAGAATGCATTTTATTTTATTCGGGAAGTGATGCGATCGTTTGGAAAAAGCTATTAGGTGAGCCAGATGAGACAGCGGGTAATCTTGATTTTCTTGCTACAAGCTATTCTCATATAGAAGAAATGGGTAAGTATTGTAGAATGAATATTTGCCGTCATAAATTTCTTAAAAATTATTTCGGTCAAGAATATGAAAAAGAAAATTGTGGAGCCTGCGATGTATGCCTCGATGATAAAATCATTGTCGAGGATTCACAAACTATTGCACGAAAAATTATATCAGGTGTAGTTCGAGTAGGTGAGAGATTTGGAGTAGGTCATGTGACTAGTATGTTGCGGGGAGAAAATCTTGCTAAGCTTCGTGAACTAGGTCATGATAAGCTTTCTACTTTTGGAATATTAAAAGAATTTTCCAAAGAAGAAATTCAGGATTGGATTTATCAACTTGTTTCTCAAAATCTTTTAATCCAGGAAGGAAGCCCTTATCCAATTATTAAGTTGAGTGCAAATTCCAGGGGAGTATTAAAGGAGGAAATTACTGTTAGCCTCATTGCGCGTCCGGTTCATAAAGAAGAATCAAATAAGAAAACAAATATTGATTCATGGGAAGGTGTTGATAAAAATCTCTTTGAAAATCTAAGGCTCTTTAGAAAAAATCTAGCTTCTGTAAAAAACGTAGCCCCGTTTATGATTATGAGTGATGTAACATTACGGGAATTAGCAAGAGTAAGACCTTCAACCATTGAGAAGTTAAATCTTATTTATGGAATAGGGGAGACTAAGTTAAAAGAGTTTGGTAAAGAGCTACTCGATATTATCCATAAGTTCTCTCGTGAAAATAATTTGGATTTAGACAATGCAGTGGCCCAGACTAAATTAATAGAAAAAAAATTACCTGCAATGAATGAAACTAGAAGTCTCGCCTTTGAGCTTTTTAAAAAGGAAAAAAGTCTTGAGGAAGTGGCAAAAGAAACAGGAAGAGCTAGAGCAACTGTGCTCGAATATCTAACTGATTATTTAGAAAGAGAAAGCTCGGCTAGGGTTAATGCTTATATACCTGAGTCAAATTTTGAAAAGATAAAAAATGCTATCGAAAGTGTAGGGATGGAGAGGCTAAAGCCTATTTACCTGTATTTGAATGAAACTATTTCTTATGAAGATATTCGAATTGCAGTGGCGTATTTAAAAGGAAAAGAAAAAATTATTGCGTAAGATTTAGAACAGAAGAATTTTTTAAAAACTCACTACTTCTATTTTGAAAGGTTTGAAGTCTTTTGCGTTTTTTGTTACTAGTTTTAAATTATTTATATGTGCTATAGATGCAATTTGTCCGTCTGTAAAGGTTGGAGTGTTACCTGATTTAGTGAGGCGGGCTTTTTCTTTTGCATGCCAAATGGAAGCCGCTGTATTGTATTCATAAATTGGTAGAGTTTCTAGAATAGATTTGATAAAAGTTTCTATCAATTTTTTCTTTTTGCTTTCTTCTAGGATTTCCATTCCAAATCTTAGCTCATGAATTACGAGGCTGCAGGTAGCTATGATTGTTTCGTTCTTTTCTAAAAAATCTAATACATCTGAGTCTGGTTTTTTTTTGAGAGGCTCAGAAAGTATATTTGTATCTAGTAAGTAAACTGAATCCATTGACTAGAAAGAAAAATTTCTACCACTAGAAGAGTCTCTCCAAGTAGATACTTCCTTATCGGATAAAGCATATTTTTTAAAATCTTCTGATTTGCGTAAAGACTTCCAAGCATCGGTGAATTGCTTTCGTTTGCCAATTAAAGATTCATATTCTCTTGTGGAAACTAAATAAGCTACTACTTTTCCTCTTCTGGTAATAGGAATGGAAGGATTCGTCTCGAGGGAATGCACGAGAACAGGCAGATGATTTTTTGTGTGTGCGATGCTATAGCTTTTTTCAGTCATCATTACCATATAGCTATTTAGATGGCTATATGGTAATTTAGTCAAGAAAAAAAATAAAAAAAACCAAAGGGTATTAGCCTCTTTTTTCAACAGGAATATGGGTTTTATTCATATTTCCAATATAGATTTGTCTTGGTCTTGCCTTTTTAAAGTTACTTCTAATTCTTAATTCTCTCCAATGAGCTAGCCAGCCGGGAAGTTTTCCAATTGCTTGCATTAGAGTAAACATGTTCTTTGGAATTCCAATGCTATTAAATAAAATCCCGCTGTAAAATTCTAAGTTAGGATAAAGGTTCTTATCCTTAAAATAACTTTCATTTGAGATATATTCATCTACTTCAAATGCTAGATCTACTAACGGACTATGATGCGTCTTGAAAAATTCTTGAAAGATTTCTCTTGCAACTATCGCACGTGGACTTTTTACTTTGTATGCTTCATGTCCTATAAAATTGGCTTTTGACAATTCTGCTCGGATAGATGAATCGCTTAAATAAGTTTTATAATCTTTTCCAGATTTTAAAATATTTTCTAAGAATTCTACAGCTGCTACGCTTTGTCCGCCTTCTCTAGAACCCCAAAGAGCAGAAATACCCGCACTGATTGAAGCGAATAAGTTTGCTTTTGTGCTACCTACCAGTTGAACAGTAGTAGCTGCAACGTTTTGTTCGTGGTCCCCATAAAGAATCCAGAGTTGATTTAAAAGTCTGTCATGATCTTTGGGAACGATATAAGGTTCACTTGGAACAGAAAAAAGCATATGTAAAAAGTTTGTGCAAAATGGAAGTTTATCAATGGGGTAAACAAAAGGTTGCCCGATCATCTTTTTATAAGAGAAGGCAGCGATAGTTCTGATTTTACTTAAGAGACGGGTTACCTGGTCAACGCCTCTGTCTACAGACTCTTCATATTCGTCTGTGTAATAGCTAGAGAGTGACATCACCATAGTCGATAGAACCGCAAGCGGATGTGCTTTTCCTGGAAATCCATCAAACAAATTAATCATATCTTCGTGAATCATAGAATGCTTTGAAAGACGATAAGAATAATCACTTAGCTCGTTTTCTTTTGGTAAATCACCGTAAATCAAAAGATAGGAAGTTTCTACGAAACTTGAATTTTTTACAAGGTCACTGATTTCATAACCTCTATAGCTAAGTTGGCCTTTGTCTGGGTCTCTCCTGGAGACACTGCTTTCGCCAATCGCTGTATTAAAGCAACCGGGATCAACGGTAATCACACCTGTCGTTTCATAGAGATTCTTAATATCAATTCCCTGCTTTCCGTCAGTGCCTGTAATTAAATTTAGAGGGAATGTTTTACCATCCAAGTTTAGTTCTGCTTTGTTATAACCGCTCATACTTTTACACCTTTCATGTTCTTATTCACTCCATAGAACTTTATTCTTGTTTTGAGTCAATAAGCAATTTGACCTAATTCTGCTTGACCCGAATCATTTCAAATGAACTCAATCTTAATATGGATTCGGTAAAAACAATATATCTTCTAAGGCATGCAAAGTCAGATTGGACTGCGGAATTTAGATTTGATCATGAAAGACCCATCTCGGAAAGAGGGAAAAAAAACGCAAAATCACTTCGCTCTTTTTTAAAAGATCGAGGCCTTAGAATTGATATGGCTTATGTTTCCGATGCCAAGAGAACTGTAGAAACTTTGGAGATAGTAAACAAGAACAATGAATTATTTAAGAATGTAGAAGTGACTCATATTTTGTATGAAGCTAATCTTGGTATTTTTTTTGATTTAATTTCGAATACAGATGATTCTTACAATTCAATGTTATTTTTAGGACACAATCCTGAATTAGAAGAGTTGGCTAATCAACTTATTCTAAGACAGAATGCCTACAAAGATTTCTCTTTTTTTCAAAAATTTAGCACTTGCTCTATTGTTGGACTTTCCTTTCCCATTTCTTCCTGGAAACATATTTCTACATATCCAGGCAAATTGACATTATTCTGGACTCCGGTAAAACAATGAAAAAATTAATCACAGCACCTAAACTTAAAAAAAGAGTAAAAGAACTCGGTAAAGAAATCTCAGCGCATTATAAAAATAATGAGATTGTTATCCTTTGTATTTTGAAGGGAGGATTTATATTTGCCGCTGATTTAATTCGAGAAATAAAATCAGAACCTATCATTGATTTCATTGAAGCATCTTCTTATGGAGACGGAAAGGAATCGTCGGGAGCAGTCCTAATTAAAAAAGATGTAGGCATTAATATAAAGGGCAAAAAAGTTTTAATTGTAGAAGATATTATTGATAGCGGGTTTAGTTTAAACTACTTAGTGAATTATTTAAAAAAGAAAAAGCCTGCCTCAGTAGAAGTCTGTTCTTTACTTGTAAAACATAAAAAGCATAAAGCAAAGATCAATATTCGATTTACTGGGTTTGAAATCGAGGATGAATTTGTAGTTGGATATGGAATGGACTACCGTGGAAAATTTAGAAATTTAGACTATATTGCAATCTATGAGGAAAAAGTATAACAATGGCAAAGCAAAATGATATTTTATTTTCACCGAGTGAAGCTCATGATGAATTAAGAGAAAATGTTCTTAAGTTCGCAAAACAAGAATTAGACTCTCAAGCAAAAGAAAACGATGAATCGGAAACTTTTAACAAAGAAGTCTTTAAAAAATTGGCAACAGAGATTGGCTTACTCGGAGTAACTGTTCCTGAAAAAGATGGAGGCTTAGGCTTAGATGCAGTAGCCGCTGTTATCATTCACGAAGAGATGTCAAAGTATGACCCCGGATTTACTCTTTCTTATCTTGCTCATGAAGTTTTGTTTGTAAATAATTTCTACTATAGCGGTAACCCGGAACAAAAATCCCGCTACTTAAAAAAAGTAATATCGGGTGAATGGATAGCAGGTATGGGAATGACCGAGCCAGGTGCAGGAACTGATGTGCTTGGTATGGCAACGGTTGCAGCAAAATCAAACGGCAAATATATATTAAACGGAACCAAGCAATACATTACAAATGGAAGTATTGGAAATGTATTTTTAGTTTATGCAAAGCTTCATAAAAAAGATATTAAGAAAACAACTGCTTTTATTGTAGAGTCTACCTTTAAAGGTTTCAGTGTAGGAAAAAAAGAAGAAAAGATGGGAATGCGATCTTCTCCCACTACCCAACTTGTATTTGAAGACCTCGAAGTTCCGGAAGAAAATTTAATTGGTGAGGAAAATGGAGCCATTTCTCATATGATGAGAAATTTAGAAATTGAACGTATTACATTAGCCGCACAGTCTCTTGGCATTGCGAAGAGAAGTCTTGATATAATGAGCGAATATTCTATTTTGCATAGAGAAGCTTTTGGTAAAAAACTTTCTGAGTTTGGCCAAATCCAAAGTATGATTGCAGAGTCATACGCAGAGTATTCGGCAGCGAGAGCACTTGTATATCAAGTTGCTGCTAATATCAATCCGGGCTCTAGAAATTCACTGGGTGCTGCTTCTGCAAAATTATTTACAACACAAATGGCAGAGCGTGTATCTCGAAGAGCCATACAGGTTTTAGGTGGATACGGATATTGTCGCGAGTATCCAGTGGAAAGACTACATCGAGATTCCATATTACTTTCCATTGGTGGTGGAACCAATGAAGCGATGCAAAAAAATATCATAAGTGATTTAAAGAAACAATATGAGTCAAACCTTTGATTGCATTGCGAGTGTAGTGGTATATGACACTTCGCCGCAAGTATTACAGGAATGTGTAAATTCTTTTTTAGATACTAAACTAAAAGTAAAAGTTTATATCATAGACAATAGCCCAACAAAGGGTAATTATCATTTTGCGCAAGATGATAGGATTTTTTATCACTTCAATCATGGTAGAAATGTTGGATATGGAAAAGGAAATAATATTGCTATAGAAAATGCAGAGCCTTCCAAGTATTTTCTAATTCTCAATCCCGATGTTTTTATTAAAGACGATGCACTCGAAAAAACGATTCATTATATGGATATGAATCCAGAAATTGGAATTAGTATTCCGAAAGTATTGAACTTAGACGGGACACAGCAATTTCTAAATAAAAGGCATCCAAACGTATTGGCATTATTTGTTAGGAGATTTATTCCTAGAATATTTCACGGAATTTTTAAATCGACTTTAGAAAACTACGAGATGCGAGATTTAAGCCAGGAAGAAAACTATGAGGTTCCTTTTATCAGTGGCGCATTTATGTTATTTCGTAGGGATGTTCTCAGTATGGTGAAAGGATTTGATCCAAGGTATTTTTTATATTTCGAAGATGCTGATATTTGTCGGGAAGTGCAGAGTAGAGGATATAAAACATCTTATTTCGCAAAGGCTAATATTGTTCATCTCTGGAAGCGGGCAGCACACAAAGACTGGAAAATTGCATTTATCTTTATTACGAATATGGCACGCTATTTTAATAAATGGGGCTGGAGTTTTTTCTGATCTAGCGAATAAGATCAAATAGCTTGTTATAGTTTTCGATTATCTCTTGCGTTTTAGTGTGACCATCTTTATTTACATCGGGATGGTAAATTAAGAGTAACTCCTTAAAACGTTTTTTTAAATCTTTTAGAGTAGCATTATCTTCTAATTCAAAGAAATCTAAAAGCCTTTTCCTTTCTGAGTCCATTTTCCCCTCTCGTTTAAATTTTCCAAATAATTCATAATAAAAACGTTTTCTAAATTCTTTAGTAATTTGCTTGAGCGAGATTTTATTGTATTTCACCAAACCCTGTAAATACTTTTTTAAAAAAACTTCTGCTCCATAAGAAGTATCGACATTGCGCGAATTGGTAAATATACTGATACTTCTCTCAAATAAAATGTCCAAATCAAATTTATCCTCAAAATAGGAATCAAAAGCATCATCAAACTGTTTTGTAGAGCTAACTAAAAGATGAAATAACTCCTTATCTAATTTGTGCTTTTTTAAGGTGGACTGTATTAATTCGACTAAAATTTGTTCTAATTCATTTAAAGAGGCTTCCGGAAAGTAAACGCCCGATTGTAGAAAGTGCTCCGTAATGTCTTTTCTGTTGAGGATTTGTTCTAGAAGAATGCAAAGCAAATCAGCTTCTTTTTCACTAAAGGATCTCAGGTTTATATTTTGAGAGTGGTTTCTTCTCAGGGTGTAAAGGCTTCTATAAAAATCCTCTTTTCGGATTCCCATGACCTCTATTAGTTTTTCATTGGATATGTTCCAGGTGCAATCGAGAGAATGAATTTGAATTTCGGAAAGGACATCTTCAAGCGCTTCTTCTGTAAATTGCGTCGGGTTCATGCCAAATATTTTTCTTTGAATTCCTTTTCGGATAAAAACTGAAAATAGGCAGTTAAACCAGCAACTTTGAAAATTTTCTGTAAAGATTCTTTGAGATTTGCGAGCTGTAAATGCCCGTTTAACTCTTTCATATAGTTTAGACTTTTGATAAGCATACCAATTCCTGAAGAATCGATATAGTTTAGCTTTTCCATATTTACTACAACCTTTGAATTCTCGGTTTTGACATTGGATTGCAAGTAGGTTTTAAAGTCTGTAGCTGTATAAATATCAAGACTACCGGAAAGTTCGATTACGATTGTGTCGCCAGATTTTCTTTTCGTGATTTCCATACGTATGACTTCAAAGCTTAATTCACCTTGCCTTTTTTACAATCATTAAATGGAAAACTCTATTTGAAAAGGGAGATATTTTTAAGATTACCACCGATAACGAAACGATGTTACATTTATTTATTAAATTCTTTTCGGTTTCATAATTAGCATTATTATGCCATTTTTATCACGATTCATAACCTAGCTAAGAAAAATCGTATCTTTTATCGTTCTTTTATCAGTGTAAATCGGTGGTAATCCTTGATGGTTTTTCTTAATTTAGCAATCCAACTTCTAAAATTAAATAGCTTGAAAAAAATTTTTGAATGGGTAATGTATGCAAATATTAAATTCCGCGGGAAAGGTCAGTATGCGAATTCTATTCTTATTCTTTTTTTCTTTTACATTTTTAGTTTATGGAAATGACTTTGAATATCCAACCTTAATAAATCCAGATGGAACCATTCAGATAAGAGAATTTACAAATGAACAAAGACAAACTTTTGATATTGTAAAAAAGGATGTAAAATACTTTCAAACAGAACTTGCAAAGTTTTTGCCTTACCTCATACGACAGGGAAAAATAAAAAACAATTCATACACTAGAGAGATTCGAAATTTTACGGAGACTCAACCCGGAAGACGTAATCAACATTTTGTTCAGGAGAATTTTATTTTAAAAATTGCAGGCGGAAAAATTGAGACTATCTCTTTTCAAAAAAGAAGAACTCGATTAAATCCTAAAATGGATTCAGAGACAATTATTCGATCGATTTCAAATGATACCTCGAATGAAGAAATGACCGGTGTAAAAGTTCAAATTGATACTCATACTAACTATACAGAGTCTAACGCACCGATTCGAAAAGTAGTAGGGATGATGGAGATTCCTTCCCCGGTAGATAGGATACGGTTATTAAGAAGTTACCGCTCTAGACTAGAAGAAGCTCTTAGAGAGTTGGATAAAATGCTAGATCATAAAGTATTAAATGATCGCACTAATCTTTCTAATACACTAAATGATGTTGAATTAGAATAGTTGATTTTCTTTGCTAGAAAGTATTTTACAACTTTATATTGAATCTGGAATCTTTGTAAGTATTTTTTTATTTTTAAAAGAATTTTTCCATTCAATTGAAAAAAGAAAAATAAGTTTTCATTTATTCTTTGTATTCTGTATACTATTTTCTCAAATCAAAATTTCTTTTCTTTTAAGATTTTCCAGTCTACCCGATCCCTGGTTTTTTTTGTTTTCCATTTCCATTTTATTTTTAATCGGTCCGATACAATATTGCCAGACACTAAAACTATTTGGAAAATTTAGTTTTAGGTCGGTATATACACATTTTGCGTTTCTATTAATTTCTATTCCAATTGAATTTATTTTTATATTGGTTTTCCCCGAAGAGATACCTTCGCTTGATTCTCCCAAAAAAATCTTTTCTACTATAAGTGTAGTGGCTATTCTTTATTATTCGCTTTACTTTTATTTTAATGGAGTATTATTTCAAAATTTTTTAAAGCAGTATAATGTGGATCATGCGCACCTGGTTAATTCCTATAATCGTATGGTTGGCTTCTTTATAATCTTTGGGTGTTTGAGTATTTGTTTCTCTTCTAAACTTCTATATCAAGTCGATGGGTTTTTATTTACCACCGGTGGCTTTGTTGCTATTTTATATTTAATGAAACATCCTGACTTCTTTGATACAATTTCTGAAGAAGTTGCAAAACAAAAATACGAAAGAACAAGTCTCGATGATTTAGATTTAGACAAAATTAAAAGAGAGCTTGAATCTCTTATGACGGAAAAGAAATACTACCAGGACGATGAAATTTATTTAGATGATATAGCAAACGAATTGATGATTAATAAAAACCAATTATCCCGTTTGTTAAATGAGATTTATAATAAGAATTTTTATCAGTTTATTAACTTTTACCGTATTTCAGAAGCGAAAGAGTTAATTGTAAAATTTCCCAAAAGAACTATATTAGATATTGCTTATGAAGTTGGTTTTAAGAGTAAGTCTGCTTTCTACAAAAACTTTGTAGAACAAACAGGACTTACTCCACAGGAATACAGGTTAAAGAATAAACCTAAGCCTTAACCTCTAAATCTTTTACTTCATTAGGAAGTTTGATTAGAATATAATAAACCCAGTAAATCATTCCAACATGTAAAACGTCATTTTCAGTAAACCAGATTCCCTTTTGCCAGAGTGGTTGGGTGATTCCTAGAATTAAATAAACCGCGTAAGTAAAAATTACACCAATGAGGATAATCCATGTATTGCGTAAGTATAGATTCATTTTGTCTTTGTTTTTATTATAAGCTTTTCCATAAATCCAGATAAAAAATAAAACACTTGGAGTAGAGGAGAGACTTAAAAATTCAAAGGAAACTAAAAACTGAATTGGAACAATAGCTCCATAGATCAAAAGAGCAGAATAAAGTATCGCATTGATTAGCGCATAATAGATAATAGACTTTCGAAAGCTACCTGTTGCATTGGAATAAGCACAGCCAACTAAAAATGCGTTCATACCCCAACCAGAAAAAAGAGCATAGATAATTTCCCACCAGCTAGTCCATGTGCAAAATTCTCTTCCACCACATTTAATTTCATAACCAAATGCCTGGTAGCTTGTTCCTGCTAGTATTGCTCCGACTCCTGTTAAAAAAAGTCCAAGACCAAAGTAGTATTTTGATTTTTGATTTTGTAGATTTTGAAAGAATTTATAAGCAACAAAAATATCAAAGAAACTTACAAAGTAAACTATGATTGATGATGTTGGTTGACTCAACACAAAGTCAAAGCCTGCTAGTTGAATTTTCATCCAGTGTTGGGAGCTTAGAAATGCGTCAGGTGTTAATTTAGGAGAATACTCAATGGTATCCAACCTATTACATCCTGTAACGAGAAACGCCGCAATAGTATATAGTAAGAAATATAAAGTATTTTTAATCTTCAATTTTAATGCCTCTTGTTTAAATTAAACATTTAAAAAGCAAGGTAATTTCGTCCATTCAAAAAGTAGAAACAATAAGGTTTGATTTGGTTAACTATATATTAACCTTTACTCATCTACGCTCTACCTCCGCTTATAGAGCCGGTCTACCGCCGCTCTTAAGTGCCCCTCTAACCGGTACTAGAGCGGCTCTATAAGCGGAGCTGAACCGGACTTGAGTAAAGGACAACTTATCGGAAGTGATACGGTAGTATTGCGTCCCCATTGGGGCTTTAGTAGATTTGGACAACTTTTTCTATTTGTTTAAATAGATTGACATGTTTTAAAGTAATTTTTTTTCTAAATACTAGAAGTTTATATTGCTTAACCGCTATTCTTCTTATAAATAAGGAGCAATCCAATTTTGTTTTAAGCTTTTAACTTTGAGGGATAGAAGGGGAAAGAATTATGGGAGAAGTGGGATGCAAATTACTAGAAAGAGAATACATATTCACAGGATCAAATCCAGCAAGTTTATGATTTTATTTTTTGGAGTGGGGGTAATGCTGTCAAAGAAGCAGATATTTATTATGCCGAAGAAGGAAAGCTAAAATGGAATGCTCAACTTTATCAAGCCTTGAATAATCCAAACGAACAAGAGCGAACTGCCGCTTTGACTGCATTGTTTAATTCAGTGGAGGCTGGTAAAGTAGACAAAGACAAAGTTGGAGAGGTAAAAATTGAAACCCGAAGAATTAATCAATGGAGAGCAGCATTTTCAATACCGCTGAGTAAATGATGAATAGATGGATAATTAGAATAATCCTTTTTCTTTTTGTATTACCCTTATATTCAGAGGCATTTCGAAGAGCGGATCATGCCTGTTTCACAGCAGATATATTGAATAAAACAAAGGGAACTTGGATTGTTGATAGTTTTACTTATGTGAAAAAAGAAGACCAAAGCACCGCCAAGAATAAACCGAGTCTGGATTTATCAAAAATTTGGAAGGGGAAAAAATTACAAATTAGCGAAAAAGAAATCAAGTGGTTAGAGCCTATACCGAATTTTGACCAGACAAAAACAATACAATCTTGTATGTTCGAAAATATTCGCTCAACAATTACTCGAAACTATGCGGAAAGAATAGATTGCGGGCAAGACAATTTAATAGAATTTGGTAGTTATTGTATATATCCATCCGAGGAAAAATATAAGCAATTAAAAGAATCGCCATTTGACTGGAATGTTAATTTATACATTAAAGCAGATCCGAATTCAATTAGCAAATGTAATGGTTTCTTTATAAATCCTTCTTTTACGTTTAGTCTTGCAAATAACTCCTACACTATATACAAAGCACAAATGAAGATGTACGATTACTTGCATAAAGGGGTTGTTATTCTCAAAAAAGAGATTCCGATAGAGAATTTAGATTTTAGTAAAATCGAGAATTGCGAGGATAAATTTGAGGACTGTCGGGGTGATTGTAATGGATTAGTAAGGGAGGATAAATCTGTATTAGAAAGACTAGAAGGAGAGTGGAGGGTATTTGCAGTTAGCTTTAGAGATAAGGTATCCTATCCTAAATTGACCGAAGAAGAGCGGAATGAATTGATTGGTAAAAAAGTTCTAGTTACTAAAGATGGATTTAGATTTTTAACAAAACTTGAATCCTATTCTAGATACTTTTATGAATACTATTGTCCATCTAAAAGGGCTTTAATAATTAAGAATACATATCAAAAGACGATGCTATTTGCAGGCGCAAATCATTTTGATTATTTTAGTGTGGCGGGACTTCCTTCTCAGAATCCTAATTTATCTATTTTTATCAAAACCAAAAAAGGAATTAAAGAAATGTATCCTGAGATGGAAGATACAGTTCTTGCGATTGATAACCCCTGTCAGTTGACCATTTTTGATTTGATTTTTGTTTTTTACGATAAGACGATGGTATTGCAAATGGGTGGTGAGTTTTTATATTTAAAAAGAGTGAAGAGCAAAAAGTAATGCGAGTAATTCATATTAAGGCTAACATATATTAATTGCTAAAGTTGCTGTCGTTCCCCAAAATGCAATCTGCATGATTACATGGAGGAGGAATGTCCATCCCCATCTCTCCGAGATGTCTAGCAGCCCTACAAACGCTTGGTCGCGTTTTCGCCGGTAAACATGGTGTAACCCTTCATGTTTTGACAGGCTTATTCGAGTGCATGCAAGGGAGAGAGTAATGAACTAGACCAATGGTAGTTGTTGATAGGACTAATAAGAAGTATCCGTATGAAACTGAAAGTCTACAAAGGACAAATAGATTTACGCGATAGTTGGAAAGAGAAAAACAATCTTACAGATGCTGAGGCAAACATGAGATTTGAAGAAATAAAATCAACAATGAAATACAATCTATTATTTAATTTGAAAAAAAGAATCGGTGGTTTTTTTCTTCTTTTGGTGTGTCTTGTATGCTTACAAACTTGTTCTGAGCCAATACCAGAGGAATATGAGATTAAAGGATTTAATGCAATTCTTTTGGAAGGGAAAATTGTAAAAGAATTATTTTATACAGGATTAGCAGGGAATCATTTTGATAGGTCAAAATATATTCCAATAGTACATTATCTGTTATTTAAAAATTATTCCTTAAAATATAGAATATGTAAAGAAGAGGAATGCAATGTCTGTGTAGGAGTCCCTCCTGGTGTTATGCTAAGAAATCCACCGAGTACGGTTATCTTAGTCCAAGGAAAGGAATCCTCCTTTTATTTGTACGATCAGTGCAATGAGATTAGCTTCGATAGAATAGTTTTTAATCAAAGCGATGAAAATACTATTAGATACAAAAGGAGTGGGAAGTATTATATAGAGCCTAAAGTATATTATGATATTTTAAAAGTTCTTCGAAAAGAAGGAGTTAAAAAGGACTTTATGGAAGTTGTTCAATACTCTACTGAAGAGTTAAAGGATTATACAGGTTTGTTTGCTTTCGGTATGTTTGCTGCTATATTTTTAATTGTTGGATTTATAGCAAGTTTTGCAATGATAAAGCAATTAGACGAAGAGGAAAAGGAAAGGCACAAAAGATATTAGGTTTCGCTCGCCAAAACTGAGTTAACGAAAGGCGGATTGGTTTTGAGTTTTTATTCCTTAAATAACATAAAAAAATGTTGAGTTAAGAATTTATTAATAAATAGGCATGAAAATGATAAAGAAAAAATTTTTAGGATACTCAGTATTAGCTTTTCTAATTTTTCTAATTTCAGGCTGGTATATAAATGGGCAGATAATTCGAAAAGAAATTAAAAAGAAAGAAACCATCATGAATGAATTCTCTCAAACAGTTCAATATGTTCAAACAGAATACAATTTAAAAAGCGAAAACCAAAGCCGAGAAGTATTTAGTTTCATTGCTGATAGATATAGAGAAAAATCATTCGGTGTTTATAAGTTTGATTATAAAAAGAAAATGTATTATGAATGGAAGAATGATGAACTAGTCCCGGTTGAATCACAGGAGAAAGCTGCAAAAGATTTTCGTAATGCTGCGGGTGTTCTGGTTTCATATACCGGCATGCTCGATTCTGATGATGGATTATTTTGGATTTTATGCTATAATAAAGTTGAGGATGATTATTCAATTATGGTAAAATTAAAAAAGGATTAAATGGATGTCGCTCGACAAAATGCAATCCGCATTGTTATTTGGAGGTGGTATGCCAACGGTATACATGGTGTAACCCTCCGAAAAATTTCCCCATTCATTTCAAAACATCTCGTTATGAGAGAAAGACAATCCATTTTTGTGTTAAGCTTTTAACTTTGAGGGAGAGAAGGGGAGGGAATTGTGGGAGAAGTGGAATGCAAATTACTAGAAAGAAAATG
>Ga0075163_10004038_pt1 | contig 19701 bp, 10 predicted proteins | sample JI1023141ADNA_FD_71478 | JGI IMG/M metagenome (GOLD analysis project Ga0075163, IMG submission 71478) | Wastewater effluent complex algal communities from Wisconsin, to seasonally profile nutrient transformation and Carbon sequestration -... | ecosystem: Engineered > WWTP > Effluent > Algae...
ACCATGGAGACCTGCCTGCAGGTGATCGGGGAGCAACCGCCTTCCGACCTGAAGAACCGCGGACTGTACCTCAACCAGCTCGCCGGCGCCCACGAGCTTCTCAATCAGGTCACTTCACAGCTAGAACAAGGCTCCTTCGGCGTTGAAGAGATCAACAACACAGCAGTGGTTGACGCCCTGCGGGGAGTACTATCAGCATTTCGCACACGACAACAAGCATGATCACCCAGGCCCCACCCAATCCCGTACGGCCGGATACCAGCTACGATACCCCGGGCCCCGGTCCGGACATGCGCTATGGCGCGTGGATCAATCTGGGCTATATGGCTATGCCGGACTCCACCCGCCCTATCGAGCAGAAGGATGAGCAGTACTGCAACCAGAAGGCACGGTTCTTCGCCTCCCAGACCAACGGCCGGCAGATGAACTGGAACCGACTCCAGTACGCCACCAATGCGGCGTTCTCCCGGGGGCAATGGGGCGAGGAGGAAGACCGGCTGCTGTTCCTCAAGGATGGGAAACGCTCCACCACGCGCAAGGAACTCTCCATCCCGGTGGCCCATCCCATGGTCATGCACCACGTAGGTACCGCGGCGTCCATTGCGGTATCGGCCAAGGCCACCGCCGTGACCCAGCATGCCGTGACCCGGAAGGAGGAGAAGAAGAACCGTGCGCTTGCCCTTGCCATGCTTGCGCAGAAGGGTCCGTACATCGAGAACGCCGTCATGCAGACCACGGGCTTCGGCCCGGATGAAGGGAAGAACATCGCCGACGCTACCGGGGAGACCTACCAGGATGAGTTCCTCAAGCCGATCAACTCGATCATGGCTATGCAGCAGGCGAACAACGACTATGAGTTCCTCAAGAACTCCAATGCGAACGTCGTGGCCTGTTCTGGGCTCTTCGCCATGCACTGCTACCGCCGCGGCATGCGCCTGATGTGGGAATGGGTGAACCCACTCGACGTGGCCTGGGGCGCCACGAACCGGGCCGACTTCAAGGACTGCCAGTATGTGATCTACAATCCCCTGATGAACACAGCGGAGATCTGCGCCCGCTGGCCCGTGAAGAAGGAGATGATCAAGGCCATGGACGAGCAGGCGTCCATTTTCGGTATGTCCAATGATGTCAACTCCCAGTATCCCCAAGGGATGCCCCGGGTGATGACCGTCTACTGGCAGGAGCCGGTGTGGGTGAAGATGGGCTATGTGCTCGTGGATGGTGTCCCCTACCTGGCCGTGCTGGATGAGAAGGACCCCGTGACCGGTGAGGTGAAGTACACCGAGAAGGACTGCATCGAACCACCGGTATCCAAGGAGACCCGCGAATGGACCAAGCGCTGGACCATGGGCGCCATGGAGCAGACCTGGTTCTGCACGTTCATCCCTTGGGAGTACAGCCCCTACGCAGCGAAGGCTGCGGAGTCCGGGGAGAAGTACGACTCGAAGACCTGCCTGGACATCGTGCTCGACTACGGCCCATGTGAACTGCAGGAAACGGCCATTGATGAGCCGTTCAAGAACCGATTCCCTTTGAAGCTGACGGCCGTGGAGATGAGCGACGGGTACGTGATCGCCCCACTGACCTTCACGATCAGCACCCAGCGGATCATGAACCAGGTCACCTCCCAACTGACCTGGCAGATGACCAAGGCTCGGAATCGCTCCACCTGGGTGAATCCCGCCGCGCTGGACGGGACCGCTAATGACGTGGCGGCGGTGGCTAATGCCGTCAAGGAGGGCGACCTGTTCGAGCTCGACCCTATGGCTGTCGGAGGTGCAGGGAATGCCGTGGGCAGTATTGACGGTGGCCTGGACCAAGGCTTCTACCAACTCTGGAGTGTCATCGGCCAGCTGCAAGCGATCGCCCAGCAGGCCACAGGTATCTATGATTCCAGCCAAGGGAAGGCTTCCAACGCCGGGCAGCTCGTGGGCACCACGGAGCTACTCCTTCAGCAGAGCAACAAGATGATGCAGTCCTTCACCCAGTGCATCATACAGGGCTTCAAGCAGGTGCACCAGTTCGATGCACAGGCCGGGAAGGAGTTCTACATGCGCTACCCCTGGGCCTTAGAGGAAATGACCGGCACGCGCGGACTGGAAGCCCTGATGTTGTCCCCGGAAATGTCCGTTGAGCAGTTCCGAGCTGAGATCAGCCCGACGGTCAATGCCGAGCAGCTCAAAGCAGCTACCGACCAGATGATCCTCCAGTTCGTGGAGCTCCAGATCCTCGACCCGTCCATTGCCGCGGAACTCGGCGGACGGAGCTTCCCCGAAGATGTTTGGGCTGGTGTGCGCCGTACGGCCATCGAACGGTCCAAAGCGCTTGAAGCCCAAGCTCAAGAGAAAGAGAAGCAGGAAATGGCCGGCATGCTGGCCACACAGGCGCAGAAACTCCAGGAGGAGAAGCAGAGCGTCTGGGACCGTGGGTTCGACCTGATGGCAGACCGCATGAAGATCGACCAGAAGCTCATGCAGCCCATAGCGCAGCGCGAGGCGGAGGCTGCGATCCCGGTTCCTGGCGAACAATCAGCAGCGGCTTCACCCGGCACGTGAAAAACAAACGTTTGTCGGACGGATAAGAAAACCACTATACATTCGGCCCCATCATGGACACCACGCCAGCCACATTGACCCCCGAACAAGGCGCCCTCGCAGACATGGTTCTGGGGGGATTCGCTACCTCCGCCAGTAACGTCATACAGGAGCCGCCAGCAGCAGAGCCCGCGGTCGCCGATGCTCCTCCCGCAGCCGCTGGAGAACCGCCAGCCAATGCTGACGTTACTCCTGCGACGGAGGAGAAGGTCGAGGCATCGCCGTACGACGACCTGATCACTGAGCGCCCGGCGCCCATCGCCTGGAACGATGAAGTGAAGGCAGCCTTCAAGGCCCGGGGCATCGATGACATCGACCAGATGCTCACCGAGCGCAGCACCATCCAGGAGCAGCTGGCCCTGAGGAGTGAGCAGCTTTCCAAGTATGAGCAGCTGGCCCAAGCCGAGGAAGCTCTCCCGGCCAATGTGAAAGAGCTCATCCAGCGTGCACGCGAAGGCAAGGATGTGATCGCGTGGGCCAAAGAACAGGCCTCCGTTGACATCTTCAAGCCCGCTGCGAAGATCCCGAAGCTCGACCTCGTGAGGCAGTACTTCCCAGACGCGTTCTCCGAGGAGGAGCTCGAAGCCCACAAGGCCGGTGACGACGCCGCCTTCATGGAGCAGTTCGACAAGAAGCTCACCTCCTGGCACAAGCTGGCCGTTAAGCAGCACGAGACCGCTCAAGCTGAGCCGCTTGCTGCGCGCAAGCAGATGGAGGCGCAACAGAAGGCTGATCAAGAGCTGGTACAGCGGTCTGTTGCAGCGAACGTGGCCTACCTGAAGAACAACGCCCCATCCATGATGGCGCTTGCTGATGCAAAGACCATCAGCAAGCTCAGCGACTTCTCCATTTTCACTGAAACCTTTTGCGAGGCTGACGGCAAGACGCTCAAGCCCTCTGCGCTACATGACCTCTTCGTGGCCCGGGATCACAAGGTGATCCTACAGCGTGCCGTGAAGGTCGCCGAAGCGCGCGGAGCCGAACAAGAACGTCTGCGGATGGCACAGCGCTTACCTGAAGCTGCAGCTCAGGCGCGCACAGCCCGTGCCAATCCCACCGTCGATAAGACCGAAGAGCAGAAGGCCCGGGAGTCCGTCCTATCGGACTTCACCCTCACCTAATAACCACCCTGAACGATGAACGTCACACAGGTCACTCCGGTCAACCAGAACACGCCGCGATACCTCCTCAACCAGAACGCCCTCGGATCGGACTTCGCCGCCGCGCAAAGTCTTTCCGTTTCCTGGGGCCTTTCCCCGGACCTGGACAAGCGCATCCTGTCGGTCATTCCCGATGAGTTCGCCCTGTTCAAGTTCTACATGCAGACGGCCAAGTCCACCACCACCGGATACGAGTTCAACTGGCTGCTCGGCCAGTACCCGAACAAGCCGATGATCGTGAAGACGACCACGGCCGCTGTTGCCGCGTCCCCCGGCAACTACGTGCAGCAGACCATCCCTGTGGAGGACATCTGCATCGACGCCCTGGCCACTAGCCTGAAGATCATGTACCCCGATGCTACGGCACAGGGTGTGACCTTCGCTGTGGTGACCACCCCGGGTTCCGCATCCATCACCCTGCGCTCCCTGCGTGGTATGGGCCTCCCCGGCGTTACGGCCGGTGACGTGATGCCCAACCACGGCAGCATCACCGCCGACGGCGTGTACGGCCACGACAACATGTACAACAGCGATACGCTGCGGTACAGCAACATCATCGAGCCCTGGTACGACGCGATCCGCTTCGACCGCATGCAGCTCGCGGTGTTGAAGAACCAGCAGATGCTGGACTTTGTGGCCCAGCGCAACCGGGAACTGATGTACCGCGTGATGGCGGCCAACGAAGCCCGCTTCTGGCTGAGCCAGTACGGTATGGGCCAGGTGCCCCCGAACGCCTTCTTCGGTAACGGCACCAACTACAACACGACCACCACCCGTGGCGTGTTGGCGCACATGCTGGCCGATGGCGTGACCACCCAGACCACCAGCGCCGCATCGGCAATGGACGACGTGTACACGGCCGCCACCGACAACAGCCTTCTGGCCAACACCAAGAAGTTCCTCCTGGTGGGCACCGCGGAGACCCTCAAGAAAGTCGGACAGCTCGAACGCTCGCAGCGCACCCGCTTCGAGAACGGAGCCCTGACCATCGATGAGAGCGTGACCGGGTACAAGTACTTCGGCGGCATCGAGATCATCCCGATGGCCAACGATGCCTGGAAGGACGTGACCTACTTCGGCAACGTCCTGCGCAACGACCTGATCATGATCCCAACGGGGAATGAGGAGGCCGGCTGCAAGATCCGCTACGTGGAAGGCATGCCGCTGATGGAGGTCATCAACGTCAACAGTCCGAACGACGGGGAGGCTCAGTTCACCAAGAAGATCGTCCGCGGACAGTGGGGCGTGCAGGTGAACAAGGCATTCACCTTCAAGCGGTTCACCGTCATCTAAGATGCAACAAGATGAGCGCCCCTGGGAATAGTCCGGGGGCACTCCTCACAACACCACCTTCCCATGAGCAAGAATGATCAGAACAAGGGTCCTGCACCACAGGAGCAGCCCCAACCGGAACAGTTCGTAACCAAGGAACAGTTCGACCAGGTGGTAGCGCGACTTGATGCGCTACTGAAAGAGAAGAGCGCCCAGCCAGCCCCAGTGCCAGCTGCGGCTACGGGCACCGTGGAAATGGTGGCTATGATGAAAGACCTGGCCGATGCCGTTGCCCTGCTGAAGCGAGAGCCCGCAAAAGCCGAAACCCCGATCACCCGCGCCGACGAGAAGGAGGAGATGCCGGGGCCGGAGGATGTCAGCCCGGAGGGGTTCACCTTCTGGACGCGTTCCCTGAACCACCGCCTGAAGGACCTGCGCATCGGGCCATTCGCACAGAAGCTGCCATTCGGACTGAAGGAGATCCACTTCGAATCCTTCCTCAAGCCGTTCGCCATCCGTAACTCCAACGGCGGCAATCCGCACATCATCACCCTGTGCAAGTTCAAGACGCACTCCATCTCACTGGCCGCATTGCTCCGGAAGGATGTCCGGTACCGGTCGGTGTTCTATGAGGACGTGAAGTTCTTCGCTGAGCAGCCCAAGGGTGGCGAGTGGGATCTGGCCAAGCAGAAGCACGTGGGCATCCTGCGCAGCTTCGAGCACGACCAGCACAAGGTGCTCGCAGAGGCTGCCAAGGAAGGGGTTCCGTACAGCGCCATGGACCACATGGATGCTATCATTGACCGCATCGCCACATCCCGGGCCAACAAGGAGGTCCAGCAGGAGCTGGCCGCCATCGCATCCCATCAAGAAGAGCGCAAACGCGAACTCGCAGCAGCCGCGCAGTAATGAACCATGAGCCTCCTGGTATCTGAGCTTGTAACGGCCATGAAGGCCCAGCTGGGTGCTGAGGGCACGCAGCGCTACACGCTCAACCAGGACTTCATCCCGGCCATCAATGGCGCCGCTCGGCGCTTTGAGGCCTTGATGGGCTCTGTGCTTGCTGAGAAGAAGGGAAGTGAGGAGTCGTTCCGGGAACTTACTCGGACCGTGATCTACCAGACCAACGCCCAAGGCGGTTTCTGGCTGGACGACCCACGCAATCCGGATCAGATATGGACGGTGCTGGCTCTTTTCGCAGAACCGCAGGTGACCAGCGGGACGTATGCCATCCTCAGCCTTGAGCCGTACGAGAGCGCATTCCGGACCGACCTGGCATTCGCCGGTTCGGCGAAGCGTGTCAAGCGCATCACCCCGGAATTAGCCGCTGAGACAACCAACAATATGGCCCTCTCTGGAAATGAGCGTCTCGCCGCAAACGCCTCACTGAGGACCTATGCGTACTACATCGTTGGCGACCGCTCTACCAGTACGGGCAATAACCAGTGGCAGACAACCGGGCAGCCGGAGTTCCAAGTGATTCCCAAGAGCCAGACAAGCCGGGCCATCGTCGGGGTCTCCTACCTGCGCTGCGCACCGCCAGTGGTGAGCGCCACCGATACGCTGCCCTATCCGCAATCGCTCTTCACCATCATCCGCGACCTGGCCCTCAATGAGGTTGCCGTGAAGCAAGGTGACGGAACCACCCTCTACACGATCACCGAGAAGGAGATCCTCCGGATGCTCAACGCCCAGTCCTGATGCCAACGATCCGCGACTTCATGTCCGACATCAAGGCCACGCTGGGCCTTGGCATTGACGATGCCGAATGGAGCGACGGGGCACTCGCGTACAACGTCGGCCTCAATATCGACCTGCTCAAGAAGCAGTACTTGGACCGGCGCATGTCACGCGGGGATGACCGCAGTGTGAGCCAGGAGATCAGCACATTCCTCCTCCCTATCGCCGATGAGACGGAAACCGGTCGGCGGTACTTCACCATGCCGGCGCCGGTGTTTGAACTCGCGCACGGAGGTGGCATCGCCTTCATTTCGTACGTCCGCACCGACCTCCCGGTGAATTGCGCCCCACAGGTTGCCCGGGTACAATACTCCCCAACCACCTGGCAGGAACTCATGCTCATCGAGGCGGACCCCATCCAGCGCCCATCCAAGCCACGCCCGCGTTACATCCGTGGCTCACGCCAGCGGACCTACCTCTTCGGGCAGGATGCCGACATTCAGACCTTGGAAGTAGGCCTGTACCTCACCTTCCCCCCGCTTACCGAGGTGGACATCGACCAGGACATCCCACTTCCCGCTCACCTGATCGAGCCGCTCCGTCGTATGACCCTGCAGCAAGGGAACTGGCTCATGCTGCAGCCACAGGAGCGTCTGCTCAACGACGGCCGGGCCAACAATGTCGGGGAGCGCGTTCCACAAGCACCGCGACTGATCAGCGTCAACGATTCTTCACAGATCACCGGTAACGACTGATGGCAACCAACGTAGGCTTCGTACCCGCACGGCAAGTTGTGCTCACCGCAGCCCGACTCGCTCAAGACCCTGGAGGTCGGGTGAACGGCATCCCGTTCTACGACGCCGCGGTGCGCGATGCTGTGCGTGAGCTTTGCTTCGACACGCCATGGGATGACCGCGCCTCGGAGACCGCCATACCGGAGAGCCGCATCCTGAAGCTACCGCCGATGGCGGGGATCAACAACATCTTCCTGTTCAACGGGGACCAGTGCACTATCGAAGGATGCACCACCTTGTACCTGAAGGAGAACTACTCCCACCACAGCACGGTCGGGTTCTTCGGGAATCAGCAGGGCGTGAACATCGACCCGCTCACCCAGGACACGATCTGGTGGCCCGATGGATGTCTCTACTACGGAGGCATTGTGAACGACAAACTCTACCTGAGCCCATCCTGCCTGAACTATTCCCGCATCCGCGTGGAGTACAAAGGCACCGGACAAGAGGATGCGTGTGAGCCACCACCGGTTCCATTGTGGGCGGTTGAAGCCGTTCAGTACTTCGTGGCAAAGCGCGCATGTGAGCTTCGCCTATCGGAAGGGAACCTGTTCGCCGGGCTCGTGAAGTTGTACTCAGGGCAGCTGGGCGGCTACGGCAGCGCCTGGTCAAAGGCGGGCATCCGCTACCGTCGCATGGATAAGAAAGAGCGGGAGGACCTCAACTTGTACAACAGCTTCTTTGGTCCGCGTAGCGGATGGTGACCCATGCTGAAACCCGAGCACTGGAAGTGGTTCCGTCGGCTCTTCCGCAAGGGGACCAATTCGGACATCGACCCCCGGCAGCTACCGGAGGATGAAGGGACGGACTCCTTCAATATGCGCGCGGTCAGCGATTCGGGGAACACCGGATCGCTGGTGCAGATCGGCGGTGAATCGATCACGTTCCAGCATGATGCGATGCCGGGCGCTTCCACCTACTGGTGCATCGGCTCTGTATCGGTGAACCGGAAGCTCGTCAGCTTCTGGGCAAACTCGGATAGCCAGTTCCCCCCTATCGTAGAGGTGGCGGGCACCATCTTGGCGATGAGTTCGAACATCCCCTATGTGTACGACCGACCGCTGCAGATAGCCGTTGTCGCAGACTGCAAGGGTGGCGTTGTTTACCCGGCCGATCACAATTCCGATCCGCTGTTCTGGGACATCGCCAACATGGAACTCAACGGCCCGGGCCAAGACAACACCCAGGTCTACTTCAGCGGCTATACCACCGACGTGAACAGCGTTGGGCTGAACGCCGCCCCCGTTGTCGGCTGGCTCAATAGGGCTACCCCGCTAGTGGACCTTGGCGGCCCCATCGGGATGTTCCCGGGGCAGGTCTCGTATTCTTTCCGCTGGAAAACCGTGGCCGGCGATGCTACGAACTGGGGTCCGGAGACGCCGCTCATCCCGATACCAGGTCAGTACCAGCCCGCCACAGAGAACCCGACCACGCCCTATGTAGGCGCCAGGACCATGGGCTGGGAGCCATCGGTGATTCGGACCCCGTACGGGGTAATGCTCGAGTTCCGCGTTGACAACCCGTTCGGATATGCCTCCATTCAGGTCAAGCGCCGCAGCTACGTGGATGGTGCAGGGCTTACCGGTGCGGGTGTCGAGGAGATCATTGCAACCATTCCGGTAGACATCGGGGAGGTGAGCATCCGGACCTTCATAGACCCATCCAACGCGAACATCGAACCTCCGGAGCTGGTGCCTCCGAATGAGGCCGATAATCCCATCTTCTTCCCCAAGAATCCCAAGACGGTTGAGTATGCGAACAACCGTTTGATGTACGGGAACTTCAACACCGACGGGCAGCCGTCCGACATCAATTTCATCACCAAAGGAGGGCGCATCATCACATCGTTCACCCGGGCGCTCCGGACAATGCTCACCACCGGCGAACGCATCCCGGACGGGTACAATAACCCCTACCACGGGACCTACCTGAAGACAGCTACACGTGGTGAGGCTTACGGCTATGCCGTCGCCTGTTATGGCGGATCACAGGCGCGCTTCTTCGCCATCACGGACCCGGAGCTACAGAACTACCAGCACCCCAACCGCGGGGACATCAAGGGGGCTAACGGCAACTGGGGCGCCGATTCGCTCACCTACTCCGACGACCCATGCTGGTCGGCAAATGTCAACCTGTCCGGCGGTGGACCAGAGGGGCCGGTTGGTGCTACGTTCGAAGCGACCACGCAGGGCAACCGCGCAAAGACCGACCTGTACTCCCCGATCAACGTACAGGCCCAGACCGCCAGTACAGAGCCGGGGGAAGGTGCGGTCAGGGACATCGGCCAGTTCAACGCCTACGCGAACGGTATTCCCCCGGGATTCGAAGCCGTGTTGAACGCACCGTTCGGGCCCATCGTTGTGCGCCCCACCACGGGTGGATACGAGCCATGGAAGCCGGTCAATAACCAGGACTCCGAGGACACGTATAAAGTGCCTCCCGTGGTCTCCCGCGTACTTGGACCAGCCGCCAGCACCACCTGGACCGATCAGTGCTTCGCATTCAACCCACTCAACTCCCTGGGCCAAGTGTTCGGTCCCACATACCATTCGCTGGGCGCACTCATCTACGGGCTAGACAAGATACCGAGCAGCGTGAGTGCCTTCACCATCGCCCGCACAGCCCCGGCTGGCCGTGTTGTGGCGCAGGGAATGGGTAGCTGGGTGCTGAACCCGAACACCGAGGCGCCCGCGACCAAGACGACCAATGCTGTGTACGTACACTTCCCGGACCTTCAGGCGGGAATGATCGACCAGGCGACCATTGATGCCTTCATACAGAACCCGGGCATACTCAAGGCTCAGGTGGTGGCCGGCCGCGGTATCTACAATGAGGTGTATGGGTATAGTGGGGAGGCGTACACGGGACTTGATTCGCCGTGGTGCGGACCGTGCATCGGAGCACACATCATGGATGTGCTTACCCACGCCCGTGTCCAGCACGATACTGGACAGGTCAACGTTGGTGAGGCGGGGCCCGGCGGAATGGGGTACAACCCGATACTGGGTTCTCCCGCACCCATTGAGAACTTCGTGGGCATCGATAAGTACCGCCGAAATGGACCGATGCAGGGAGATGTGAACCTGCCGAACTACTCCTACTGGCAGGAGCCGGGGAACGACGGCAACTCCCTGCTGGACGTGACATCGATCGTCCCTGTGACTGACGGCCGTTCGAACTTCTTCCGCATCACATTCGCGCAGTACATCAACTCCCCGGAGAGCTTCAGCTTGGGGACCACCACAGGTTTCAGTGACGACACGGTGCGGAATTTCCAGACGCCGTTCTTGGTGGTCAATCTCATCCGGGAGAATGCATCGGTGCCACAGGCCAATAGCACCCCACTGGTCAATACCGGATGCACCGTGGTGATGAAGACCACCCTGGGCTTCTACGAGAGCGGCATCCAGGACTTCCGACTGCTTGGTGAGCGTGAGGCATACGACTGCACCAACTTCCTCCCGACGGACTACCGCTATGTGTACGTGATAGAGCCGGACTTCGGGGAGAAGCGCTACCTGTGTGTGACCGGCAACACGCAGCTGAACCTGGCTGCCATCCTCTCGGACATCAACAGCCAGGGCTACTGGGTGGACCCTGATGGCAACTTCGTGTACGGCCTCTACGACACCTACACCGATACGAACCAGACATCGTACGTACGCCTTGGGGTGTACAACACCATCCCACAGGAGGGGAGTAAGATCGTGATCAAGTACGACAACACGGCGCCCTTGCGCGTGTTCGGGCACGAGGCAACGATCGGTCCATCCATCCATGCGGTGCTTGATCGGGAGGCAACGCGTGACAGCATGGCGAACGCCTTCTTCCTCGGAGGCCTTCCGCTGCTCACCGCCGGATTCGGGATGAACCCGAGGTACTTCCTGCCCGAGCGCGGGACGCAAACCGAGGAGCAGATCAACATCAACTACCTGGTGTCGTTGCGCCAGTGGTGCATCTTGTGGGACGCTGAGAGCCGGTCATACCCGGCCATGTACCTCAACCTGAACTCCACGCCGAACAACCGTCTTGATCTGGCGCAGTTCTACCCCGCTTCCGCATACCGTATCCGCCCGATGCAAGGGCCGTTCTCCGGTAACACCGCAGCGGCCAATGGGTTCTTCCCGCAGTATGACCAGGACTTCCCCGACGAGTGGGCCATCTTCAACAAGGGTGGACTCCGCTTCCTGCCTGAGTACAACCTGGACTATGCCAAGCAGCCGGATGTGGAGTTCTTCACGCTTCCGCAGCGGGGATACATCGACCGGACCGACTACTGCAATGGCATCATCGCCAGTAACGTGTTCCTTCCCACCCAGCAGGATTCCCCAGGCCTGAGGACGTTCCAAGCCAGTGGGCTTCATCTTGTATCGCCTGAGACCGGTGAGATCAAGATGATCGCCTCCATGACAGATGGGACCATCGGACAGAACATCTACTTCTGGACCCAATACGGATGGGGGTATGTACTGACGCTGAAGAACGTGCTTACCGGGGCCAGTGGCGAAGTTGTCGGCCTGCAGGCCGTGGATGCCTACTGGAACCAAGAGGTGTTCAAGTCACGGGAGATCGGGATGCCCGACCAGCTCTGGAGGCTTGCTTCTCGTGGATCTGCGGACGCCGGGAACACGATAGCCGACACGTTGATGTGGGCCGACTACAACGGTGTGTACCGTGCCGTTGGTTCGAACTTCTACCCCATTGCGGACGAGAAGTGGTTGAAGAACCTGTTGCCGAACATCGAGTCCATCGGCACGGGATATGACGCACGGGTGAGCGGCACCTTCGACAAGACCAAGCAGGAGTACCTCATCGGGTGCATATCGCCGAGGAACGCCAACGATCAGTGGTCGCCCTATGTGTACTCCACCAAGCGCAATCAGTGGGGCGGCTCCTATGGGCACCGGTTCGACAGGATGGCCGTGAACGGCACGCGCCTATACGGAATGCGTGGGCTCCGGACGTTCCAACTGGACGGCGGTGGGTTCCAGCAGAACGGGCAAGTGATGACCGCGTATGGCGAAGCGCCATTCTGCCCGGAGCCGGGCGTGCGCTACGAGGCGGTTGCCTTCCGCGTACACCCTTCGAAGCCAAGCCGGATCGAGGTGTACAACAAGGACCACAACCTCATCTTCTTCACCGATCAGCCGACGCAGGAGGCATTTGAACCAGGTACCGGCTTCCTGTGGGTAAAACAGATAGACGGATGGGAGAACGAAATGGGGCGATCCAACCCATCTTTGGACCCCGAGGTGAAACGACTTCAAGACGAGCTGTTCTTCGTGCGCGTGATCTACAGCGATGACGACGAGCGCCACGTCCTGATGGATACCCAACTACAACTGAAGCGACTGGTATGAGCACTCTCTTCCCCGGACTGGCTGGTGGCGCTATGAGCGGCGCGGGCATCGGATTCTCCGTTGGTGCTCCCGCAGGAGCGGGCATCGGCGCGATCGCTGGTGGTATTGCCGGAGCGCTCAGCGGGCAGAATGCCGACAAGAAGCGGATGGCGGCCAAGCGGGCAACCGACGCCATTCCGATGACGGACCCCGAAGAGGCCGCACACCTGGCCCGCGTTCGTCGCCTTGAGCAGCACCAAGCGGCCGGGACGGACGCGAGCAGTGCATACGCCACACGTGGTGTTCGGAATGCCCTCGGTCAGACCCAAGCGAACATTCTCCGAGCCGGTGGCGGGAATGCCGCGGCCAACATGCAGGGGTTGCTCTCAGCGCAGAACTCAGCGAATAGCGCTGTTCAAGGCATTGGTGCTGCTGCCGGTCAGCGCGCAGCCCAGACCCTCGGCTATGAAGGGGGCCTCATTGGGAATATGGCCGAACGCCGTCTCCGCCTTGGGGAATTCCGGAGGAACCAGGCCATTTCCGAATCGGTGAACGCCGACCAGAACGTGAACAACCTGCTGAGCGCGGGGCTCGGTTTGCTCCCGCAAATGGAGTTGAACCGACGCCCGCAATTTGCCAGCATGAGAACTCCGGTTCGTTCATCATTTGACTTCCGGGGTAACCAAGGACAGGAATTCCTGAACCGGGCGCAAACGGGCTCTCTTTCCAATGCCTCCCCAGCTACTGGGTATTCCGCGAACGAACTTATGCGGGATCAGTTTGCCGTTCCGAGCGCGGCCCTTGAACAAAACCTTTCACAGTACGGGTACTGATGGTCGGTCAACCCACACCTGAAGAGGCTATTGGTGGCGCTGCTGTACAGGCGGCCATAGACCCTAACGCGGTCTCGGCCACCCCGCAGCAGTCCACCCGCCCGGCCATGGAGAATCCGATGGGTCAACCCGTCGGGGTGGATACCGGACCCAGCGCGAGCTACCGCGCTACCATCAAGGCGCCGCGCTATGGGGCACGGGTAACGAAGGATGACTTCATCAGCGATCCGCGGAACATTACCGTGGACGGTCATACGTTCAGCCAGGCCAGCTTTGAGCTTCCCGCCAGCGCCATCGGCTTACGCCTCGATGAGATCTCCACCCAGCAGGAACAGGTGCGTAAGGGCCTAGCACAGCTCACCCAAAGCGACAAAAAGCCAGCCGTGGTGGCGCCGTACGCTAGGAGCTACCAGTCCATGGTGAGCAAAGCGCAGCAGGATTACATCGACTCCGTAGCCGCCCAGTATGGGGGCAACACATCACTGGCCTACAAGGCTATCACCGGGCAAGACCCTGACAACCTGCAGGCTATGCGCGGCTGGGAGCAGCTCGGGGCGGATATGGATGGCCTCGGACAAGCAATCAATTACGACTACGGTTTGGCTGAGCGATACTTCAAGGCGGCCAACGATGGCACCGAGGTATACGACCAAGAGCTTTTCGACACCTCAAAGAAATTGATGAGGGGCATGAATGAGCTTGGGCCAGGAGGATTGGGTGATGTTCAGGCCCTTACTACGCTGAAGGAGGATTTCCGCCAGAAGCTGGCGCTTCCGAAATTCTTGAAAGAGTCGGGTATCGACGCCCACGTGAAGGAGTTCATGGGGCAGAACTACCGCAATGTGAAGATGGATAAGCGCGGCCAGTTCACCGTATTCAGCCATGAGGACGTGCAGAGTGCCGAGGCTATGATTGATTCGTTGGCCGAGGACAACTACGACCGCTTTGACGACATCTACCCAACTCTGGACGCATTCAAGGCTAAGCTTCACACCCTTTATCCAGTGAAGGTGGAGCTTAAGGAAACCATCAAGACCAACCCGCAGCCAAGAAAAGGAAAGGAGGCTAAGCGCTCTGGCTGGAACAACGGAGCCTTTGAACAGAACGGCATCCGCATGGTGCCTAGTGTTCACTCGCGGCCTGGCGTCACTTCTGCCGGAGAGGAAACCAGTGATCGGCAGGACCGTATCCGCCTGTACCGTGACCAGAATGGAGAGCAGATAGACCTCAAGCCACAGGAGTATCTTGACAGACAGGGAACCCCGGTGTTCATCAAGCCCACGCAGCTGGTCAAAGAGAAGGGCGCGTGGTACATTGAGGGCCCCGGATTTGCGCGTCCGCGGGAAAAGGACCTCACTGGAAAAGCAGCACCCGGGTTCGAGACCCCTGAAGACGGGCAGGATGCGCCCGTTTCGGAGATGGAGTTCTTGAGGCTCCCGACGCTTCGTGTGCCCCTTGACGCCAATCCTGAGTTCATCCAGAACTATGGAGACCCAGACAAGGTGATGGAGTATTACCGCAGCGGCAATCGCCCCACCACGGTTCTTTCCCAGCCAGCGCCAGCGGCCAATGCGCCGAAGACACTGATGCCATGGGAGGAGAACTACAAGAAGTAACGCATGGCCGAAACAGACACCGTAGGCAAGCCGCCGCCGAAAGCCGGGGAGGTGGTGAATGGGTACCGCTTCAGCGGAGGTGACCCCAACGACAAGAACAACTGGAAGCAGGAAGCTGTTACGCCTCCGGCGGCCGGCGATGTTCGTAATGGTTACCGCTTCAAAGGCGGAGATCCGAACGCCCAGGCGAACTGGGTGCAAGAACCACAGCAGCCGGTACAGGTCACACCAGAAGCAGCCGCTCCACTCCCAAAGTGGGGGCCCCTCACGCCTTTCGACGCGCCGAACACAGGCGTGGCCGTGGGGGGCTCTACTGGCCAGCCTATGGCTGCGCCTGGCTCATTGCCACCATCTGGTCCGGAGCCTCCGACGGATGGAAGGCGGTTCACGGACGAGTATCTCAATGATGTTCAGCGGGCACCCATTCAGGGACCGCCTGTTCAGCAGCCAACGCTCGTTCCAGGACAACAGGTTCAGCCACCCGTCCAACAGGCTGTAGAAGCGGCCGATCGGTTCAATGCCATCGAAGGGGAGAAGAAAGCCCTCCGGTCCCCGGGTTTGATGATGCAGTCCGAGGAAGGACGCAAGCGCCTTGCCGGCATTGCGGAGTGGTCCGACCAGATAGCAAAGGATGACAACCTCACCTTCCTCCAATGGAAGACGGCAGGCGATCAGCTTGCTCCCGGGCCATTGGGAGTGAATGTGGACCCGCGCTGGGAGAAGGTTATGGCCGACTATCGGAACGTGGCTCCAGCTATCGGCGACCGCAAGACCACGATGACCCAGCAGGAGTACGACGAGCGCTTCGCTGCCGGTGATCTCACTCCGGCCCAATCCATCGGCTACAACATGGATGCGCTGGAGTTCCAAGCGCGTCGGCTCGCTGGACGCTCCATCAAGATCAAGGACGCCCTGGCCAAGGGAATCTCCCCCAATGCTCTTCAGCAAGACATGGAGGATGTGCAGGCTGGGTACGATTACGTGCAGGGGAAGATGGCCGAGCTGGCCAAGCAAGACCCCCGCTCGTTCGCTGATCGTGTGCGCCAGGCCGCGCAGGAGAAGAGCAATGAGATGAAGTCCGACCCCGCATACCAGCAAGAGCGAATGGCGGGCAGTGCCATCCTTGGGGCCCGTGATGTACTGGCAAACACGGTTGCCGGCGCCGTTCGAATGCTCGACTTCAGCGATGGTTACTCCCTCGGGGACAAGGCCAGCGACTGGGCTGAGGGTCTGGAAAAGGATGGCCAAGCGGCACTGGATGATCAATACAAAGGCAGCATGCTCCATAAGCTGGCTTATGCCGGTGGCCAGATGGGGGGCTTGATGCTTGGCGGAGCAGGGGGTGCAGCAGGGAAGGCTCCGATCGTTGCTTCGGCATTGGCCTCGGAGTTCGAAGGGTACACCCGTCAGGCGATGGCCGACGGGGCAACACAGAAGCAGGCAGAGGCCGGTGCGATGCTTTACGCACCGCTGTCCGCGGCCATTGAGCTTATCAACCCACAAGATGTACTTGCCGCCGATGGGCTGAAGGGCTTCCGTGGCCAGTTCATCAAGCTGGTGAACGACGGCATTACGCCGAAGAAGGCCATGTCCATGGCTGTGGAAAGTGCTGAGGCAGGAGTGAAGGAGTCCATCGAGGAGCTCATGCAGACCCTGGCTGAACGTGCTACAAATGCTGGTGTGAACGCCATTTCAGGCACCGACCTCAATGAGGACCTTCCCACGGCGACCGAGGTAGCCGAGACCGTGTTCATCAGCACGCTCCTTGGCGCAGTTGCACAGGTCCCAGGCAGTATCAATAAGGAGGGCGCACGTCCGCGGATGCAGGCAGAAGCCATGCAGTGGGCGGCTACGCATCCAGAGGAGGTGCAAGCCGTCGTTGAGAAGCTCCCCGAGGAGCAGCGCGCCGACTTCACCGAGCGTATGGACGCCATGGCCAAGACCTACACGGGGAATGGCCTGACGAAAATGTCCCCGGAGCGGGCAGCGAAGATCAGCGACCTGATCGACCAGAAAGCGGCCGTTGAGCAAGAGATCAAGGACGCACCCATGGACCCAGTGGTTGAGTCCGCAATGCCCGAGGGGGACCCGCGCCAGCGCCGTGTAAGTGACATCACCAAAGAGCTATTACTAGCCGTACAAGAAAATGCAGACAACACCACAGCCGAACCAGCGCCCGAAGAAGCCACGCCTCAGCAAGCCGAGACCAGTACACAGGACGTTCCTGTTCCAGAAGCAGAACCTGCGGCCGCCGAGCCCGTAAGCCCGGACATGGCGGAGCCCGTAAGCTCTGCGGCCGCTCCTGAAAAGATTGAGCCCGTCTACACCAAGGACGTTAAGGACGACCCTCGCGCATTGGCCGAGGCCTATCTGGCGGAAAGGAGGCAGCACTTCGATGAGGCCAACCCCGACCGGGCATTTTTCAATACGCTCCGGGGCTCTGTGAACCGGTCCTCCTTTGTGAAGGCCGCGGACGAGAATGTGATCGGCGACCAGATCGCCAAGACCTACTTCGCCAGGAAGAAGGGACTACGCACTGGTGAGCGAAGTGGAAAGCCCATAGACTCCTTGGCCCAAGAGCTTACAGAGGCGCTAGGGCGGGAAGTAACCGTGGACGACGTGGTACAGTTCATCCTGCGCAACCCCAGCGGTATCCCAATGCGCAACGCGCGCATGATCGAGCTGGACGATCGCCATCAGGCCATTGTTGGGAAGAAGCTCAACTCCCTATCAGCAAAGGCACTGCTCGCCCGCACGAAGGGGCAGCCCCCAGCCTGGACGCCGAACGAGCAAGCTATCGTTGACGAGGTAGCCGCCAGCGGTTACGACCTGAGTGAGGTCGATGACAAGGACGTGGAGGACTACGGCGACATGTCTGACGAGGACAAGGACATAATGTTCGGGGGCGGTTCAACAATTTCTAAATTCGACCTCAATGCCAACCGAAAGAAAGAGCAAGTTCAGCCCGGATCAGGATCGGAAGATGCTGGCGAAGTACGTAGTGATGAAGATCAAGGAGCGACGGGAGCAGAAGGAGAAGATGGAGAAAGCGCAGAAGACGCTGGAGAAAGCGCAGAAGAAAAAGTAGCCGCCGCCAAGCGCATCGCCGACCGCCTCCGCCAGATAGGCGACTCCCTCGCTGGTGGGGATGTTGTGTTCTCCAGCATCATACCGCCTACTCTTATTCGCCAGGCTCTGCACTTCGCAGCCGACGTTATCGAGAAAGGGGGTGAGGTTATAGACGCCATTGCAAGGGCGGTTGCGCACATCCGTGAGTCCGACTGGTTCAAAAGCCTTCCCAATGATGAGGTAGAAGAAGCAGAGGCGAACATCAAGGAAGTAGAGCAGCGCATCAAGGAGGGCGCGTCGGGGGATTACACGCGTGTGCAACAGCGGCGTTTGAAGGCTGACGACGTGAGCGACCCCGAGCGTAAGCGCATCTTGTCCAGCACCATTCAGGACACGAAGAACTTCCAGAAGGTGAAGGAGGCGGCGAAGGAAGAGTTTGAGCAGGCAAAGAAGGACACGGCCGACCTCCCTGTTCTACAAGCGGTGGCCGACATTAAGAAGCGCGTTGACGCTATTGATAACCCCATCGCTCGCACCTATCTGCTCGGAGCCCTGCACCAGCATGTGCACTCGCTCAGCAGGTCAGACGCCACCACCGGCCCCGAGAAGATCCTGCTGCAGGACATGGCTGGACAGCTCACGAACCTCAAAGGCGACCGTGGTCGAGAAATGGGCCAGGCAATTGCCATGTACGCCGACGTGTACAATGAGTTCGGGATGTTCGCCACGCTCATCCGGGCTTCCCGTATTGAGCAGAACTTTGAAGAGGCGCTGGACAACCCCAAGAACGGGGTTGACCAGAAGACGCCCCGGGAGGTGATCAACGAGGTGCGTAAGGAACTCGACACCGCACTTGACGCATCGCCCGAATTGAAGGCCTACTTGGAGACGCTCAAGAAGATCAACGCAGCGTTGCGCGAAGCATTTGCCCTGCAAGTGCTTGCCGGGAAGAAGAGCCCCCTTGAGCAGCCGCCGAGCCTCAGCCTGATGGACACCTTCACCCCGGGTGGCCAACAACGCATAAGCGACCTGGAGGAGACGCTGGAAAAGACCCTCAATGAGCTCGACAAGATGCACGAGCGCTACGACCAAATGAAAGGTCGTAAGCAGGAGTATGCAAAGAAGATCAACGAACTCAGGGAAAAGCTCAAGTCGGCAGAGGCTGCGATCAAGGATCTGCGTGATCTGAAGAATGCAGACGCCGGCACCAAGGCCAAGTTGCGCAAGCAGAACGAGCAGCTTGCGGCGAGCGTTGAAAAGAGCCCCGGGCTCCTCCAGGCAATGAAGCTGGCGCAGGATCGCGCCTCAAAGAAGAAGACGAACCGCTCGTTGATAGAGGATGTT